>Ga0123352_10019469_pt1 | contig 10827 bp, 18 predicted proteins | sample TergutLab28metaG_FD_89700 | JGI IMG/M metagenome (GOLD analysis project Ga0123352, IMG submission 89700) | Labiotermes labralis P1 segment gut microbial communities from Petit-Saut dam, French Guiana - Lab288 P1 | ecosystem: Host-associated > Arthropoda: Insects > Digestive system > Gut ... | reverse complement strand
TGGGGTTTTTTATAGAGCTGCAACAAATTCGGCAGAATGACGTGTCATATCAGGTGGACATTGGACAAAATCCTTCTTCTGCAAATAATACATCAACCAATCGTAGAGTAAATGCACGGTTTTGGTTGCGGAAGCAAATTTGGGAAACTTGCTACATGGCAATGTACACCAGCGTTTGTGATTGAAAGAGACGGGTGGGGGCACTCGAGATTTTCTAGATTATGGATCGGCCGTCCCGTAAGTCCGGCGTAGGCGTAGATGTGTGCGAAACCGACCACGGCCTCAGTGAGGACCGTGTGCAATTCTTCATATTCGATATGTCCGTCGGCCCAATTCAGGTCGTTCTCTGACGAGCCGTGATCCGCCACCTTGTAGGGGCTCTTGAAAGAGAACGTCTCGGACGCGGCGGAGCTGACCACGCACAATTCCTTGACGACCGTCTCGTTCTGCCGACCCTGCAAGAACTCGTAATCAATCACGACCTCCCTCCCTCCTCCAGCCATTTTAGATTAGGAATAATTAAAATCGGGCAAAGTACCTACCTTTTGTAGGCAGCTGCGGCAGCATTAACCCCAGTCGCCCCGAGCTATCTGGCCCCCGAATTCGGCAGTGAACAGCCGCTCCACCTGCCGGTCTGCATGGTTGTACGCATCGAAGAGCTAGATGAACTTCTGGGGCGTGTAGCCCTATCCATGTAGAGAGCGAATAGATAGCAATACTTTCCGCAGACGTCGGTCGTCAGGCCTTGCAACTGTCGCCTGTTATAATCCCAAGTCTTGCAGTTGCGTTTGATGAATGCCTGGATGCTGGGTACGAGCGGTAGGATGCCATATGAATCAAAGTAGTAGACACTCGAAGATTTGGGACGGAAGTGCACGGCTATCCAGTGTGAACCTCCCTCTGTGTGGGGATCGGCATTGACGATGACGGTGGTGGTTTGGGTGATTGATTGTGGCAGGAGATCGGAGGGGAAAGCGTCGAGGAAGGAGCTGACGTCACGCAGCGTACACAGTATCTGCACGATGTCCATTTCTTAAAAGTCGGTCGTGACTGTACGTTCGAAATCTATGAGGACTGAATTGTCGAATTCTACGTACAATAGACACGTGATCGCCTCGAGCAATGGCTTATTGAATTTCAATTCGATCCTGATACTGCCGTTCTCGGGGTGGGACTTATGACCCTCCGACGCGCCCCTATCAGGTGTGAGATCGAATAGTAACATGAAATAGCCGTTTATATGCATATCGGGTGTTATCTGCAGTCCCGTGTTCAAGTGATGTATGCCGGACGCCTCGAACAGAGTCCTGTATCCCATGACGGACGTCTTTTCATGATCCATGCCCAGAGTTAGGCCTTCTTTAGGGAACTGTTTACCGTTCATAAATAGCGAAAAAATCGCTGATGTCATAATGCTGAAATTTGTACGGGTTGCTGTCCAACAACCCGTTAAAATCTGTGTTCTTAACCATGGTGAACAGCAGAAGTTTCGGGATGGGACCCAGGACGGCGTTGTCTATGGACAGGGATTTCGATCCGGCTGCGAATGTGAAAGTCTTGAGTTCGACTCTCGTCAGGTTATAGCGCGCGAACTCCCCCTGTTTTTCAGCGTCGCAGTGTGAGCCAGCAATATGGCGGGGTTCTGCCTGACGTGCCTGGCCAGTAATTGTGCGTCCAGAAATTTGAAAACGGTCTTAGAATCGACGCTCTTGTTCATCAGATAGAAGCTGGGTCGGGCCTTGGTCAACCTGATCTGCAACCTGACGCCCGGCAGCAAGTAAATGGGCACATTACATATGTCACTATGTAATCGACCGAATAGCTGTAATTACCTACTCGCGCTAATCCTGTTCCGACGGAGGATGAATCCCTTGTTAGTCATGGTGGTCACATTCTAGGCAAGGGATCGACAGGCTGCACGTTGCCAGTATTGAGAAACCAGTAGGCGTTCAAGAGATGAGTGGCTGTGGCATCTGAGCCATAGGTTATGAGCGTCTCGAGATATGAACGGTACTGGTAATGCTCGCGGGCCTGCGTGACGTTGAGGCCATTGAGAGTGTCGTTACATTGACTGAATAGGGAGTGGAGGAAACTATTTGTTACGCTCGTGTGGTCCGAAAAATCCGCATCCTTTCCAGAGGCCGATATCAATTTACCTCTGACGTAGAGTTTGATATCTAAATCGATGTACGTGTCGTTATCGGAAGGTATTAAAAATTCCAGATCATTTTGATCGACGGGGGCGATCGGTTTGTATGCGATCTCTGTTGTCCCAAGCACAGACGTATGTATAGGCCTATGCCCAAAAATGTCAAACTCGCTACTGACGGACGCTATCTCGGCGGCAGACATGATCGGCTGCTGAAGAGTGACTGAAGTGATACTAGGAAAAGATGTAAATTTTTATTATTTTCCTCGGGTCACGCTAGATATTTTTGGGACCATTCTTCTTCTTCGCCGTCCTACCTCCTACAGCATCACCGTGGGCGCGTTTGCGACTCCGCCCCGCAATTTGCTAATCAACTTTTGGGCGGATTCATTCACGTGTTTGGACACTATATCCCCGGTGGTCGTCGTGTCGGTAGGCTGCGTTCAGCGATATCTGTCACGATCTTGCCACCGGTACGTAACGTCTCGCGCCGTACTGCCTTGGCCCCGCTCCACAGGAAAGGGCGGACCCAGCGGAAGAAACTGCCGGAAAAATTGCCGAACCCGTGTCCTCGTTAAAGGTAGAGCGGGGCGGAGTAGACGGGACCGATCCCCAGAGTAGTTAGGCCTCGACCCGCCCGAGTTAGGTAGTGCACTTCTAATGGATGCATAGCTATAATCCTCCAATTCAAGTTGGCGAAGCCCCGTTTCATATATTTTTACCATTTGTAATTTTTCCGAAAATGAAGCACTCCCTTCCTGGGCGTCGTGCTGTCCTCTAGGGGGATTTGCAGCCCTTAGGTCGTCGGGAATTCTATTCGAATGTCCTGAAATCTGCACAGCTCGACAGGCACGTAAGACACGTTTCGAAACTGGTGCTGACACGATTATGATGATGGGAAGACGTATATCCGCATGCTGCAGACGATGCTGTCGCCTACAAATTGCGGTGATATCAGGTTACAGTAAATTAGGGCAAGTGTTTCCTCCTCAGGTGGGGCGAGGAAAACGAAATTTCACACAGCCCCACCTCCCAATAGGAAGTGGAACCTAGGTCCACGGGCTGAGCCAGTTTCACCGTAAAATCGGCGTGTGTATTCTGTTCGTACATGTCGCGCGATGCGTTACTGAACAGAGTGACGTAAAAGTGGCTCTGCGTCGCCATACATTCAGATGTACTTCACACTAGCTACAGGCCTTAAAGTGTCGAATTCGTGACTATAACCTCGCCAGCGGACGAGATATTCGCGAATGCCGCGTCTGACCCTCTTGTCCAGTATTTTATCTATCTTATAGGAGGTCCGGTCAGTTATTCGTACGGGGGTCAAATCCTCGCGATAAAAGTGACCGTCAATTGGCGTGCCATTTAAATTCTTTAGATCATACAAGGCACGCGGCCGCCTATCGATTAATTTGGCGACCTTGAAAATCTCCAACCTGAAATTCTGTTTGGCAGCTTTGGCAAACCGCAAATTCTCTTTACTGATGCGAACGTGCTGCCCCACCCGAAACGTTCCTGGGCCTCCTCCATGTCTTCAGGCCCTCCTTGCCGATAAGTTGCGTATTCACGTTCTTACGCGTCAGCAGTTCCCACAGCCCTTCCGTCCCTCTAAACACTGTTCCCTTAATTGTAATATTTTCATCGGGATCTATAAACACGGGGGAATCACCAATCTTCAATTGCTCGCCTTCTTCACGGATACCGTATTGTGTGTCGAGAAAACGCCTCGGGGGACTAGCTACGATTTCTTCTTCTTCTTCTTCTTCTTCTTCTTCTTCTTCCGTGTTAACCCCCTACATGACGTCATCATCATCATATCCTCGTTTAGGGGTCGATTTCGAAGGAAAGGGACGGGGTCCAGGCGTTTTCGCCTCGACTTTAGGGACAATCAAATGTCATTTGCTTAGCTCAGGTTCAGGGTCGGTGGAGAAGGGCAGCGTCCTGTCGGGAATCACTCGTCTTAGGAAATCAAAGTTAGCCTATTCCGAGTTTTCTGTCTGATATCGGCCTCGCGAATCTTATGACGCATCTTAACCCAATCTTCATACGGATGGTATTTCTTTTTCCACTCGCGAGGCGAGCGACCCCTATGGTAGTGATCGAACGGGACGAGGTACATCTTACGTAACATTTTTTTATCGCGATTTGAAGATTAACCTGGCGATCGTGGGCAGTATGGCGCTCAGTAGGGGCAGCAGAAATCCACCGCGCTGTACTATGAGTCGCTTCTTGCCCGAGAGAGACACGTGCCTGTCGGTGACCTTGCAAAGCGCTGACTTTTGTTTTTGCAACTTGCACCAGTTACAGTCTCACAATTTTAAATTGCTGTTTAAGACGTTCAACACGCATTCGCTTATACAGTTCACGAGTTCCTTTTTACAATTATTTACGAGCTTTACGCAATCTCCGTTCGGCCGTCTTGAGCACGTGAAGGGCGTAGTAATTCCACATCACACGCTTCATCGCCTATATCGGAGGACACGACTGGGGGATATTCTTCCGGGAATATGTTGGTTCGAAACTGCAGACCTTCATCCGCGTCTTGTGTCAAATCTAAGATTAGGTAGCCGTGGGGTCTATGAGTCGCATCCAGTTAGGCGTTATGTAACCCAGACTATCTTCGGGATACACTTGATTGGCCTAATACATGAACTGTTCTTATCTCTGACGTTTTTCAACGAGACCACATAATGGGCATTCAGTGAAATATTTCTGCAGTAGTGGCCCTGATGAAGCAGATTTTGCGTAATCAAAATCACGCTGAAATTTCTGTGATGACTGCGTCTCGAATAGACGTCGTTCAACAGATCGTGATACGTGTTGTTTGAGGGCAAATGCTGACGTTCGGGAACGGCAGTCTTCTCACTGTAAAATCAGGTTATGCCGCCAAATTCGCGTTCGGTGCAAAGGGCGTCGAGGTTCTGTAGCAGCCGTATGCAGAACGACGTTTTTCCCGAATAACTAGGACCGCTCACTATACACGAGAACGTTTGCTTGAATTTAAGATCATCATCACTCATGGATTGTCAGGGGGCTATGACATGACCCTCTCCCAACCTCCCCCTATTTATACCCAAACGGGACTGACGTATTATCACCTAACCGCCGCCTCTTGAAAAACGAAATCCTGTAGATCTTATTTTCAGGTTCGGTGACTAACGCTACTCTTCGGCCTCCCTTCCGCTTACGCTTAATCTTATGATCTGTGTGTACATTTACAACCGGTAGTTAATCCCCCAGATACATGTCCCTGATGACAACGAAATTTACCATTTTCATCGTGTTATAATTCAGGGTTATGCCCCTGACTTTACACACAGCCTTTTCTCGACCGTCCCCGGTATCGAGTAATCTGTACGCGTTGTTCTTTGGCCCACCACTCACAAATTCCGAAATGCTCTCTGAGGAGCGCAACTCGGATGTCATGCCCGGAAATTGTCCCCCGTTCGATCAGTGGGGGTTCACCCCTCGGCTGAATGTATATGACACAGTCCGTGTCACAATACATCGCGTTCTCTCGCAGTCGGTCGAAGTAGCGATAGTGATGGATTCTTGCCCCCGCGGTGACGTAAGTCCCTATCACCTCGTTCGTATGCCGGAGATTAGGCACGTCTTCCTCTGCATAATACATCCACGAGATGTAGGCTACGTCATCGCTGACAAACGCGATGTTCATCACCTCGACGCCGGGCGTGGCTAGGAATCCATACAGGTTTTTCGGCTCCGTGATAATTTTGGTCATTGTTCGATCGTTTCTCTCCGTCAATTTGCCCCACATGGAGTTGAGACAGAGTTTGGCCAGACACTTTTGGCAGTGTTATACCTGATCGCTTCCTTATCCAGCCGTTTACCTTCGCTCTGCCAAAACGAGTCCACATATCTGTCCTCGTCTTTGGGACTGTGGACCCAGCCGGGATAACCGGTAGCCTCCGCTTTGAGTTTCAAAAACGTGTTTATATAGGCGACAGAAGTCCGCCCTCGCCTGTTTGGGGGTTGTACTGCGTGACCTGATACTCGTACACGTTATATATCTCGAGTATTCGGTACCCGTTTCCCAACGGCCAGTCTCACCTCGTCCATTACCCACGTACCGGTGAGGGCACGATCCTCATCTCGGGTATAGACACATTCCTCAACTGAGGGGGAGGTGAGGTGAGGACGCGGAACATGAGTTTATTATTACATCTGAAAGGGAGGACGGGGTGGTACAACTTCTCTGGCGGAACAATCGAACATTTGATCAGGCCATTCATATGCAGGCACGCTTCTATATCCTTACAAACATCCCTTACGTGAATGATCGGATGATCCACGGGAAACTTTATATACTTGCATATGTACAGGTAGAGGCTCATGTCGTCGATATTATGAATGGTCTCATTCTCGCGTGTCTAATAGTGTAGACGCATGGCCTCGGTTCGACCACCGTACAGGGCATCACGGCTGCGCAACGGACTCTGTTGCACTGCTGGCATCCCTGCATCTTCAAACTCACATTCCCATTGCACTTTGACCAGGTATCCCTCTCGCATTATATGCACCAAGCGTGACATTGTTTGTTCATAGCGTTCCGCTAGCGTATCGCCTCTCAGGGTGGTGACGTCACGGAACGGCTGGCACGTGTTGCCGTGATAGAAGCAATCAAAGAAATTGTAGACTCTGCGTGTCTCGGGGCAATACCCATCTACGCTAAAGTGGGGCAGTTCGGGCAAACTGTAATCGCGACCGTTGCGACAGTGTATTATTTTCACAACGTCCGTCTCTTCCATATGCAACAACCACACCAGCGCCTTCTTGCTATATTTTTTATTACAAGTGTATCCCCCCGTCGGTATGAGTCCGATAGTGTCGGGCTGCAGGAATCGTTTCCGCAACACCTTATTACACGCCGACGCGATCGTTATCGACTCGAGAAATAGTCTATGTTCCCAGTTTGCATGAATTCGCGTCTGAAGACCCGGTACGCCTGTCTTAGGGCCGTGACGTCATCTTGAAAATAATTTCAAGCACCCACCTCTCGTCGAAAAGCTCAGATTTCTGGCTGTCGTACCACGCGAAATACACCTGCCTCTCCTCCTCGCCCATCTCATTCACGCCGTAATGTAATCGAGGTTTTCCTAAGTATTGAATAAGTGAGGGTACCACGACTTGGAGGCCGACAGATCGAAAGTCACGGGCACCTTACGCAGAAGGCATGGGATGAACGACACGCTATCCAGAAACACCAGATGCTCACTTTTCATACACATAATTTTCAGCCCGTTCATAATTAATTCGGGAATCCATTTCAGCAGGATCGCTCTATTCAACATGAAATGAAGATCGAACGCCTTGACATTATGTGCTATAGCTACGATCTTATTGGCCCAGGGGCGTGGTTCGGTTGGGTATGTAAACAGGTCCTCCACAGGATCTTGCCAGAACGAGTGCTTCCTCTTACCGCATCGCACGCACTCTTCCTCGTCGACATCGTCTTGCACCGCGATAAGTGCTGCTGCACGCAGACGAGGTTAGGTACGTGTAACTTTGCCTCGGCCGTGTACTCGGTATTTAATGAAGTCTCGAAATCGTAGATGACATACAATACCTTATCACTTGCGGGGGTAACGCGTCCTTCAGTGGTCTCATATAGCACAGATGGCCTATCTCTTTTTTCTCCTTACAGTTGTCGCAGAACCGCTTATTACACTCGTGATTTTCATGCGTCACAATCCATCGACACGTCGCGCAACATCGTTTTCGTTCGCACACAGAACGTTTCTGTTTAGTGCTTTGTTTGTGGTTGGCGAAACACGTGCGGCTTCGAAAATGCCTTTTATATTCGGCGCACGAAGGGCAGACTAAGCAGTCGCTACACGTCTGGTCGCAGGCGTGCGTGACGTCACTGGTACATGCCTTGTTGAAACCCTTACACACGTCCTTTTTAGGCATGGCAGAATTGAGTATAGCTTTCACATTATAATGTCGTTCGACATCATCATACAGTATATTAAGTCTTTTAGGGGAGTCTACCTGCACTTCAAACAGTATATCTTCCCAGCTTGACCGTGGTAGACAACTATCTTATACTCCCGAAAGTGTTCCCGGAAACGAACTATTTCAGGGATCCCCGCCCCGTTGGACAAATCAATACCGGTAGTCTCGAGTAGCTTTTGGACTACAGGACGTATCCTACACCCTCGTCGATACGAATTATAATTGGGATCTTTATCTACCTTTGCAATCGCTATTATCAAAGCATGTGCTAAGAAGTTCTCTTCTGCTTTCAACTACACTATACTTCTCTTGAGGTGCGCCATTACGGAGAGCGGCTTGCCCCTGCTCTTAAGTACCTTTTTACCAAACCTTACGGGCATCTTGACCGAATGCACGGTTACGACTAACGTGTCCAGGGCGTTGAATCTAGAATTCGACTGGGAGGCTTTTTCAAACAAGCTCCATATCACGCCTGCGGATAAATGATCTTTCAGTCTAAAGCTGACTCCGATAGGCTTGTCATTCTGTTTCACCTGATTCTGAATATTCATCCGCACCATGTCACTATCACCTGCATCGCGTAACGCGTGCTCGATGAGGTCGTTCACACTGGCTAGGAAATGTGCTACGGGATTCGTATTATCTAAAGGGAGCATTAAACGCACGGTAAGCTGCCTTCCTACGGAATTGTTCCGCCTGTACTCTCTCGTATTCGTGTCCACAATCTCGAATCTGCGAGCCATGATTTCTCTCTACAATAAGATACACAACTATTTAGGATTGACACACCTGAAACATCTTCTATCACATACCTCAACTGCAGTCAGAAAAGTACTTACGGTTCCCGTACAAGCGACTTCTAATTTCTCCAGTAGTCAGATTATTCTTACGATTACAACTGTTGCTGCCACGTACACACGACCTTCTATTTATTGACGACGGACTACGTTTTTGTGGCGGATGCTGACGTCATGTACTTTGTAACAATGCGCCTCTTATTTTATGTCACTCTGTTATGCCTACGTCATGTTCTTTGTTTCAGACGCTGTTTGACAAGGGAAATGTGGGGGAGGAGGAGAACGATCGCCTGCTGGCCAGCATCATGCAACCCGACGTCCCCCACCCCGCGCCGAACGCGGAGGAGGAGGAGGATACAGTGCTGCTGTCGTGGAGGCAGATCCTACGGCTGCTAACGAGATGGGATCCTTTGATCCAATATACAGCATGGCTGCACGAATTGGAAGCAGCCATGAATGATCGCCCGACGGCGCACAAAATGGTGGCCATGGACCAACCGGAGCGCAACATCTTCAAGGACCTTCGGGAAATCTTGCTGGCAGCGGATACGACCATCCCTAGCACTCTCGTAGAATCAACCAAGCAACGCTTCCTTACGCTATGTAATCAGTTAAGTAAAGTTAAACTCCTCGGGATGACGTATCCGCTGCTAGCAGTGCTAAAAATTGTTGAACTCTTAAAGAACTGGCACGTGAAGTACGCCGCCGACGCCGACAGTTCGCAGGCCTCGTGCTCCCAGACAGGGAGCTGACACTCCTCCTCCGCCATTTGCAATTAAGTAATTGTATAGCTACATATACAATAAAGGACAATTTTATGTATTTTTAATTTTCTTCTGGACTCGCTAATAATAATGTACATTACCCTTACACCTATTTTGTTCTCACCTTGTATCCTTTTTCCCATATTTCTTCAGAGGTTGAACGTCCGTGCATGACTAACATATTCGTCACGACACGCCCGCCATATGGTAAGTTTCTTAGTTCCAAACTTGAGGGGGGCTGGGGGCCCGTAGGGGCTCCAGTGCCTGGAGGAAGAGGAAGACCAAGCTGGACGGCGGCTGCTCCTCAACCACGCCGATCCTTTTTCAATATTATTAAGCTAAAGAAAGAATAATGCCCGGGACCTTCCCTGCATCCCTGGAGAGACCAAAACTGGACGATGACGACGACGACGGCGGCGGTGGCTGCCGACACCTCACTACAATCGGCGCTACCAGGCTGTACGGAAGAGCACTCACACATAACCTATCCTTTTCAATAATATTGCTTAAGAACGAGTCATGCACAGGCAGCGCTTAGGTCCTACAATTGGTGCTTGGGGCAAACATAAACCCTATCCTTTTTAATAATATTGCTCAAAACGAGTAATGCCCCGGGCTCACTTAGGGCCTTCTTACATCACTATTGGCGTAGGGGGCTACGGAGGAACCTCTACCAGACTGTACGGAGGCACCGTATCCTTTTCCATAATATTTCTCAAGAACGAGTAATGCCACGGCCTCACTAAAGCTCTTCTTGCACTCATTCCTACCATCAGCGTTGGGGTGCCTACGGAGGCAAAACAGCTACCAGACTGTACGGGGCCTGATACCCGTTTTAATATTATGCTCAAGAACGAGTAGTGCGCGGAACGTATTTAGGCGATCCTTGCACTAAGCTCTACATCAGCGTAGGGGTGGCTACGGAAGAAACGCAGCTTGCAGACTGTACGGAGCCTGACACCCTTTTTAATATTATGCTCAAGGACGAGTAGTGCGCTGTATGCATTTACGTCCTCCCTGCACTAAACCCTACCATCAGCGTAGGGGTGGCTACAGAGGAACCGCAATACCAGACTGTACGGGGTCACCGTTCCTTTTTCATATTATGCTCAAGAACGAGCATTGCGCGGGACGCATTTAG
>Ga0123352_10019467_pt1 | contig 10827 bp, 9 predicted proteins | sample TergutLab28metaG_FD_89700 | JGI IMG/M metagenome (GOLD analysis project Ga0123352, IMG submission 89700) | Labiotermes labralis P1 segment gut microbial communities from Petit-Saut dam, French Guiana - Lab288 P1 | ecosystem: Host-associated > Arthropoda: Insects > Digestive system > Gut ... | reverse complement strand
CGCCCCATTATGCCCCAAGACCACTACACACATGCTAGTATAGCGTAAGCTGTAAGCCTAACCACAACCTGATGATGGCCCACATATAGGGCCGAAACATGTCGTTGTTGTAAATTCCTTGTAATAAAAACAAATATAGTTGTGTTCGACGTTAAGTGTTGACATACCTAACTCCTTACTACCATAATCTACTGCAGAGTTCCGTCACTTTCACCTGATCCTTCACATTAAAATCTTCAGTAATTTGACGTATGTTCTGCGTTTCATGTGTTGTAACCTAGAAAAGGAAACCCAATCAACATATGTTGAATTGTCTGTACAGGGTTCCCTACCAACAGCACACCCTGCATGTCACTATCAAAACAGCAAGAAATTGCAACCAGCAACACACCACACTTCCTCGTCTCTCTCAGTATATCTCTCTTGGAACTAAGTGCATGGCAGCCTGTAGCAAACCTACTTTCTCACCATTTTCTGGATCGTACAGTACAACTGACAAAAATGAACTGTACTCACTCTTGTATCATACAGTTTACCTCTTATTTCATCTTGATGTTAACTTTTGAATTGACACAAAACCTTGAACAGATAATCCTTTTCACAAGAACCTGTATATTTAAATAGGAAATGAATATAATACTTTGAAAGTATCCAGACTAAATCCAAGTAACTGGAGAGAATCTGAGAATAACTGGCATTTGGCGTTCAGGTGACCGTGCATCGTGACAAATTCTTATAATAAAACCCAACTAGATGCACTAATTTCTCACATTTATTTTTGGCATAAAACTCTGCATGTTTCGGACAGTTCCTCTGTCCATCATCAGGAGATTCTTACTCTACACACAGCAATGGTATATGTCATACAGAGTTCCGTCCTGATCCTGCCTACAAACTGTCAGCAAACCTGTATGACATATACCACTGTTGTGTGTGTACGGTGAAAAACTCCTGATGATGGACAGAGGAACTGTCCGAAACATGTAGAGTTTCATGCCAAAAATAAATTTGAGAAATTAATGCACCTGGTTGGTTTTATTACAAGAATAACTGGCATATCTACTTATGAAACAGAAGCAAGCACTGTATGTAATTTCCCCAACAACAGATTGTATCCAAGCTGCAGTGACTGCAAAAAGTTGAGGACATTTCAGAAACAAAGGAAATGGCCAACGAACAGAGATATACGAACACCGTACACCTTGATAAGAACAGACCAATATGTTTACACTTATGTAACAAACAAACAAATGCCAACTGTAGTTATGCCTTAATGCACAGATCTGTAACGTATAAAAAAAAAACCAGTATGTACATGAAAACAACAAAATTCTAAGTACAAGCATTAGGATGTTTGTAAGTTTGTGTCTGTATCACTCTGATGTTGGTGTAGACAATGGAGAGGGCCATTACAGGCAGCTCACATGTAATGTTAGTTATTCACTCAAACAGACATGGTTATTTGAAACGTTACACTCCAACTGCTTCGTGTTGTACAAGTTTTGTGCATTTTTAGAAAGATTAATGAACAGCATGAGCTTGAAACAGGCTGTATACAAGAAAGGGAAAGACATTCCAGATGTTCAGAATGTGCACAGTGCTCCAATCTTACAACTAATAGACAAAATTCTGGAATACATAAAATCTTGCACAATATTTTCAAACTCTCATTCTTTAGGCTTTTTCGGATCTTCTCAATTTAAGTTGGTGTAGTGTCCCTACAAACATGACCAGAGAAAGAAGTCCCGTGGATCAACCCTTGTCAGATCTCCTGTCAGCTGCTGCACTTCTCCCTTCAATACTACAGGGTGGCGCAGAGCCGACTGACACATTTAAAATTTGAATATTGCGCCGGCACATTAGCTTGTCGTGGTTGGCGGGAAGGGGAACGGCAGAGGAGAGGACGCCATTTCATATGGTCAGTCGCAATGGAGTGTTGGAACATGCAACAACGTGTTCGTAGTTTCGGCGACATTGCTTGGCCTGCTCGGTCACCTGACCTTACTGTACCAAATTTTTTCCTGTGGCGGTTCCTGAAAGACCGTGTGTTCCGGAGGTGTACCATGACTATTCAAGAACTCAAACAAGCCACTGTTGACGAAGGTATGGCTATTGATGAGGACCTACGGATGCGCGTGTACGGCAACTTACAGACACGCTGGCAACAATGCACTGATGTAAACGCAGGCCATCTGCCTGATGTTCAGAAAATAAGCTTGTAATTTGTGGGTAATAAATAGCATACTTGGACGTATTTATAGATGGTTTCGCTTATTTTTTTCCTGTTTCCATATATTATCTATGACCATTTGAAATGTGTCAGTCTGCTCCGCACCACCCGGTACTTTCCTACATTCTGTTTGAGTCATCCAGTCACTGTATTCACATGCCTACAGTGACAACCACACTACAGCCTGTGCTATAAAAAGTTCCTTGGAGTGACTGATTTTTAAGTTAGTGTTACTGTGGACACACACGTACTTCACACCTTACGCGTTAAGTGTGAGCCACTGCAAAGTAAAAATAACACATGAAATTTGTGTGACCATGCATCACTAGTACAATGATATCAGAAACCAACAAGATACAGTAAAATTTGTTTTACTGATTCTTTTAAGATTGCGTTACATGTTTCAGGCAACAGTTTTGCCCATCTTCAGGAGCACTCTGACTGTATATACACAGTCAAAGTGCTCCGGAAGATGGGTGAAACTGTAGCCCGAAACATGGAGAGCAAGCTTAAAAGAATCAATAAATAAAATTTTGCTGGATTTTGTTGGTTGCTGATATCATTGTAAAAATAACACCCTAACACTGTATATTAACCTCTACAATTAAAAAAAATCTTGTAATCTTATACCGTGTATTATTCGCCTTACACAATGCAATTAACACGCTCAACAAACTGGGGATACCGTACGAACAAAGTGCACAACTGAACTTTCCCTGGACACCTGTATGTGGCCTGTCCACAAGGCAACAAGCACAACAGTTAGATAACTGTGTAACTTCGGCTCTCAGGGTTTAGCTGTGTCGTATGTTGAAGCTGTTCAATTTTGTGATCCATCATCTTCAAGGTGAATGATGCAGTGGAAGAATGTTGCTTTATGTACAGCCACGCGTCGCTTAACGACGGGGATACGTTCTGAGAAATGCATCGTTAGGCGATTTCATCGTTGTGCGAATGTCATAGAGTGTACTTACATGAACCTAGACAGTACATACACCTAGGCTATACGGTATAGCCTATTGCTCCTAGGGTACAAACCTGTACAGCAGTTACTGTACTGAATACTGTAGGCAATTGTAACACAATGGTATTATAATATTATATTATAATATTATAATCATATCGGACCAACATCATATATGCAGTCCATCAATGACCAAAACATCATTACGCGGCACACAACTGTACACAGGTCTGACACTGGGAGTATGAGTAGGGACGTGAAGCATGGAGGCTACAGTTCCACACATACACACAGTAGGGCTCAACCCTGAAAGCTAAACGCACTCACTAGACACAGGTTGCAACATCCAAGGTACATGTTAGAGAGTTAATAGTAAGTATCACCATAACCAGTCATAATAGTAACATCTGGTTACCGATTTTCAAGTTCAGTTGCGATAATGTACTCCCATATGTGACCCATGACCGGTGCGTCAGCCCTGGTAAACCAAGGAGAAACCATAACCATTTATTCATTAAACAGCTGAACAAGTGACACTGTAGCTGTCTGTGCTGGTCATTGTTCTGTTAATGATCGAGGTATCTCCAACCAAGGAACCAACACCCAATATAAAGAAACTGGAAAAATAAAATCTTTAGTACAGAGAGAATGGCACAACAGAATCTACAGTCTGCAGTCGTGGAAGAAGGTAAGCAGAGAGAATTGACAAGAAAATTACAAGAAATTTGAGAAGCTGAGAATGGAAACAAAACAATAAATGAAGAATGAAAACAGAGAAGTTGGTAATAACAAATGTATACGGTGGATAATGAGGGAGACTTTATGGTCTGTTAGCTGACAGAATGTTCAGTACTTAGTAATGCAAGTAAACCACCTAAACTTCCTCTGTACACTATACAGCCACCAGATACAGTCTTGCTGACATACAAACTATTCATCTGTGTTTCTTACATACTGCCCAGCCCCAATTTCTTTAACCCTTATCCTGCTAATGTGGAGAATATGGTGAGCTCCTAATAATGCCAGCAGATGGCATATGGGATTTAATTCGGCGTTTAAAGGGTTAAATAATAGACTAGCGTGAAGCCTGTTACAACACTGCATATCAACACACAGCACTTATCTATGGGCAAATCTTATACATCGCAGCCTACAATGGATACTGAGAAATCAAACTGCAGTAACTCCCACATTTCAAGATCAGACAATGGCAATCCAGTCCAACAGAAATCAGTGACATTACACCATGACAAAAACCCTGATATATATATTCCATGCACACAGAGATAATGATCATAAACCGAGTCTGGCAAAGGTAGACAGTACTGTAGCTACTCCTCATACAGCCAACTGATACTTTCTCTCACCTCCTGTTTGTGACAACTCATTAACCTACATAATAAGTAGTAATGTTTTCTACAAAGGTCGCTGGTTCGATCCCAGCTGTTGTCACTGGTATTTTTCATTGACATAAAATCCTTCCGATCGCACTATGGTCCTGGGATCGACTCAGCCTTTAAAAGAAATGAGTACCAGGAGCATTTTCTGGGGGTAAAGACGACCGGTGCGTAAGGCTGACAACCTTACCACCATCCTGTGCTGTTGTCATGAAATCCGGGAACCTTAACTTCCTGGAACCCTCTGGGCCACTCCGGGCCTGTAACGGGACTGCTTTACCTTTTACAAGTGTTGATTCAAGTTAATTATACCTGATCAAGGCACATATAGATCTATATTACAAAATGTCAAATTTTATAATATACTATATGCCAGATAAGGTCGCTGGTTCGATCCCAGCTGGTGTCATTGCATTTTCCATTGACATAAAATCCTTCCAATCGCACTATGGCCCTGGGGTCGACTCAGCCTCTAACAGAAATGAGTACCAGGAGTATTTCCTGGGGGTAAAGGCGACCAGTGCGTATGGCTGACAACCTTACCACCATCCTGTGCCACTGTCATGTAATCTGCGAACCTTATCTTCCTGGAACCCTCTGGGTCACTCCAGGACTGTAAAGCGACTGATTTACTACTTTAATGTTTTGTACAAATGGATATGTTACCAAAACTGCAGGTTTCTTCTCAGTCACGCATTCAAATAAAATTATCCCTGTGCACACAATAAAGCCATAGAGGAGAATGGAGTTTCGACTCTGCTTGTTCTTAACCTGGGTGTTAGATGGAGGTCAGTGGTCTGCTTCACACCCTGGCCATTTTACTCCCAAGGGGAAAAGAACCCCCAGTACCTGAAGAGGAGGAGTTTGTGTGGGCTCTGAAACTGGTCTGGACACTTTTGTTTACGAGAAAAATCTGTTGCTCATGCCAAGAATTGAACGACAACTTCTCAGTTGTCCAGCCTGTACCCAAGTCACTATACTGACTACACTATTCCAGCTCCCATGTGTTGAAGAAGTACAAAAAATTAGTGTTGCAGGACAATTTTCCTGCCTGTATGTCCATGCAGCTTCCATCTCACAGACAATTCCCACACTCCCACGCATCAACACACCAAAACTCACAGCTAACTGCATTAGATTAAATTTACGATGTCGCCATTAAATGACCCTTAATTCCCAACTGTCCTCAACCTGTTCGGCGACCCCTTTCATGATTTGGTCTTCTACCTGTCTCAGATTTCAAATGAAGAATGTAGCCATTTATTGCTCAGACTGTTCGAGCTGCGAATACAGGATACAGCTAGAAGCATGAGGGGCAAATGTATGAAACAGCTGTAAGCGTGTGGCTGGAATGTAATAAACAGCTGTAAGCGTGTGACCAGAATGTAATAAACAGCTGTGTGTGGCCAGAATGTAATAAACAGCTGTAAGCATGTGACCGGAATGTAATAAACAGCTGTAATCGTGTGACCGGAATGTAATAAACAGCTGTAAGCGTGTGACCGGAATGTAATAGACAGCTGCAAGAATGTGACTGGTATGTAATAAACAGCTGTAAGAATGTGGCTGGAATGCAAAAAAAAACAGCTGTAAGCATGTGACTGGAATGTAATAAACAGCTGAAAGCATGTGACCAGAATGTAATAAACAGCTGTAAGAATGTGACTGGAATGTAAACAAAGCTGTAAGAATGTGACTGGAACATAATAAACAGCTGGAAGCATGTGACCAGAATGTAATAAACAGCTGTAAGAATGTGACTGGAATGTAAAGAAAGCTGTAAGCATGTGACTGGAACGTAATAAACAGCAGGAAGCATGTGACCAGAATGTAATAAACAGCTGTAAGCATAAGGAAAAAATGTAAGAAACAGCTGTAAGAATGAGATCAGAGTGTAACAAACAGTCAGAAGCATAAAGAGATAAGGTACAGAACAGCTGTAAGCATGAGATCAAAATGTAATAAACAGGAGAGAATGCAGGAAACAGCTGTAAAAATGAGATTGGAATAGAATTTCCAAAAAGTATTGTATATGAATTTGGAAGCAACAAGGCTGATAGGTAGACCAAGAAATAGATGGCAAGATGAAGTGATGAAGGATGGAAGACTAGTTGGTCGAAAAGGGTGGAAGGAAAGGGTATATAACAGAGAGGAATCAAAGAAGCTCCTGAGAATGGCAAGGAATCATCACATTTTGCACATGCGATTGAATGAATGAATGATTCCCAAAAACAAAGATATGTTCTGTGCATCCCAGCAAGCCAAGTACGGGATTGCTGTTGCTTTCAATAATTAAGTCACACCCTGACTTGATCAAGAAGTTGTGTACTGTACAGTCATAACTGTAACAACTGGCAGCTAACAGACATAGCACTATTATGGTTGAACAGGAAAACGATGTAAACAAATTGGAAGAAATATGTGGATGTGTATATTGGTTGGGAAAGAAAATGAAATGAGCCTGTACTTGGTGATTACCCATTCGGCGATGACGCTTCCTCCAAGACGACGTACTCCCATACATGTGACATGACGGCTGCATCTGCCCTGCAAGAATTCACACATGACACATGAACAACCACACAAACATACAGCAATACATTTAAAACACCTGGCACAGATGGTGTAAAATTCCTTTTGCATAAAGACGCAGTCAGTGGAACAGGAGATCTGAAGAAATCATGTCAAATACGCCAAATCCACCTTCCACACAATGCACATGCATGTACACACACACATACACACACATAGGACACTGTCATATGATATCAATACATTTATACAAACCATTTCGTGCTTGTAGGCTTTCATTAGACGAAACTGTAAATTAGTTGCCTCCTAATATCCCTCTCAATGACATATTATAATAACAGTGAAGAATGACTCCGCTACAGGTCAACCCTTGGCTTTTGGACCTTCGACTTCTGTACAGAGCTGATAAACAAACATTTCAAGCTATCGCACAGTGCCACTGTCTGTCGGTCCGGCCAACACTTAACTGTCAGGTCTTGCCAACATTATTATCTGTGAATCTTATATTTATTGGATCGTGCATCATTGTAATAGTTGAAAACAAAAGACCAACTTGATGTCACTTGCTATTTTATTTCACTTCTTATGTGCTCAACATGTTTTGGACATTAATATATCCATCATCAGGAGCTTGCGACTATTCTGTTGAATTACCACATTGGTCGTGTGTTCTTGGTTCAATGTGTTTTGGAGTTTCGGTGTTGTTGGGTTGGCATTGAATCTGTGTTGTCGTGCTTCCAGCCTGCAACACGGATACCACTCCAAGCCAACCACACCGAAACACCAAGAACACACGACCAATGTGGTAATTCAACAGAATACAGTGATACCTCAGCTAACAAAGATAATTCGTTCCGGAATCACATTCATTAGCCAAAATCTTCGTTAGCCGAAACATATACAGAAGGAAAAGATAAGCTCCTGGAATGGCCCAACCGTTCATGTTTTCTGCTTTATGTTAGCGCACGCATCCACTAAAACATTCGTTAACTGAATCCATATTTGTTAGCCGAGTCCGAAAAACAGTGAAAAAAATCTTCGTTAGCCAAAAAATTCGTTAGCGGGGTCACTCGTTAGCCGAGGTATCAATGTAGTGGTAAGCTCCTGATGATGGATATATTAATGTACGAAACATGTTGAGCCCATAAGAAGTGAAATAAAAATAGCAAGTGACATCAAGTTGGTCTTTTGTTTTCAACTATCATTATCTGTATTCAAAGAGTAGTGTTTATTTCCTACTGCTAGAAATTATTTTGAAACAGCACATCATGTCACACGCAGCAGTGACGTACTCCTCCCACCCATCCTCCCACACAGCCCCCCTACTATTCTCCAGTGTCTAGGGACACAAAAGTGAGCTCTGAACTGTATTTTATGCCCTCTAAATGCCAGAAGAGGTACGTGAGATATTTAGAATTCGGGGCAAGAAATAACTATACAAAATTTATATTTCTATTGTTTATACTTTGTAATGCAATCGCTAACTTTGATTGGAATCAGAATGAACCACCACTTATAACACATAAGTCTGTTGCTCAAGTTTTGTACATCTCAGTTTTCAAATGCATTTTGCAGAAGAAATTATGTACAAAAGTTGGGGAATGGGTATATTGGTACTGCAAATCAGTTAAGATACATGGAACCATCAGAAACAAGTTTCCTGTTCTTTAGATGAATGGATATAAGTGGAGACAAGTAAAACACACTGCTACCATACATTATTCCACATAGTCGTCACAGTTTTCCAGGCACCTGTCATAACACCTGGCATTTTTTACGCTCTGGCAGAAGGACACATACTGCTCTTTCAACCACATCTGAACATCATCTTTCACAATGTAATCAGATGGGAATTATCAACCTCAGCGATGTTCTTCTCGTATGCCAAACATGTGAGAGTCTGACATTGCCAAGACAGGCTGTATGGTGGTGGGTAACGTTCCCAATGCCAAGTGTCCAGTAAGGCAGTGGTGGTGTCAGCAGTATGTAGCCTAGCAGTAACAGCACGCCTTGGGAGAGCAGGCCAGGCAACAGACATAAAATTGCAGTCACTTGCACAGGCTACAGTGTGAAATCAACTAGAATTATATAACAAACATTCCAAAATGAGTTGCCATCACAGTCTCCAAGCTCGTAGTTGTCTGAAGCCCTACTCTGCAAGCAATGCGGAATGCTGCCGAATCATGGAATTCATCTTCGTATCCAGAATGTAGTGGTGCGTTGAGGTCTCATAGCCACGACAAAGCACAACAAAAAGCCATTGCCTTCAGCTTCACAGTGCTGGAGGTTAGTCACTGAGAAGGCAATGCTGTTGATCTCGTGCTGGTCTGAGCTGATGCAGGACCCATCTGCTGCACACACTCCAATTGCCAGAATGTTCATGGACATCATCCTATACAAAGCCATGTGACAGGTCAAATGCCGGCTCTAAATGCTGTAGTAATATGCATCTGTCCACCAGCGCCATTAAACTGACATCACTGATGACGTTGGATGCTGAAAAGGAGGCACTTCTTTGTCCATGACATTCACTGAACCACCTGTAAAGTCACGTAACATCGCAGCACTTCTTTGACTAACATCGCACCTGCAACGTGTGTGGCCACAATACCATGGATGATGTTCCAGGCTTTGCGCCAACAAAAACTGGATAACAATGTACGTCTCTTTCCTTGTATGCTCCATTGGTTTGGTCACCGTATCCAACTGATGCCTCACTAACAACGCATTTCCGGCATTTGAGCAGCTGCCTAGCAGTGAGACAACACAAAAATGAATGTATGATACACCAGCAGCTTGCTGTTGTCGTTTTGTTCCTTAGTTTATGTCATCCAAAAAAACTTGCGTGGGCATGTAATTTAATTTACAATTCAAGACACTAAATGCATTTTTATTCAATGTTGGCCACTCTCACTGGCACTTCGCTCACACTTGCTTTCCATAAACAAAGCCACACTAATGAAAGACTGTTGTATGAACCAAGTGCCTCAGTATGTTAATAGGTGTCATACATACACGGGCATATCCTAAGTTCCCAGCCTGTGTCCATAACAAAAAAAAATGCCTACATTTGTGATTAGGCATTTTTGTCCCCTTTCATGTTTAGCAATGGGCCCAGCATTTGTACCATTACTGAAAGCACCAGTGAAACTGAATTTTTTTTGGAATCATATGTATGACGGTAATTTCTCCTGCCTTCAGGGACATCCTTGAAATGACACTGTGCTGTTTAGGGCAGTGGTGTACCCAGGAATTTTGTTCGGGGGGGGGGGTTCAACAAATTTAATTGAGGACAGATAGAATGGGGATCTGGGGTTGGTAGCCCCCTCTTCAGGGGTTATGGAGGCAGCTGTAATTTGGTACAAGAAATGTCATTTCATAGAGTAAAATTTTCTTAATTTTTCGTACTTTAAGACTATTTATGATGACAACCAATTTATTTGTCACTGCTAATGTAAAACAATTGTGAACCGGCGGTAGTTTTAGAATTTTAATGCCTTTTTTCCGAACATCTGGGGTGGTGGTGGCAGCAATTTTTAACAGTTTTCAAAACTGGGTTCAGTTTGGCACGATTTTGGAGGGCCTTCTGAATTTCCGGGGGGGGGGGGGGGGTTTGAACCCCCCCCCAGTACGCCCCTGGTTTGGGGACCCCGGGTTTCCTTTTTTCCTGTGGCCTTTGAGGGTTTCAGGGGAAGTTTTTTTTT
>Ga0123352_10019466_pt1 | contig 10828 bp, 9 predicted proteins | sample TergutLab28metaG_FD_89700 | JGI IMG/M metagenome (GOLD analysis project Ga0123352, IMG submission 89700) | Labiotermes labralis P1 segment gut microbial communities from Petit-Saut dam, French Guiana - Lab288 P1 | ecosystem: Host-associated > Arthropoda: Insects > Digestive system > Gut ... | reverse complement strand
GCTCCCACAAGTTTGCGATAGTGAGAGATACGTTCGACTCCGGTTATTCCGGCTCCCACTAGTTTGCGACAGTGAGAGATACGTTCGACTCCGGCTATTCCGGCTCCCACAAGTTTGCGATAGCGAGAGATACGTTCGACTCCAGCTATTCCGGCTCCCACAAGTTTGCGATAGTGACCGTCACAGATTTAGAGACCTTATTAATATACAAATTCCTACCTTCAAGCACACTGCGAATATTACTGTTACACTGGCACATACGCTTGATATTTTTATCTCATTTTCCGTACCAATGACAGCGATCAAACACAGAGACTTATGAATTAAAAATTATGTGGTAACAACATTTACTGTAATTACATGCCCTGTGATAAAACATGGTGTTAACTAGCATTCAAACAGTTCGCTCTAAAACATTCATTGCTTCTCTTGAACCACTGGAGCTTTCAAGTTCGAGGCACGAAGAAGAAAAACAAATGACTTGCAATTATTATTATTATTATTAATATTATTATTATTTGTTGTCACATTTATGCAGGGTGTTTACAATTATATACCTGAAAGAAACCATGTTTCTGGAGTATATAATTTTGCAGCTATACTGTGGTTACGATTTTATTCCGATGTATCCCATCCCCTAGGATCATGTCTAGTTCGCGTGCAATAAGCCAGCCTCTAATGTGTGCCAAGTCTGACGGGTTTCAAAGATAGCCTATCTTGACGTTCGTATGATTAAGCCCGTCTGGTGGCACATCACTGGCCAGTACATGACAGGAACAGTCGCACTGAAAGGATTCTACAGGCGCTGCGGTTGACCACTTGGAATTAGATATGTGCACTATATATCGATTCATTAATCTATCGTACGCAGATCGATATTCGGGTAGAATATGGCTCGTAAGAATCACTTTAATTTCAATGTATTCTATAAGTATTAATTAACGGAGTTAATATTTTATACATTTTGTTAATATTTTATACATTATAGTAGACTTTCCGTTCTTTCTTATAATAAAACCAAATAGATGCACTAATTTCTCAAATTTATTTTTGGAATAAAAACTCTACATGTTTCGGACAGTTCCTCTATCCATCATCCATCCAAAAATAAATTTGATAAATTAGTGCATCTAGTTGGTTTTATTATAAGAATTTATCACGATGCACGGTCACCTGAACATCAAAATAGATTTTCCGTGTTGTGGAATTAATACTGCAATTAGTAGACTAAAGCAATTCCTACTTTATACATTTAATAACAATCATTTGAATTTTCCACAGCGGTTTTAATTAAAAGCCTGCCTTTTCTCACTGCGTATTCTTTGTAAATTCCGAAATTTCATAATCGGTACACGCATTTCTTACAAGTCATAAGGAAAAGTAAATTTTGTGGAATGTTTATGGCTGAGACTTTGAAAGTGGTACCTTTTGAGATGTGTTACTTGGTACTTTCGTCAACTGGTGCCAATCGTTCCGAGAATTTTACTGCCTCTATCTTCATGGTACAAGAATAAGCCCATACTGAAGATGGATGCAGCAAATACCGGCAAAAAGATGACACCAATCTACCTAATAACCCCACGTCACATTTCCGAAGAGTAACCTTATTAACATTTCCTTGAAGAGCAGGCTGTGACGTTATTCAGCGTTTCAAGCTATCTGTCGGGCTGAGTCCAACTAGCTAGCTAACTAATTAAATAGCTAAATATCTAACTAACTAACTGATTCCATAGAGCAGAGTCCTTTTTTAGAAGTTAACAAACCCTTAGTCAATACTTTCTCCGCATTTTGTGGAAAGCGAAGGTTTCTTACCGCCTTCACAAGAAAGCGCCACTTGTTCTTAACCTGAGCCAGATCAATCCAGTCCACGCCCCCATCATATTTCGTGAAGAACAAATTTAATATTGTACTCCCATCTACATGTTGGTCTTGCAAGTGGTCTCCTTCCCTCAGGTATCCCCATCAAAATCCTGTATGCACCTAACCTCTCCCATGCGTACCACACGCCCCGCCCATCTCACTCTTCTTGATTTATCACCCGACTACTATTTGGTGAGAAGTGCAGATCGGACACAGTCCAACTTTCGTGGCGAATATGCCTCAACCAAGTTCTGGACTCATACCAAAAACACCACAGAACTAAAGTTAAAATTAGCTTGGTGATATGTATGACATCGTGTAAATTAAACTTAGAAGTGGACCATCTGTCGGTCCGTCAAAAGCGATAACATTAACACGTTCTAGTCCATTGTTAAAATTTCACAGCTTTCATAGAATTACGTACATTAAAGGGACTGCACAATCTTAACAACCTCCCTCTACATATTTTCAAATTTATGTTGCAGACCAATTATATACAGACGATAAAAACTGGACTTGTAACGTAATCAGTAAAAGCGAGATCTCTCTTCCATACATGATGTGTACACTTCCTAATATGTTTCTGATATCAGCCTGATGATGAACCTAGGGGATCGAAACCTACAACTGACTGAGTCATTATTTTATAAAGCTGTGTTTCGATGGTTGTCATTTAGCTTTATATTTATGTCTCCAATATAACGGAATGCATAAAGTTAAGATCTACGTACAGAGGGGCTATCAAGGTGACCAACTCTCATGCAGTAGACTCAATACAGCAGGGTGATATTTGACGCTTTTGGGACAGTAAAAAATTAAAGATTGAAGTCATATAGATTCCTATGTGGTTACCGACGTTTCGGAGAAAGTGTCACACAAATCTGCAAGGTGCTATAAACCAGAAAGCCACAAGATGCTTAGAACATTATAATTAGAATTATTGTAAATAAGGCAAACGAAGAAAACGGGCACAGTTCCTCGGCTATTCCAGCAGTGCAGATTATTTCCGCTTAAGGGCTTTCAACGCCTTGGCCAAGCCTCCACTTCGGTTTGAGATGTGAGGCTCCAGCGGCAGTGATTTTGAACAGCGCTTCATTCCGGGAATTGACATCGTACAGTCTGGTGTAAATTTACCGAAGGTACAGAGCAACCTTCTGATACCATAATCGGAAACGAAGAAATAGAATTAGTAGGTTCCTATGAAACTTTCAGAAATTCTATCAGACTACATGGCGTCATAACCCAAAATACATTATTCTTCAATCCCCGGATGTCCGGTCTAATTCGGAGGAAGGTTTGGTCGGAAATAACAATGTCGTCTGTGCGGAATCCGTTTCCGAGCATATCGATGCGAATTTACGAAACCAAATAACAGAACATGAAGAATGTGTTAGAAAAAAAAACGTTACTATAATTTTGATACATCATGGGGAAATAATTCTAAAAACAAATTTTAGGGCTTAAATGTGTGTTAGGGGCTTCCGGAATTTGGCGAAATTTGACCCGTGTCATGGAGGCCTCAACTAGGTCCAGGGTAGTCTAAGTGTGATCGCTGTGTAAATGTAGTTCTGTAGACTACTTTGTTATCCTCCAGAATAACACAGAATAATACGTTACGTAAACGCAAAATGCAAGTTTTATACACAGATAATTCGAAATTGCTCTCGAATAGTTGCTCTGCATTGCCGGAATGGCTGGTGGCTGGTCGGGCAGGGCAGGAAGTCGGGTGAAAGAGCGGATTCGCTGGGTTTATTTATTCCGCTACAAGAACAGTAGATTGACCGATACTCTCCACTTATCACGAGCAGGAAATAGCTACTGTCTTCTCTCTTTCAGGATAATTTCCTTCTGTAAAAATAATGATTGTCCGTGTCCGGCTTTCAATTTGTAGGTACGTTCGCAGAATTGCAAAAAGCGACAATCAGTTTGTTATGTCTGTCCGTCTCTCTGTCCGTCTGTTAGTTCCCATGGGACAACTCGGCTACCACTGGACGGATTATCATGAATTTTTAAGTTTGATTATTTTTAGAAAATCCGTACACAAAATACAAGTTTCACTAAAATCAGACAAGTATAACGGATACTTTACATGACGATCAATACAAATTTCTGATCATATCTCGGTCAGCTCTTATTAGGATGAGAACAGGTTTTAGACACATTTGTAGAGCAAAGGAAAACATACATTTTATGTACAATTTTTTTTCCCGAAATCGTGCCCCTTTATGAGATAAGGTGGAAAAGTATTGTACAGTCAGGCAGGCCACAGATGATAATATGGCGCAGGCGCAATTCATGCTGGATACCTAAAGCCACAAACACACACTCATAATGTGTAATACTAATTGTTTTTTCCATTGCAAACATGGTTGCACGAACGCGCCTCAATATTGTGTCTATACGTACACAACCTGCCTTGTTAAAAAATAAACTGACAAATGCCCATGAAATGTTAAACAAAATGTCATAAAAGAACGCGTAAGGTTTTAAATTTTTAATAGTCAGTAACAACATTACGTCCAACTCAAACTTTGGAATAAAGGGGTTAGTAAAAGGCTCTGAAATTATTGGTGGTATGCCTTTGGAAAAATTAAGCTGATCTTAGGACAGTGTTTCACATTCCTTTTATTTTCGCATGGCCCCCTTTGAGCTTGGTTTATCTGTGTAGCTCCTCACCCTTCGTAGACGCTATTACGTACGAAAAAAAGGTTATTTTTTACTTTTATTTCCAAATTGTTGTGTACACACACACACACACATACAAGAACACATTTGTTGCTTTTATTTACAACATTGTATTGTCTCAAATTATTTTGTTTAGGCATAACACAATGTTTACATACACAAGTAAACATTTTCTGTTAATAATTGGCACTATATTCAGTGTGTTCCTTAGACCCGGTAAAGTTATGGAATGTCCGGTTGCAGTTTGGTCAGTACTGAGAGACGATTATCACTCTTCACAACATCAAGGCTGTTAAGTACTTCTGACAGCACATGTCATCCCACATATCATCTGGATTCAACCAGATGATGTGGGAAAAACAATAAAACGCAATAATATAAACAGTCAACTAGATGAAACAGTAATAATTTTATTAATAATTTCAATCAGCTCAACATGTGTCGGGCGATAATTTCGCCCATCATCAGGAGCACTAAACTGTGTTTACAGCTTGTGGTATAAAGCACGGACGACGCTGCCTGCAGGCTTTATACCACAAGCTGTAAACATAGTCTAATGCTCCTGATGATTGGCGAAATTATCGCCCGACACATGTTGAGCTAACTGAAATTATTAATAAAATCAATCCTGTTGCATCTAGTTGGTTGTTTATATTATTGTTATCGGTCATGCACGATCACACAAACATAAAAAAAACGCAACTTTGTCTTCTGTGCTGCAGGGGATGCAGGCGAGAAGGGAACCTTTGATATAGTTTTAAATTCGAAACATTTGATTCATGCAGTGAAGTTGCGGTGGCCCACACAGAAGTTACTGCAGGCCCCTAATTTTCCGTCATTCTCTTGTGGCCCTTGGCGGGGCGGGGGGGGTGCATATGGCTCACGTACAGAACCAGTGGCTAAGGGTAACATTTTTACAATGTAAAATGCGAAAATGTGCTAATTACGTTTCAGTTTCTACACACACAGATATGCAGGCAGACAGATACAGAAACAAACAAGCAAATCAACAAAGGCTGACTGCATACAGCACGGCATTCCTTAAGAAGCCAGTCGTTCCTCAACAACTCGAGGAATTCAAGCTTTTCAGGGTACCTGGAGGGTTAGTGCCACTTTTGCAGCATATACCCTATTATCCCCATCACAAGCCAGCGGAATCCACTCCAACCCTCCCTTTTCGTCAATACCAGTTTTAGTACTCTCTCATCAACGCACGTGTCTTCTACTTGACCTCTTTCCTTCAGGTCCTCCCATAAAAACTATTTACATATTTCTCATTCGCGCCACATTCCTCGCCCATCTGATATACTTTGACTTCACCGCTATGAATTTAATGAAGAGTATAAATCAAGGATCGTCTCATTATGCAATTTTCTCCAGCATCCTCTCCCCTTCTCCAATGGGTTCTTCGGCATCATATTTCCGAAAACATTTATTTCTTTCTCCCAACGTGACGGATCAAGCCTAACAAGTTCTCAGCACGAGTTCGATAACTAATAAATTGTTGAAACAAGAAATCATGAATCTGTTGTGATGAAATTATAAACGCATCTAACGTAAAAGTATATACGAAATATTATTTGTAACCAGAAGTACCTGTATGTAGATGGTGCCAATATTTAACGTTAAATTTGATAAATATGGAGACGGTGCCAATATTTGAGGTTATTCTATTTAGGTTCTGTGTTATGTAACATCCCTACTTTCTTCCAAAACCACTAATAAGGATTATATTCGTAGTGAATATAATAATAATATGTTAATAGACGTTGCAATTTCAGGAGACAGAGATGTGATTAAAAAAGAAGCCGAGAAGATTCTAAAATATAAAGACCTTACAATAGAAATACAGCGCATGTGGAATGTAAAAAAAAAGGTGATACCAGTAATAATAGGGACGACTGGGACTATTGCAAAGTCATTCAGAAAATACGTGAGCAGCATACCGGGAAAACGTGAAGTCAAGGAACTACAGTAAACAGCCATATTGGGCACTGCACACATACTTCGGAAAGTACTAATGTAAAAGTACAATAGATTCAACACTGAAACTAATGATATAAGCACCATGAGTAGTAACAACAGAATAGCTGCAACACTGTATTCCCTACGGGCACAGTTTGTCTCAGGAATATAAGTATAAATAACCTGCATAAAGGAGATAATGATTATGATGATAATAATAAAACAATTTGTATGCAAGGCAACTTGAAGGAATGAAAGGTACTGGCTCAAGTACGCTGGATCGTGGACTGCCAGCTCAGTAGCCCCCTGACAGGCATTATCACAGAACTGCTCAGCTGCAGTTCAAGCCGCAACGTAAATACAGCATTAGCAGCAACATTTCACACGACTTGGAAGTTTTGTAGAATACTGATGGAAGTTATGCAAGAGTTGGTGTGCAGTAGTTGTGCAATGTTTACATTCACCGGCGTTCGCTAACCCCGGGCTAATGCACTGACTCATTACCTGCTTCAAGTTCTGACTCATTCTTTGCGTTAATTGTATAAAATGAAAAAGCAGCGAGTATATTGCACAGTTCCGTCCGTCATTACTTCCCATATCTGAAACTACTTCCTCCTAAAGCAATTGCGATTAAGTTTCGTATTGTTCCACACTAAACCATGTCGCATGGATTCGTTTTTTTATCAGTCCAGTATTTTCCCTGTATTATATGAACGTCAAACAGAACTGCATGGTTTCACTAAAAAGTACTGCATCGCGCGAGACATTGTCACGTGTATGAAATGAAGATACGGTTTGATATGCGGCTGATAGGAGTTGGTTAATTTGTTTCTTTTGTTTTTGGCGCGACAGCCCCCCCAGTGGGCCAGGGCCTCCTCATTCACGAGGTTTCTAGATCACACACAACGACGCTCCACGGTCGGTGGTAGGACTCCTCTGGACGAGTGATCAGCTCGTCGCAGAGACCTCTACCTGACAACACACAACACTCACAACAAACAAACATCCATGCCCTCGGTTGAATTCGAACCCACAATCTCAGCAGGCAAGCGACCGCAGATCTACGCCTTACACTGTGCGGCCACTGGGACCGGCAAGAGTTGGTTAATACGTAGGGTAAATACGGCCGTGACGCAAGACTTCATTAAAGAATGAATACTGTCCGGTTAATAAAATTTAACAATGAATACGTTGTAAAATTCCGTGAAAATTTTTATGGAAAATGTCTTGTGTGCTGAGAGTATAATGTAAATTCGTTGCAGCCAAGAGCATGGTCTGAACCTTCCCTTAATTTAATTTCCTTAGACTGTCATGTCTGGCGACATCTGAAGTCTACTGTTTATGCTACAGGAGTCAGTGACCTCGAGACTTACAACAACGAACACAGAATTGATTTGAGATTATCCGTGCAACACCTGAAATTTTCCAGCTAGCCAGGTAATCAATGTTCAGGCGTGCAACACCGTGCACTGAAGCTCAAGGTGGACACTTTGAGCATCTTCTTATGATAAGGAGGCCGTAACTAGGAAACCATGTTTCAGAAGGCCTATCTTCATACAATAATATTTTCACACTGTGGTGTAGATTAAACTCCTGTACGGTTGACCGCGCAATTTTTCATTAACGCTATTCTTCATAACCTTGGTAGAGGACATCCCGTTGTGTTTAAAGTGCAATATTAAAATGAAATAAAATATGTACTCTGTCACAATTATCTTTTTATTTTATTGTTTCAAATGTTGGCAACCAGTTTCGGCCTGACTAGGCCATCATGAGGCCAATAACGATGGTGAATGGGATCCCACGATAATGACGAATTATATTACATGCGCCAGCAATTTTAAGTTTTTATAAATATTGGCCTGATGATGGTCTAGTCAGGCCGAAACTAGCTGCCAACATCTGAAACAATAAAATAAAAAGATGGTTGTGACAGACGGAGTACATGCTTTATTCCATTTTAATACTACGCATAATACATTAATCAACCAGATTTTTCCAACATCTCTTCTTATAGCCTTGTTACACTTTCTAAAATTATGAAACTGTACTTGAAAAAAATCTATGGATATGTATATCTTCCGACATAATAACAGATTTCACATATCCAATTTCGATTTACTATGTTAGCGACAGAAAATCCGAAAAAGAACTTGTACGGTGTGTCCCAATAAGAGAGCTAGATTTAAATTCGTAATAAATTTTGTAATAAATTTTTCCAAATAATAACAACGCTGTTCCTTAGCGTAGCGTTCCGTGACTACTAATCGCAAAAAACGACAAATGACAGACGTTAAAGTTTCAGTGCCGCCAATCTAACAGAACGACAATGGCGCACTTTAAATCTTGCGCTCTTGTTGGGACACCCTATATTTTGAGCAGTCGTATTGCTAATTAACATTACACTTTAACGGGCGCGTGTTTTCCATTCTAAATATCAATTCTCGCAAATAATACGAAAGAAGTTACGCAGCAGCGGACATTAGTAAGTGCAGTTTTTTAATGCTTATTAAGATTAAGATTAAGATATTGTGAGGTGTGTTGATTAAATACTTTACTCTTTCCACGTGCGAATTATTCGAAAGGGTACAGCTAGTATCACTAATATGCGTAACAAATTAAAACAAACTTATTGAAAAAAGAAAGACACAACCTTTCATAAACCACCAGCAGTTACCCATTCCATAAGAATAAAGATAAAACTCCGCGTCATATATGACATATTTACGTTTTCCCATTTGACGTTCTTTTTTTTTTTTGACGTTTTCACGTGACCGTGCATCATGATAAATTCTTATAATAAAACCGACCAGATGCACTGATTCTTGGAATAAAAACTCTACATGTTTCAGACATTTCCTCTGTCCATCATCAGGAGTTTCTCACTGTACACACACAGCGATGGTATATGTCATACAGATTTGCTGTGTGTACAGTCAGAAACTCCTGATGATGGACAGAGGAAATGTCTGAAACATGTAGAGTTTTTATTCCAAAAATAAATTTGAGAAATCAGTGCATCTTGTTGGTTTTATTATAAGAATTTATATTTTTCACTAAGATGCGAGTGCTGTATATCGTACAATGTTATTGTTATAAGGATTGTATTCTTTTCTTTATTAGTTAAAATTATACGCAATTCAAGGCTTTAGGGCAATTCCCTAAAAATAACCGAAGGAAATAACTGTCATAAATTCTAATATATTGCAATAGATATTAAATGAGGTGACGCCGGCAGCCTGACATTACAACTGACTTGTAGCGACCTCTGCCAGATAAGGCTGGATGTGTTCCGTATAGATTCGCGCATTAAGATCAGTAAATACCGATATAAGATACACTGTCATACTGTGAGACCGTAATGACGGATGCGTGCAGTGCTCTAACAGCGAAGTATGATTCCTTACGTGCATATCTCATCGTCTTTATTACTATTATTTTCCAGATAACACGGGTTAGATAGGAATAAATATTTGACATTAAAAGGGGCGCATATTTCAGATAATATTTATTTAACGTTAAAAGATGTAAAAACAAACCATGTCGTAACTTACAATCAGCAGCGTAAATTTCCGAGTGTTTCAATTCGAAACAGACTATGGGAAAAAGTAATGTTTTAACACGCCCAGTTCCATATTGGTATTTATTCCTTACATCGCAAAGAGAAATAATCATATTCAGCATGGCGTCAACATGATATGCACTAAGCTCCCCTGAGAAGCGATAACATGACCTTCCGGCATAAAGACCCACTACGACATTTTTGTGATGCGTGAATATATCTGAATGTCCAGCAACCCAAGTAAGCAGAATAAATGGCAACCTTAATGGCCGTTTACCTAATCTCATTCTATTACGTCTATGTAACTTTTACTTTACGCAAATGGCGAAGAAGTGTTCACAGATGTTTCAGGTCTTTGATATGCACACGGTTAGCAAAGCCCTGAAACTTGCAGCTGGGAAAAATGTCTTGAATAAAATGAACAGGAGTATTTGAAGTGTAAAACAGGCTTACATAATTTCATCAGGGTCTTATTTCGCGAATGTGGGCCGGATAGCTCAGAGGGTACAGCGACTGACTACGGGCTGGACGGTCGGGGATCGAATTCTGGTGGGGACGAGATTTTCCGCCCGTCCAGACCGGCCCTGGGGTCCACCCAGCTTCCTGTAAAATGGGCATCAGGTCTTTCCCGGAGGTAAAGTGCGGCTGGGGCGTGCTGCTGACCACTCACCCCCTTCTAGTGCCGCGGTCATGGAAGAGTAGAGCTATACCTCTACCCACCCTCTGGGCCACACCGGGCCTGTAACGGGATCACTT
>Ga0123352_10019465_pt1 | contig 10828 bp, 9 predicted proteins | sample TergutLab28metaG_FD_89700 | JGI IMG/M metagenome (GOLD analysis project Ga0123352, IMG submission 89700) | Labiotermes labralis P1 segment gut microbial communities from Petit-Saut dam, French Guiana - Lab288 P1 | ecosystem: Host-associated > Arthropoda: Insects > Digestive system > Gut ... | reverse complement strand
CATATGTCGCAATAACACTGACAGCGTCTGTACCGACACGCACTGTTCAACACGACTTGTAATGTTAGCTAAGCACTGGTTGTAGCTCCCTGATGATGGTTCCTGCTTGAACCGAAACATGTTGGAGCGGCTTTTATAGGTTTAATTGGTTTTTAGCAATTTAATAATTTTATATAATGAGTGCATTAGTTGGACAATAAAACATTTGATATTATTGATGCACGGTATAACCATGAAGATATGTTCTCGAATCTATATCCAAAATCAGTACAGTAGATCACTATGTTCAACCTAGCATACACTGTAACTATGAAATGAAAAAACAACAACAGGAAATATTCCTGGTACTCATTTTTGTTTGAGGTTGAGTCGACCCCAGGGGCATTGTGCGGCCGGAAGGATTATTTAAATGAAAAATTCCAATGACACCAACAGGAATCGAAACAGCGACCTTCCGGCTTGTAGCGCCACCGAAGTGGAGAAAGCTGAAATACTGGGAAAGGCTTGGAGACAGGTCATTGCAGTATTTGAAAAATACTGGCGATGCTTCATGGCCGCCATACTTCCGACGTGGAGTAACAGGAAATTTCTTTGGCTTGATATAAAAAATAGGGCTTGAAAGTGTGAACTGAATGCACGCAGCTTGGAACAGAAGTCAGATAGACCCGTGTTTGTGTACGAGGTAATGCAAGAGCGGGCTCAATACAAGCGAAGAAATTTCTTGACCGCGAGCGTTCTTTATCTGGTCAAAATCCACTTTACTGTCTTGTTTCAGGAGCTGATCCGAAATCCGGCTGTTCTTGATGACCAACAGCTGAAAATTACTTCACTTCTCGCGTTCTCCCAAGTGATACGTACGGCCTGTGTCGACATGAAGACGCGGTACGCCCACTACACGGACGAGGTTTTCGACGCCACCTGCGAATTACACCAAGCTTCTCGCTACGTCGATTGGCTTGCTAGCATGCTGCGATCGGACCCTTCCTTGCAGCGTGTGTATATGGCTGCTTTGGGAAACACGGGAGCTGCTTCAGCCCTACAGCACTTGCAAAAAATTGCGGAAGACTCAAGTATTTCTTCTTACCTGAGAGCCTCTGCTGTGATATCAATGAAGTACCAAACATTACGTTTTCCGGAGCAAACATCTCCGATCCTGCTGTCCTTGTACCACGACGTGGGTCAACCCGTTGCCGTGCGAACGGCGGCCGTGGCGATGTTACTGTATACCAGACCGGAGATCGTCCTTCTGCAGCGAATTGCAGTTTCAACTTGGTACGACCCCAGCATGGAAGTCGCCTCCTTCGTTCGGAGTTCCCTGATATCGCTGTCCAACTTAGAAGATCCAATCTTTTCGCAGTTGTAAGTTTTTACTCTGTAGATATTGCCTGTGTTCTTATTGCGGCACCACGAACTGGCTGGAGACAGTACCGGCTTTTAAAGAATCGTCACTTTTTATTCACGTTTTTTTGACAAGGTAAATTAATTGCTTTACTGCATTTGCACCTTCCAACTTCATCACCATCAGTTAAGAACTGCTAATTAAAGATGTACGCGTGGTTTCAGGCTCTCACCGCGATGTAGATGAGATCTTAGCTCTTCTGGGGTATAAGGTAATGTGCAGTGGTAACTCCGTACGGACATTTCGGGACACCTGTCGGTCCCACCTTCTTTTGACTTCTTTACCCTCGCAGATGGGACCGATACATTGTCCCGAAACGTCGGTAAGGAATATACACTCTACGCTGCGTAACATACCAGAAGAGCGCACATCTCGGTTAAAGGAGGTAGTTGCCTAAATTAGGTATTCGGAAATGATCGAAAGGGACTGGAGGAAAGCAAAAAGATTCGACTAGCTCCACGGGGAGGGATCATTCTTGAAAAGCTGATAGTTCCTCAGCCAGTCAAGAAATTCCTCACAAAGTTACTCATAACCCTCGGACACATTTCACACAATCGGTACATTCGAATGGCGGAAAGGACTTCAACATGCAGCCCACAGATAGCATGAGACGCCCACTAAGTTTGTTTGTCCTCGTAGCGGGGGCTTAGTGTCGTCGGTGACCGCCAGGGGTCAAGGATAATTAAAAATGGCGGCGACGGGAGTAGAAGACCCAGTCGCTGCCTCGCTGGCCATCAAGACCGCCTGACCTAACGGCTGGCGGTTTTTTTTAATGTGGTGATATGTTAAGGGATCTTCCTGTTACATCAGCACCAAGTTTCTGTTGAGTCCTCCGAGGAGACGATTCTGATCTGACGTATCTAAGATGTTGTTCGATCAGGGCGTGGATCCGACTTCGTTGCTTGGAAGGAGTGAGGGAGAGGTGACGGCTATGCGGTGTAACTTCCACAGACTTCATATGATAGTCTTTAATAGTCAATAGTGGTTACACTAACGAAAAGAGACTAAGTAGTCACCACCGCTACCATCGGACTCGCCAGATGGTTTCGGGACGTCTTGTCCCTGAGACTGCTAGATCGAGAGTGAGTGTATAATCCAGGGCAAGGTTCGAAGAGAAAGTACAAACGATTCAACATCAGCTGACGGTTCCAGCGGTCGCCAGTCGCCCTAAGTGCCTGAACCCTAACTGTGGTACACTGCGGTCACAGTGGGCATGTGTGTACAGACTGTTAGGGCTGTGCCCTTGGCCTGTGTCGTAAACTGAGAACTACAGAAGTAGACAGAAACATATGGCAGTACAAATCACGATGGGATTACAATAAAACATGAATACAGTGCATACTGGCACAACTAGGCAACATTTGTACGGTCTGTACCGCAGGATCTGCCCGAGCTGCGAAGATGGATCATACCTGCCATCTCAGAAATCAATCGTGACATGGTGCAGCGGGTAAGGGCGGAAATGGATTATCGGCTCGCCGTCTGTCGTGTCACCAACGGCCGTCGCATTGAGTAATTAAGAGTTTTGCACAAAAAAAAAAAACTTGGAGAGTTTCTCTTTCCGTCTGTTGGTCGAGTGTTGGCAGTCTTTTCCGCCCTTCAAGTGTACCGATTTTATAAAACATGTTCGGGAATTATGAATAACCCTGTATTTTACTGAAAACGAAGGTTCATTACCGTGTTCACAAAAGCAAGACACGTGTCCCTACATATCGAGCCATGTCCTTCGACTATTTTCACTTTAAACTCCATTTAAATATCTTCCTATCTACTTGTAGACCTCGCAGATCGTATCCTTCCTTCAGATTTTTTCACCAAACTCTTCTATGTATTTTTCTCGCCTTAAAATACGCGGTCTTGCCCAGTCACTTCCCTCACATGACCAAGCGCAGAATATTTGGTGTTGTGTATAAAAGACGGCGCCCTCCTTCAGCAAATTCCCAAGGCTTCTCTTACTCAGGAATGCTACACGACGGTCCACTAAACTCACTATTATGTACAGGTCCAGATACGCGAGCATGGTGCTACCCTTGGCAAGGCCAGTGCCTCTGGGAATACACACATCCCATAATGCTCTGTGGTCGACAGTTAGCAACGATCTGCAACAAATTGTGATGAGCCAGCTGTCATACGAAGGCAGTCTGGACGCCACCAACTTCTACTATCGCTACACGCAGCGCCTAGGAGGATTGTCGCGGGTGCCATTCCAGGTCAGCTAAGTACCTGTATGGAATTTGTTTTCTGAAAGTTATGAAACAATTCAGGTCCTGGTTGACCAAAATCCCCTCCAACCTTCCGATATAACGGACATTTTCCTTTCCCCCAAAGTTACATTTCAACATCAATCTGAAACGTAACCAGTGTGGGCAACGCGTCCCTCCAGAAGGTCTGATCAACCAAATATAACAATTCCGGTTCAATGAGAATAAATTGCGCTTGGAAAAGAAATGGGGCGTATAAAATGTATTGTAGGCACAGAGTAAGAAATGAACGCCTGATGCGGAGAACATATTCAACGCCCGTTCGCCCGATTATCCGTCTGTATCCTGCTATCACTAATCTACTCTAATGGTTACGCTATTAACTTTACGTGTTTTCTCCATTCTATAATGTACTGAGTTTCATATAACTAAAACAACTCTACTGGGTCACCGACATGAGATAGCCTCTCCATCTAGCAGCAGAATAGCTTCCGGAACGTCGTTTTGAAGAAGCCGCGTAAATGAAAAAGTTACACAAGTGTCCCACTATTGCGCCGAACCTCATAGACTGATGCACTTACCGGTGTTGCACTACGAACTTCCCCAGCACTTCCCGTATTTTTAAAAGCCAACAAAATGCACCAATTCAATTACTAAGTTATAGTCTGTATACTATATACCCTGACAGAAGCACATCGCACACTTCAGCCGAAAAAAGAACCCATTGGATCACATATCAATATGGCTGTCTGGGTGCACAGGCAGGGCTGTACAAACGGCTGAGAATGTGTGATAGAGAAGGCTCACCGCCGTGCGTTGTGCACATGTACTGTTGGTGTGTAGTCTGGAGTTCTAACATTTGATGCAAGTGGGAGGGGGGGGGGTGCGAATAGCGCTTGAATTACGTGTTGGACCTAAGAATCTTTGAATTTGATTAACTCCCTGTTGATGACAACTTGGTACCGAAACATGTAGGAACTGGCACCTGATATGAAATGTGTTGTGTGGTCTGTTTTATTGTATTTCAATTACTGTATTTTGCTGCTTTTTAAAAACATGGACTGTAAGACAATGCACGCTATAAACCACACAAATTTCCCAACCCTGTTCCAGTAAACATCTTGTATGAACTACATACCAGGCAAGTTCAAAATGCAAGACTTCCTAGCGTGCAATATTTGTGTCATCAAGCATTTCATTTTGTAGATGGATGTAGCAGTAGTAGTAGTAGAAGTAGTAGAAGTACTAGTAGTAGTAGTAAGTAGTATTAGTATTAGTAGTAGTAGTAGTAGTAGTTCTTGTAGTAGTAGTAGTAGCAGTAGCAGTAGTAGTAGTAGTAGTAATTACAGTAGTACGAAAGCGAGTGTTTCCACTGTGCACTCAGCACTTCAGTAAGCGGTAATATAATTTGTTTTGGCCGGTGACACCGCCGATTCCAAAAAAGATGAGGAGGTGGGAATGGCTGTTCGTAAATGGTTGCGAATGCGTGAGTGCGATTTCTTTCACGCTGCAGTGTCTAAACTCGTACCCACACGGGCATGTGCATCTTGTGCTCCAAGATGACAATGAAACATTTTCATACTGCAGTCGAATAATTGAGCCAGATTGAATGCTGTAATGACTTGTGGTTTAATTGTAATGACTTAAGGAACCTTGCTTATCTAGGATGCTTTGTAATTGTAATCGGGCCAAAATTACAGTGTAACTGACAAGTGGATACGCATTGTTAAATGGCTTTACCTCCTAAACGGAATGTTGCATTGTCACCAATCTTCGACCATTTTAAACCCCACACAATTATCTTTAAGTGTCAAATTTCGACGCACGCCCCAGCCTGCACACACATACGTCTGCAACCTGGAGGACGCAATTCCATCAAAAAGCCAATAGGAACCGCGACAAGGTACCTCTGATTTCTTCTTCCATTTTTGGCTTTCGAAGGTAAACTTCCTCTTTGGCGCTGCCCCCACAAAAATCAATCACAAGGCGTAACATCGGGACTTCGCGGAAACGATTCCGCTGTTCCTCGACGCCCAATCCAACTACCAACAAAATGGTTGTCAAGCTACGCACGAACGGAAAGGGCAAAACATGTTGGTGCAGTTCTTCACGACTGTTCCACTTAGGAACAGCGAGTAACACAAAATTTTAAAGCAATCCGTTTGGGACATACAACCATTTAACGTTGCGTATTTGCACGTACTTCATAGTCATCCGGCATGTAAGGCATTTGTTTTACAAAACTTAATTTTGAGATATTCTGCACAGGGAGATGTTGTCATATCCAATCCAGATCACTTCCTGATAATACTCCGAGAGCTCATATATCCCAGCGATGATAGGTCACAAGCCAGGCCAGCCATTCCGGATTTGGAGAGAAGCACAAGATGGCTGAGAGAAAAATTGAAGATTGCTCAAAGAAACTTGCCCAAGTTTGAAGGAGATTTCCGTATACAGTTTGGCAATTTTGTGGAGCGTATTTTCCCGTTCGACAAAGAATTACCGGTGGAATTAGCAAGAGGTAAGACACATATGACTAAACACACGTGTACTGTAGATTCCATGAACAGCTGACACGTTGAGCTTAATAAATGTCCGGAATAGAACACGAACATTCAACAACTTCATTAAATAAACCCGCTCTATTACTCGAAAAAGAACGAGGCACGTTCTTAGAAATATTTATTTAATCTTCATCTTAATATTATCACCCACCATTTTCTCTGTTGTGAAGCTACCTTTTGCAAAGGTTTCTGAATCAGAATTTCATGAAAATTTCTTCCACACTTATTCACAACGCGAAATTCGCGATGTCCGTACTCCATACTTCCCACAAAAGTCAGTATTTCCTACTGCCTTAAGCACGTCTCGTACGTCCGCAATTCTTTTATCATCATCACGTTTATTCTTAGGGAATATTGCGTCCACTTATATTTATAACGCGCAATAAAAAAAAACAATCCCATTACAGGCCTGGACAGGCCCGTCAGGGTTCCAGGAGGTTGAGGCTCCCAGATTCAAGACAATCGGCACATGAAGGTGGTAAGGTTGTCAGCCCTACACACCGGCCGCCTTTACCCCCAGGACATATTCCTGGTACTCATTTCTGTTGTGGGCCGGTAGCTCAGTCGGTATAGCGACTGAGCTAAGGGCTGGACGGTCCGGGATCGAAACCCGGTGGGAGCGACATTTTCCGCCCGTCCAGACTGGCCCTGGGGCCCACCAAGCCTCCTGTAAAATGGGTACCGGGTCTTTCACGGGGGTAAAGTCCGGCCGGGGCGTGCTGCTGACCACTCACATTCTTCTAGTGCCGTGGTCATGGAAGAGTAGAGCAATACCTCTACCCACCCTCTGAGCCACACCGGGCCTGTAACGGGATCACTTTACCTTTAGCTTACTCATTTCTGTTAGAGGCTGAGTGAACCCCTTGGCCATAGTGCGGCCGGAAGGATTATGTCAATAAAAAATTCCAATGACACCATTGGAAATCGAACCCGCGACCTTCCGGCTTGTAGCGCAGTGCCTCAACCAACTGCGCCACAGCGTGCTCCCTCTAATGTACAATAATTCCACTGAAATTTTAGATATTCGTTTCATGCTTCTTTCTTTCTTTTTTATCGCCGTCCGAGATATATCATGCAAATGACCTCCAAGTTCCATATTTTGTGGTATTTCTAACATTTGGACATGCAACTTGCGTTGGTCCGTAAAAGTAGGTAGACATATGAATCAATACTTAATTATCAACAATACAACGCAACAGATACAATTGGTTTCAGGCTTCCTGCGCGAAGTAGGTGGGATCTGCGCTCTTGTGGGTTATTACGCAGCGAGTAGTGGCAATTTATTACCAACGTTTCGGGACAGCCTATCGGTCCCGTCTTCAGGAGTCAAGAATCTAAAAAAATTCTTGACTCCTGAATGCGAGACCCGATAGGTTGTCCCGAAACGTCGGTAAGAAATTATCACTACTCGCTGCGTAATAACCCAGAATAGTGCAGTTCCCAACAGATAAAAGTAATTACAAACTTCAAAATATCATAAATTAGCAACTGCTGTCCCGATGCCTTCAGAGAGACATTTCAAACACAAGCAGATGAATGTAAAGCCGCACTGTAATAAATTTTCGTTTTAGCTGGAAGGAAGTTGATGGAGGAAATGAAAACCGGGAAAGACTTCCATTACCAGAAGGTAGACAAGACCACAATGCAGACGGCGGTCGTCACTGAACTCGGCTTTCCCATCAACTTCGAGCTCACAGTACCGTGGGCAGTCCGTCTGGCGGGTAGAGCCAAAATGGATGTCTCGAGCAGGAAGTTCGAATTGGACGTCGATATGATGTAAGCGGATATGGACGCTTGTATTTCGTATGTAAAACAAAGATATCGATGAGCAGGCACATGAGATATGTGGGGTAGTGGAGGTATAGCCCCCACTTAATCTCAGCATTACACATTGTGGTCAGGTTCAAACTCCGACCGCTTTACTCCCAAGGATTGACTTCCCTGTACCCTTTGGTTTAGCAAGCTGAGTCGATTCCAGAGACGGTCTGGGCACTTTGGAGAAGAGATCTCATGACCTGCCGGGAAGCGAACCTCGATACCTCTGCCATTTAGTCAGTAACCTAGTCAATATACGGAATGGACTATCCAGGCTCAGTGTGTGTCTCAGTGTGCTAGCCTGGCCGGGGAACATCCCGGCCAGGCTAGCAGCAGGTAGCAGTAACGGTCTGACAAATACCTGACGCTGTATGTGCAGTTTTGAGCTCCTGATGTTGAACGGAAAAACCGTCTGAAACATGTAGCGCGTATTAGAGAAATAAATAAATAAAGAATAGAGAAACGCGGCATCTTGTTGGTTGTACTCTGCGAATATACTAGCGACGCACTGACCTATGAATGTTAAAAAGCCTACAGTGCATATGTTTCTCATTATGTTTGCCAGGCATTCAACCCAACTGATTTCTGAACTAAGTTTCTATACGGCATGGGATGAGACAGTGCACATGGCGGCGTCCCACGGCGTCAGCGTTGTTCGTCTACCACCAACAAAATTAAGGGCCAGTGCTCCTCAATCTAGCCTCGTGCAACTGGTATTTGAGACCTCTCCAGCGGAAAGGAGTTCTTTCTTATTCCAACACTCCAGCACGCCCTTCACATCCCAAAACAGCGTCTTCGACTTCGTTACTGCTAGCCGGAGGAAGTCGTCGTGGGTCATCCCGAGCAGCAGAAACACGAAGGTTGTATTAGCACTGGACGCCTCTGTAAATGGGGCGGCAAGGCGTTCTTTGCTTTCAAAATATCACAAGGTTTCAGGGTACACGAGTGAAAGTGGTTTTATAAAGCGCCAAAAAAAACGCATGAACTTCTCTGGGCCGATTTTCACACCCACACACAAAAATCGCAAATGCCGAACTTCGTTACGTGCACGTATCTCATACCGACGTGCCAGTGTACGTGGCACTTACATTTACGTCCTCACGTCAAGTACGGCGTTCATGCGTTCGATGCACTGACTGTAAGAGTTGCTGCATTTCGCGAGAATCGTTCAAGGAATAAAGTGAGGGCAGAAGTTAATTTGTCTGCTGATGCAGGGTGTGGCTGACACTAAGCCACTTTCAGGAAACTCTGACTTACTCGATAACTTTCGTAAAGAAATACAACACTGTAGTTCATGAAAATATCTTACATGGTTCAGTCACTGATAGCACATCACAGACAGATAGGCAGAGACGGAAATAGATGGACAGACTAATGAACCAATGGACGTGGGGTTCTCATAACCAGTAAACCGGTTCTACGGCAATCTTAATTATGCATCAATTAATTTAACACGAAACTAATAAAGTGTTCTAGCAATAAGGCAGTAAAATTACAAGCCTATACCGCAGGTATATGTTTCAATTACCCGTCCAGGTAATATATGCTCGACTCATGAGAAGGACCTGGACCTTGACAGCGTGGTTGGGGTCAGTAATGTATGCACAACGCTTGCGCAGAGAGCACAGAGTTCCGCTAAACAAGCCACTTTCACTACAGATCTTATTGTTTAAACAAATAAGATTTAACTGAATTATGCACTGCAATTGTCAAGACATTCTCACCAACGGTGATGGACATTCAAGACAGTAAACATAACAGCATCGTTCGTTACTGCAGGAATGGAACTCGGAGATACCGTATATGAAGGTCAACTACAAGACAGAGGGACCCAAGTCTACACCCATTTCATGGCTCCAAAGCGCTGTCAACGTCTTCGGTCACGCGATGATGTGGCCATCGCTAGAAGCCAGCTGGATTGGGGTACAACTTGACGGACTGGATTCTATTGCTCTCGAATTTACCCTCGGTAAGTACCAGTTTCGTCAGACGAACTATTAGCGGTCCTACCTATGGGCATGAGCACGGCAGAGGGTGTCACAGCGCCTTAAGTGCTAAAATCTGTACAAATATGTACAAGAAATTTTGCTTGGGCCGGGATAGCTCAGTCGGTATAGCGACTCGCTACGGGATGGACGGTCCGGGGATCGACTCCCGGCGGGGGCGAGATTTTCCGTTCCCTAACAGACCGTCCCTGGGTCCCACCCAGCCTCCTATACAATGGGCACCAAGACATTCCCGGGAGTAAAGCGGCCGGGGTGTGGTGTTGACCACCCAACCCCATCCAGCGCCGACGTTAAAGAAACAGTACAGCTACACCTCTACATTTCCTCTGAGCTTTGTGGTCTATTATAGGACGGGCTTTACCTTTACCTTTACCTTTTTTTTAATATGTTTTTAAAACTTCGTTCGTTATATGGCGTCGGGTAGTAGAATAAGGGTGACTTCCGAAATGGAAGGGCTATAGACAAAGTTAACCACTTCCCAGTGTAAGGTACGGTTCCAGAATTCACCTCAAGAGAGAAACTTTAATTGTACAGTTGCTGTCTACAAGTTGGGTCAACACTGTACTCTTACTTATAAATCCAAGCCACATTCCGACATGTTTCAGAGGCGGTCACCACCAAAACACACCGCTGTTAATAATAATAATAACAATATATTTATTTACAGCAATTAGGTTGTTACCCGGTGGCAGTGGTTATTTTACATGTAAACAAAATATCAAATTGGTTACTAATAAATTTAAGTCGGGAGGGCTACATGAGAAGCATGTAGTGGCAACTTGGAATCTTGGGAACCATCTCAGCATTTGCTTATAGACACAGGGAAACCAAGAAAAACCTGTG
>Ga0123352_10019464_pt1 | contig 10828 bp, 12 predicted proteins | sample TergutLab28metaG_FD_89700 | JGI IMG/M metagenome (GOLD analysis project Ga0123352, IMG submission 89700) | Labiotermes labralis P1 segment gut microbial communities from Petit-Saut dam, French Guiana - Lab288 P1 | ecosystem: Host-associated > Arthropoda: Insects > Digestive system > Gut ... | reverse complement strand
CACTACAAAAGGATTATACTTCCCCGCTTGATATAGTAATTGCACCAAAACGGAGCGACAATGTAAATGGTATTGAGCATGAAGTCCTTACGAAACAACTTGAAATGTTCGGGGCAAAATTTGATAGAATCAAAACAGCGTATCAAGACGGAATTGATACGCTAGATGAATATAGAGCAAATAAGACGTTCCTAGAAACAGAGCAAGGAAAAATAGCTACTCGATTGGTGGAACTGAAAGAGACACTTTTGACCGCTGATATTGAACAGCCAATAGCAAAAAGATTAAAAGATGTGCATGATCTCTTGACCGATGAAACGATTGATCTTGAAATCAAATATCAAGCGGCTCACTTTCTAATTAGTAAGATCACTTATGAGAAGAAAGCCAAGACATTGAAATTGCAATACAAATATTGATGATTTTTTGCTTGCATTCACCTTTTTGATATGATAGAATCAGAGGGCGGAAATCGAACTATTTAGACGGATAATTACAATAAAATACGAAAAACATTAAAAATTAAGAACAAAAACACACCGAAACATGACCGGCCCTCCGTATTGTGATATGATAAACTTCGCCAAGGCGGGATTTGGGTTCTTAATCCGTACCGGGTATTGCAATTTCTTCTCATAGACAAACATGGGCTACACCATCCTTTCCTGATAATCCCACGGCCAAGGATCGGAGAGCCATGTGTACTGACCATCTTCTATGGCATCCTGCTTCATCAGGGGGCCATGGGCTTTGACATAGCGCGCGCGTGCGTCACGGAACTTTTCTAAGTAGTGTTCGTAGAACTGTATGACCGCTTTGTCATGGGGATGGGTGTCCAAGTAGAGCCCAAGCTCAAGGAGCGCGGTGGAGAGTGCCATGACTTCGCCGAGGAGTGTACCATGGGCGGGATTGGTCTGATTTACGATATTGTGGAAGGGTAAGTCCAGTCCGGGGAAAATAGTGCCTCGGCTGAGCCCTTCCTCGGGGCTATACTGGGGTGGATTGTCATGCTGGAATGGGACAAAGGGCACAGCCAAAGGCGCCTCCTGGGGGAGCCGTCCGGTCATGCCGCCTGGCATTGGTTCCGATTGATGTTGATGTGGAGCGTGCAATGAGAGTTTCCTCCTTAAAAACGGGTTTTAGAGACAGAAGCGTCTCTCTATAAGCATCTTATGAGCGGACTCCGCCAGGGGTGCGTCTGTGGACAAATCATATTTGTCCGCGCTGACTCATACTGTACGATAGAGAGGTGTGGTGTGTATGAGAAAGCGTACAAAGGGAATAGGTCTGGTTCTATGTCTCGTAGCGGCTGTCTTGTTCATGACACTAAGTGGCATCTATTTCTATGCGACAGGCCAACGTTTCATCGCAGTCATGGGAACAGATGCGGAGCCGGAACGTTTGCTTCTGATTATCGACCCCGGTCATGGCGGAATGGACGGCGGGGCTACCTCAATTACAGGTGTAGAGGAGCGAGAACTGAACCTAGAAATTGCCCTGCGTCTAGAAGCCCTTGCCGCCCTATACGGCATTCCCACAGAAATGACACGCCGCACAGCGGAGATAGACTACCCAGAGGATGCGAACACCATCCGTCAAAAGAAGGTAGCGGATACCCGCGCCCGTGTGGAGCTAATCAACACAGCAACAAATGCGGTGGTGATTAGCATCCACCAAAACATCTACGAAGGCTCTAACGCCTCAGGCCCCCAAGTGCTCTTTGCAGATACCATAGCCAGTGAGGCTTTTGGACTCAACATGCAGGAAGCCTTAACAGAAGCGCTTGGTCTCACACGTCCTCGTGCGCCGATACAGGTACGGCAGGGGGTGTATATCATGAACCACATCAACACACCAGCGATCTTGGTCGAATGCGGCTTCCTGTCAAACCCAGAGGAAGAGGCGGCGCTTCGGACAGAAGCTTATCAGATCAGATTAGCAAGTGCGCTTCTGTCTGGGTATATTCGGTCACTTGAGTTATTCCAGGCTAGATATTTTGGGTGAGAGCTATCAAGATCAAAGAAAGAGAACAGTTAGCTCCTAAATGAGCTAACTGTTCTCCTTTAAGCTTGTATGGATTATATTCAAAGATTACCCTCAATTACAAAATCCCTATACAAGTCATCACAAAAAGAACGAAGCGCGGTTTGATCTGTATCAAACTCAAATTCCAAGGAGTGTATCATTGCACTTCCGTATAATATTCCGGATATACGAACATGACCCAAATGATTCAGGATAAATTGAATTTTGGAACCGTAGCAAATATCGTCAAGCGTAACAAGCTTCCGATTAAAATCATATAATTCTTTGGTCTCGTGGATAAAGCGCACAAATTCTTTGATATCATATTCAAAGCTTGCAAATCCGGCAAAATCTCCAGAGACAACACGAACATGGAATGTCGTATTATACGGGTTTCCCCGCAGATAATCTTCGTATGAGACCTCTACATGGCTAATTGAAAACTGTTTTTCTGAGGAGCCTGTCTGAATAGAATATAAGGTCATTTCTTTCGCCTCCTGCCTTAATTCCGCTTGTCCCGTCATTGAGAGCGTGATATAATTCTATCATATGACTACACTATTTCCAACGAATTTTTAGATTGGTGAACACACTATGAGCAAAACAAAAACCATGTTCTACTGTACAGACTGCGGCAACGAAACACCCAAATGGCAAGGGCAGTGTACTGCCTGCGGTCAGTGGAATACAATCGCGGAACAAACCTTCATCAAACCAAACAAGGCAAAAAAAGGCGGAACAGTCCCCACGGCGATCAGAAACGCGGCGGGAACTGTCACAGCAAAGCGTCTAAGTGAAATAGAGACAAGTGACGAAATCCGCTTCGACACCGGCATGGGAGAGCTTAACCGTGTCCTCGGCGGTGGTGGAGTGCGTGGATCCCTCGTCTTAATCGGCGGAGCCCCCGGGGTGGGGAAGTCTACGCTTATGCTCCAAATCTGCGGGCATTTAAGTCGATTTGCTCGGGTACTCTATGTATCCGGCGAAGAATCTGAGCGCCAGATCAAGATGCGTGCCGAACGTCTTGGTGTGTCAGGGGAAGAATTGTTTTTGCTCCCGGAGACAAACCTGGAGGAAATCTGCCAGGCAGTGGAAGATGTTAAGCCGGATATGCTCATTGTAGATTCCATCCAGACGCTCTACAGTGACGAGGGTACATCCGCTCCCGGCAGTGTGAGTCAGGTGAAGCAATGTACTATGCGGCTCATGCATCTGGCAAAGCAGGAGAATCTAACCGTCTTTGTTGTCGGTCACGTGAACAAAGAGGGGGACATTGCGGGTCCTCGTGTGCTGGAACATATGGTAGACTGTGTACTCTACGTGGAGGGCGCTCAATCTCTTTCCTATAAAATCCTCCGTGCGGCGAAGAATCGCTTTGGCTCCACCAATGAGATCGGTGTGTTTGAAATGACAGGCGCGGGATTGAAAGAGCTTCCAAATCCATCGGAATTGCTCCTAGCCGGACGTCCGGAAAACGCCGCCGGCAGTTGTGTGACCTGTGTGATGGAGGGGACACGTCCGGTTTTAGCCGAAGTTCAGGCCTTACTTACACCCACAAGCTTCAAAGTGCCACGCCGCACCGCAAACGGCATAGACCTGGGACGTACGTATCTGCTCCTAGGTGTTGCCGAAAAGCGGGGGAAACTGCTTATAAGTGGCTGTGACGCCTATGTAAACGTCATCGGCGGTCTAGAAATCGAAGAACCCGCCGCTGACCTGGCTACGATTCTAGCCATTGCCTCCAGTTATCGTGACCGCCCGATAGACGGCGGCACAGTTGCCATTGGGGAAGTAGGGCTAACAGGTGAGATCCGCGCGGTACAGGCATTAAACAGGCGCCTCGAAGAAGTACGGCGTATGGGGTTTACACGTTGTATTATCCCAGTCCAAGAGAGCGAGAAGCTAACTCGCCCGGAAGGATTAAAACTCACTGCGGTTAAAACCATCAGAGACGCGCTCCTGGCGGCTGAGATCTGAGCCAGCAATTCCGACAAAGTGAACACAGCCAGACAGCTGAGAGACAGATGTCCCACAGCTCATCGCGCGCTGGAGTGTACAGGTGCCGTCTTGCTGATAGACACATAAACTTGTACAAGGAATGAGGCTGATGAGAGATCACACCCTTTCTTCGCCCAGTATGTGCAAAAATGGGGGAAATATGAATTGTACGAAATGAAAAATAGGGCTTGCATTTTCTGCCAGTCCGTGCTAATATACTCAAGTACGCAAAACATGCGCCTGTAGCTCAGCTGGATAGAGTACCTGGCTACGAACCAGTAGGTCGCACGTTCGAATCGTGCCAGGCGTGCCAAAAGAAACACTGTAATCTTTGGATTGCAGTGTTTTTGCTTTTTTGAGGTGGTTGCGGTATAATTGATAGAAACATCTAACATGAGATGTAGCTGGGGGGGACAATAAGAGATGAACGATGTCATTGGGTTAGGTGGAATTATTGCTACTATTTTGGTTGGGATACTAAACTGAGCTTTTAGTAGACCCATGTATTCTAGAGGTTAACATTGCTAATGTAGGAAATGATGCTATCATTAAGCCGCCAATAAGTATAAAAGCAATTGGAGCTACATATATAATTCCGGGTTATTTTGAAGATATACCGAGCGGTTATGATGACATATGGAAAATTGAAAGACGTGATGCAGAAGAATGTCATCTTAGTATAGAACATATAAATCCGAAACAAATTATTAAGGCAAGGTTTTATCTTGACGAATATCCAGCAGAGGACATTGAGGTTGCATGTCCGATGCCGAATTTAGAAATAAAAAAGGTAGATTACGAATTGAAGCGCGTTGTTATGAAGTCTTTTCTAGAGGCAATGCGATGGTCTTTACGAATATAGGCTTTGCAATTAACGGAGTCTTATAGGGTGATCCCTGTAACTGCGAAGTTACAGGGGTTTGTCTATATATCAAACAAAAATAGCACTTTTTCGATCACCCTTGAGAAAAAAGCGGGTACGTGGTATAATCTGCAAAAGTAAAAAATTCAGCGTAATCTCAAGAAAACAGGGGAAAATACCACAAGCATGACGATCCCTCAGCCGAAATCCGCCCATGAAGAAGAAAGGAGCATCCGAAGATGAACGCAAAAAGTTTGCACACAAACGCAAAACGAGTACTTAGTTTACTACTTATCCTTGTGATGTCACTCTCCTTTGTGCCGATGCCGGCCTTTGCTTATGGGGATGTACCCATGGAGCCCTCGGTGGAGCCCGTGCCAGCAGAGGGCTCAATTATAGCCTTGAGTACAGTGCCGGTAGGTAATTTGGCTCAGTTACGTGCAGAGATAGAGGCTGTCCCGTATGGTGTGGCGGAGACAATTGAGCTTACAACTAACATAGACTTAACCGGGGCTGTGATCCCAATCCCCGCAGGGCGCGACATCACCCTGACGGGTGGATATACACTGACACGCACGGCAGGTACTGCGCGACATTTTTTAGTGGATGGCATCTTGCGCCTAGAGGATATTACTATAAGTGGTAGATATCCGGATTATATTACCACCAATCACGGCGGAGTCACGGTGAATCCAGGTGGAAGTTTGTTCATGGAAGAGGGCAGTACAATCCGGAACAATCGCCAGACAACCGCCAATCAAGGCGGAGCTGTAACAGTAATCGGTGCAACTGCTAATGTTACCATGAGCGAGGGAAGTGTAATCAGCGGCAATAGTAGCAGTAACAATGGTGGCGCCGGAGCGGTTTTTGTCGGTGGCGGTGCTTTATTCACCATGAATGGTGGCGAGATCAGTGGCAATAGTATAACCGGTAACTCGACAGGCGGAGTCTATGTCCTAAATAACTGGTCGACATTTATTATGAATGACGGTGTGATCCGCAATAATATTGGACGTTTTGGTGGTGGTGCACGTGTCGGCACGAGTCCTAACGCACTCGTTACACCTGAGGCTCCCAGGATGTATATGCATGGTGGAGAGATATACGGCAATAGAGCTCTTTTTGGTGGAGCTGTGAATGTTGAGTGGGGTACATTAACCATGACAGAGGGTGTGATTCGCAACAATACAGCGACTGCTATTGCGAACACTGGAGTTGACTTGCAAGACAACCGCGGCGGCGGGGGCGTGCTTTTGCAGAATGGTGGCGTATTAAACATGTCTGGCGGTACGATCCGCAACAATATGTCTTACAATCACGGCGGCGGTGTTATGTCGAATACTGGGAACAATCGGTTTAACATGACCGGCGGCACGATTCAAGACAACACTGCCATCCTTACACTTGCATCCGGAGCAGTCACTCCACCCTTCATGCCCGCTACCGGCGGCGGTGTGCGGATGACCAACGGCATCTTTACTCTGGATGGAGGCACCATCACCGGCAATACCGCGACAAACGATGGCGGTGGCATTTGGCTCGGCACAGGTACTGCGATAGTAAATGCCAGACTCAACCTAGAGGCTAACACAGGCACTATCTCCAACAACACATCCTTATACGGCAATGGCGGCGGGATTTTTACGGTTGCGAATAATAGCTATCCACTTTCTCTACTCGCAACTCACTATCCGAACCTCACAGATGCGGTGAATCCATTTGAGGTCACATTCTTCGGAAATTCCGCAGGCGGCGGGAAGTTTGAGCCGCCTCTGAACCCAGGAGCTCGTCCCTTTGGGAACTTACTCAACAACTACGACATCAACTATGTAGGCCAGAATCAAGTTGCCATCATCGCCTTTCTGTTAAACGGCGGATATGTAGACGGTAGCCCGGCAAGCATTATAGATACCATTCCCCTGACAGAGGCGCTTGAGGTTCCAGAACCGGAGAAGCCACTCTACGAGCTTATCGGTTGGATTCGCTATGGCGACCCCAATGAAGAGCTCCTTACAGCAGAAGACATTGAAGCCATGACCATCACGGGAAGCATGACCTTTATCGCCCAGTGGTATCCCCTTGATCCGATTACGATAACCTACCTGTCCGGTACAGACGGTACATTTGTAGGCAGTGTAACCAGCTCAACAGAGCTACTGATTGCCAGCGGCGGCTATCCCATCCAGGTACCGGCACCCATCGCAAACGACGGCTTCCAATTTATCGGCTGGAGCCGTGATGGCGGCGCTACCCTGTACTACACATCGGAACTGATGATGTTATTCATTGATGAGGACACCACATTTACGGCCCATTGGGAGCAGATCCCAGATGGTGAAAATGTACGGCCTCCGCTTCCACCACGGCCTCCGCAGAATTTCCCATCCCGACAGGCATATTTGATCGGGACGAATGGATATATTCGTCCGAGTGCAAATATTACACGGGCAGAGGTGGCGACCATTTTCTTCCGTTTGATTGAAGACGCGGATCGCGCCGCAAATTGGACGCAAACAAACCCATTTTCAGATGTGGCGCTAGAAAACTGGTTCAACAATGCGATATCCACCACCACGCGGATGGGAATCTTCCAGGGCAGACCGGACGGTACCTTTGCGCCGAATCAAGCGATTACACGAGGAGAGTTTGCGGCGGCAGTTGCGCGTTTTGCAGAGGCGATCGGACTTCTAAGCACAGAGGAAGACCTGTTTAACGACATTTACGGTCACTGGGCAAATGCATATATCAATGCCATAGCCGCAAAGAATTGGGTGCAAGGCTCTCATGGACAAGGCGGCGCATTTTACCCCGATCGTCTGATTACCCGAGCGGAGACTGCGGCGATACTCAATCGCATGTTTGGTCGCCTGCCAGAGTCACCGGCAGATCTGTTACCGAATATGCACATCTGGCCGGACAACGCAGATTCAAGTGCCTGGTATTATCTATATCTCCAAGCCGCATCAAACTCCTACACCTATGAGTTAAAGACAGACGGCATCCATGAGCGCTGGATTGCCATCATCCCAGTACGAAACTGGGCGGCGCTAGAGCGACCAGATTCTGTGCCGGAAGATATTTTTTAGGCTCTGTTGCTGTATACCTTTAAGAGCAGATTTGCTAAGGGAAAATTGAAACAAGGCTTGAAAGATGAAATCCTCATCTTTCAAGCCTTGTCTTCTTTCTGTCTCAACTGTAAATGCGCGGCTTCTAGGCGCTTCCATTCAGAATTGGCTGTTCTGAAGCGTTCCAGTGTCTGCCGCATTTCTTGGTCGTCATAAGGGGTGCCGCGCGCTACGAGTTCTTTCAGCTTACTTCGCTCACGCTCCACTACAATACCGAGGGTAGTTAGACGATACGCCTGTTGGAGCAGACGCTTTTTGTCTGCTTTTGTCATGGTCAATCACCTCAAACATAATTATATCTCGATTTGAGATGAAACACAACATCTCTTTTTGAGATAGTTTATGTTTACTCTGGTGATTACACATGAGATACGAAGTGTTAAAGTACAATCGAATTCGGGATTTTAGGACTGATAAGCGCTATAGCCAAACCTTTGTTGCAAAGCATTTGGATATTGCACAAAACACGCTTTCTCAATACGAAACAGGAGAGCGCAACATTCCCAATGAAGTCTTAGTGCAATTGGCGCTCCTTTATGACACAAGTATTGATTATTTGCTAAACTTAACAGACGACCCCATGCCCTATCCGCGCAAACGCACCAAATTCTAAAAGCCATTGTGCATGTCTCACGACACTCACAATGGCTTTTTCTTGTTTGCATGAAACTAAAAAACTAAGTAGCCTTCTTCTTCCGATTCGACAACACCAATCCAATCAGTACCAGAACGATCCCGCAAGCCTTTAGTAGCGTGATGACCTGATCTAAAATGAATACAGAGGCCACCACCGTAACAAGGGGGATGAGATAGATGTACACACTCACCCGCACAGGCCCTAGGCGATCTAGGGAGAAATTCCAAAGTACAAATCCGGTGGCGGAGGATAAGAGTCCCAGATAGAGCATGGAGAGTAGATTTACAGGCTCTGTAAAGCGCTGGAATTCAAACTGGAAACCTGTTGTGATCATGAAAGGGATTAAGAAAAGCAGTCCATAAATGAAAATACGCCGTATAATTTGGATCGGATGATGACCTAGGGCACCAATCTTTTTAAGTAGCACAGAATAGATTGCCCAAGAGAGGGCGGATATAAATACCAAGAAATCGCCCAGAGGATGTAATTCTAACTGTATCCCCGCAAAGCTGATGAGTGCGACCCCCATAATGGCGCAGACAGCGCCAAGGAAAAAGGAGCCGCTGGGACGCTCTTTTGTCACGAACAGCCAGACTAAGAGGCCGGTCATAATAGGGGAGAAGGAGACAATCACACTTGCGTTAGAGGCGGCGGTGAAGAGGAGTGCTGTGTCCTGCAAAAGAAAGTAGGCCGTCACACCGAATAATCCGGCGAAAACAAAGAGGAGTTCCTGCCGCAAGGTATTTCGCTTCATCTTACGTGGATAGACTGCATAGAGTGCGAGGGTTGCTAGAGTGAAGCGATAAAATAGGATTTCAGTAGGAGAAAAGCTCCGTAGCAGAACCACAATCGTGATAAAGGCAAAGCCCCATACAGAGATCGTAAAGAGCGCCGCCGCATGTCCCAAAAACCGATTTTGTCCCTTCAAATTCAAACACCTCTCTCTATAGATGATAGATAAATAGAAGAAAGAGTATACTCAAGTTTGTGGGAAATAATAAAGATGAGCATACGCAAAAAACGCTATATTACATTACTTTCTTCCATGACACGACGATATTTTGCCATGAGTCCCCCAAAGAGCTCTGCCGTTGTGGGCGGTGTATATGTGATGGCATTCGCCCCGGCGTCAATGGTGCGCTGAATACTCTCCTCAGTGGGGCCGCCTGTGGCGATGATAGGGAGATGGGGGAATTTTTTCCGAATCACCGATACAATGCGTGCCGTATCAGCGGCGCCTGATACGTTCATAATACTCGCCCCGGCTTCAATCCGTGCCGCGATGTCTGTTTGGTCGGAGACAACAGTTGCCACGATAGGGATGTCCAGTTGTTCCTTCAGTTGCCGGATGATATCATTAGAAATGGGAGAGTTCACCACAACACCTGATGCGCCTTGATCTTCCGCGTCACATCCCAGGCGGATCACCCGGGGGCCGTTTGTGGTACCGCCGCCGATGCCGCTGAAAACAGGCATATCCGCCGCTGTGAGTACAGCGCGCGAGATGGTAGGCTGGGGCGTGAAGGGATAGACAGCGATTACCGCGTCTGCGTTGATATTCTTGATAATCGCCACGTCGGTGGAGAAAACAAAACTCTTAATCCGCCGCCCAAAGATGCGAATCCCACTACAGTCTGCAATACATGCGGGGACTTGGATCATATGACTGCGGAGCATCCCCTCATATTCCGGGACGATTTTTTTATCTCTGTCCATGGAACAGCCCTCCTAAGTTGCGGGTTTAAAGCTATCCTTTAGAGCGACACTGCGGTTGAATACCAGATTGCCAGGTGCGGAGTCTTTGCTGTCCACACAGAAATAGCCTGTCCGCATAAATTGGAAGTTGGCTGGCGCCGCTTGATCGGCAAGACCTGCCTCCACTTTACAACCTGTGAGCACTTCCAAAGAATTCGGATTGAGACAGGCCATGAAATCCTTATCAGCCGCATCGGGATCCGGGTCAGAGAAGAGATTATCATAGAGCCGCACAGTGGCGTCTGCTCCGGTGGCCTGATCCACCCAGTGAATTGTCCCCCGGACTTTTCTGCCGTCCGGTGTGGTACCGCCCCGGGTTTCCGGGTCATACTCCGCTAAGACGCGGATCACATTGCCCTGATCGTCTTTCTCGAAACCGGTACAGCGGACGATATAAGTGGATTTGAGGCGCACCTCATTGCCAAT
>Ga0123352_10019463_pt1 | contig 10828 bp, 12 predicted proteins | sample TergutLab28metaG_FD_89700 | JGI IMG/M metagenome (GOLD analysis project Ga0123352, IMG submission 89700) | Labiotermes labralis P1 segment gut microbial communities from Petit-Saut dam, French Guiana - Lab288 P1 | ecosystem: Host-associated > Arthropoda: Insects > Digestive system > Gut ... | reverse complement strand
TTTGCTTGAAATCGCCGCTGTAACGCTTTTTAGGCATCCCTGGATTTCCTTTTGGCATGAAAATGCACCCCTTTGCTAGTCTGTATTTTATCATACTGTCTAACTTTTTGGGTGCAGTTCAGTTTGGGTGCTGGCTTTTTTATGGCAACATACGTTTAAAGACCCATGCATCTCTCCTATAGGCATTAGTAGTTCCGGCAGTTGAAACAGTACTGGTAATAACCAGTTTCCAGCCATCTGCACCTAAACGATTTGCTTCTTCAATCATTTCTTCAACACTTTTATTCCGTGCAGATTCCGTATTCGTAGCAGGAATCCTACCATCAATATATGTGTATTGCCATCTTACTATCGAATGTGCCTGAACTATAGGCGAGTTGCCAGCATAACCTAAATTTCCAGCAGGAGACGCATTACTTGTTTCTTGCAAGGAAGATAGTTCATTTTGCAATCTATCAAGTTCTACTTGCATGGATATAAGTTCGTCCTGCATAGTCGTGTCGTTGCTATTCCCGCATCCTGAAAGTATTACAATTCCCATAATTAATACCATTATTGCAAACAAGATTTTTATTGGCTTGCGCATTTGCAGCACATCTCTTCACAGTAAATAATAAAATAACAAGATGAGCCAGCTACTATTATGTGTTCTGGCATTGATTATAGATGTGACTATTCAAGATAAGCCACGAGAGCGTAATGGATGTTTGATTGCATACCAATAGAAGATGCAAACACAACCTGTATTCTTAGCTGGATAACATCTTCAACAAATACAGATATTGGTGTAGGCATATCGTTTGCACGTAGTTCGTAGGATTGTAACAATTGACCATCACCTATAAAGTTAATGATCGCACTAACCATGTGTGTTCCGTCAACACGTCCCACGTATCCGGTTAGCAACCTGTATTGGCCATTCAAATTATGCAGAGTAAATCTACTATGCGATAAATCGCCTGAACTGATGCTCCTACCAACAGTAGAACGAAACCCTAAAGCGTTCTGATACGTCATTCCACTCATTGTGACCGAATTTAGTATAGATACAGAACTACTGCCCATGTTGTTGCGGCCGTTATCTCCACCTGTATCATAATGTGGTGCTGCCTGTGTTAGTGGTCTCCTTTGCCCAGCAAACCTATCCCCCACAATAGCCGTATTTGTGGCTGGGTCAAAATCAACTGGCATTCCCAGTAACTCTGCTAATGTCCTTAATGGCAAGAAGGTTCTGCCGCCCATAGTAAATGGTCTACTGTCATAATCAAACTGTACAATCTCACCATTGAGCATTACATTAATGCCATAAGTGATCTCGCGAGTCACGGTCTGGCTACTTGCCACCACCATCACACTCGTTGAAAATATGGCACATAAGATAAAGCCTATTATAATGCCTTTGATTCGCTCTTTGTTCATAAACAGTCCTCCGTTCTCTTGTACTTGCATATTCTCCCCTAGTCTGCTCAATATGAATGAGGGTTTTGCCTGCTATATACAGCACCGGTAACAAGGCAGTGCAGATAACTAACTTCGTCTTGTTCATTTCTTTGGAATTGTAAAATCCAACTATTTTCAATACTACATCCAATTAAAATTGCATGGCTTTCATTTGCCGTCCATGCACCATTCCCAAAAACAACCCAAGAACGTTCGTTATGATGAATCAATTGCAAAAAAGTTCTATCAGGCAATATATCTAGCGCATCAGGATCATTTCCCTGTACTTTAAACCATTGCCCGCGCAGTAAATCTACAGCTACATCCATACTAGGCATAAAATTCTGTATACCATGTGCTTGCACAATACGAGCAACTTCAGGGGAAAACAAGTCATAGTTTATATGCCTAATAATTACGAGTGCCGTATATGCGTCGCTATTCCATACAACAGACACTCCCATTTCCTCTGTAATATAACGTAGTGGTACAAAGGTTCGGCCTGCAACAATAACAGGTGTACCCATATTATTTGGAAGAGTTTGCTCAACTGTCATAGTTATAATGCGGTTGTTAAGGCTAAACGAAACAACGCCTGCATCAAAATTTAAATCGGTTGCGCCAAGGGCTTCTGCGACTGTGCGAAGCGGTACCATAGTTCTATCATCTGCGATAAATGGAGCTGCATCGCCCTGTCGCGGTACTTCGTTTACTGTGTAAGTGAGATTTCCAATCTGGAACAGAATTCTTGTATGTCCAAGAATTGATTCATCAGGAATGTTGTCTGGAAATAGCGTTGGTTCTGGAGATGGTTCTGGTACTGCTGGTGCTGGCTCTGGCGTCACAGGAGGCATGGATGCTTGCTGTGCAGCGTTACCAACTTGAACTATCGACAAATCTCCCGTTATCACAAGGGTACCATGTGTTAGGTGGGCAGGATTATGCGTGCTGTTTCTTGGTGTAGCTATTGCAATTTTTGAGCCTTCCTGGAGACTTGTATTTATGTCTAGATAAAAATATCCGTTTGGTGTTCGCCTAATTGATGTATCTATAAGCGTTGGCGTGTAAACTCTACGATTTACAACAAAGTCTTGACGAATCTCATTTGTGCCCTGCCATCCACTAAGGGTTATAACAGAGCCTCTGGTGTTGCTTACCATGTAATGATTCGTCCGCCCGCCCATGGTCATGACGCTGCGAAAATAATTAGAATGTGGATTGTCAAATGTCCCATGCCTAACCCTTTGATCATTAACATAATGGAAATTGCGTCCACTATACACAACTCCGTAGCCTCCTGAACCATGCAACCCAAAGTGTCCTGTATTTGTGGTGTAGAAGCCTCTAGGCGACAGCGATAAAATGCGCGGTTCATGTCCAACAAACACAAGCTGGTCGTTTGCGCGCATACTTGGATACCTATCGGCACTCGTACCCACAATTCCAATAGTCCGGTTTGCAATTCCCTGTTGCCCAGACAAAAGCAAAAACATACCATCGCGCTTAATGTACACACCTGACCTGTTTTGAATTTGGTCTAGAGACTGCCAATTGTCCATAGTACTTGCGAAAACCACGCCGCCAAAAGCTGGGATTGTCATAAGTAAGACTAAGACTACTACTAAAATCCAATTCGTTTTGATTTTCATTTTTTCCTCCTAACTCCCATTAAGGGCGACTTCGCCAGCCAAGCATGAAAATGGTCTGGCGTTATTTTCGTATTAATTTTTTTGTTATTGCCAAACATAAGCTTAATTTACATACATTTTTCACTTGCAAATGGGTGTATTTAAAAACATCTACTCCTCCCTAAAGTAATTTGGCGGACAAATTCTTAGATTGTGTCACAGTGAATTGACGCATGATTTGTGATACTGTATTTATGTAACCCTTGGATTTACAGGCTTTATGTTGTTCACAATGTTCCTTTTTGTTCATTATGGAACATCCTTAGAAATCTTGCAAACATGGGCATTAAAAAAGGCGAAGCGCGTTCGCTTCGCCAAAATTCTATGGGGTGATAACCGTTAAAGTCTGTATTTATGAGGGTTTGTTGTAACAATGTTTCTTTTTGAACAAAAAGGAACATCAATTTCCTTAATAATACTATGAGGTGAATCCAAATGTCAACCACTCAACCAATCCGCAATTTAGAGCATGTGCGCGCACTGTCCAACTATCATCTGCATCTAGGTCAGTATCGCAACCATTTACTAATAATCTTCGGTCTACACAGCGCGTTACGCGTTGGCGACATGCTAACCATCCGTTGGCGGGATGTTTATGACTTTTCCAACAATTGCGCCCGAAAAACACTTACACTGCGAGAGCAAAAAACAGGCAAGAGTAAAACCCTTGCTTTGCATACTAAAATTGCAAAGGCTTTACAGCAATCTGTATGCACGGCCAAGCCTCATCAATTTTTATTTGCTAATCCAAACACCGGAAAGGCAATAACCCGCACCCAGGCGCGCCGTATAATCCGTGACGCTGGTGAAGCTATTAACTTACCTGGGCAAATATCCTGTCATTCGCTACGTAAAACTTTTGGCTATCATGCATGGAAAAGTGGAACTTCTCCTGCGATAATCATGGAGATATACAACCATTCTAACCTTAACACCACACGTCGCTATCTTGGCATTGCTCAAGACGATTTGGACACAGTGTATATGGGTATGAGATTTTGAGAGAAATTACATAACAAGTTTTGGGGGCTTGTTAGTTCCAGTCAATATCTTCATGACTTGTGGTTTCGCCAGTAATGAAATCTTGTTCGGCTTCTTCCAAGCGCTTCCGCTCGGCAGGAGTTAGTTTAGTATAATCACTATCCCAGGCGAGAACCATACGCTTAATAAATTCGTATGCTAAATTTTGCTCGTTTTCCGGAAGAATCTCAATTAATACGGAAATTTCTCTTGATTTTGTTAACGCAGCCACGGCAATCACTCCTTATTTATAAATATTTCCACGAGAATCAATGTTAGAGATAAACGGTATGCGTTGCTCATTTGTGTCAGTATTATAACGATATAGTATACGATATTTCCCAACTCGTAAACGATAAGTTCTTATTGTGTAACCTTGAAGTGGTTTTATGTCACCTATAGGCGGTATTTTCGTCAAGCCTTCGATTGCCTTCTTTATCCGTTGTTTGGTGCAGCTATCTTGTGAAGCGATTACAAGTCTTTCTTTAACGCAATAAAACAACCTAGAATATTTTGAATAAATGACTGCAAATGTGGATATTTGCATCATGTAAATTTTGTGTAACATAGAAATTGCAACAAAGAAACTGAAATGGAAACTTGAAATTTAGGCTTTTACATAGCAAACTTAAACCATTCAAAACGACTCGCCATTGTGGTCGAAAGGATTGGTTTATATGTTTACCAAATCGAAGCGGGCTTATGTGAAAAAACGACTATGGCAAAGCAGAGAACTGTATTTACTTTTTGCGATTCCATTTGTGTATTATATTATTTTTCGTTATGGGACAATGGTTTGGTTAACTTTAGCATTTAGAGATTTTAATCCAAGGCTTGGGTTATGGGGCAGCCCATGGGTGGGTTTTAGGCATTTTAGAAATTTTTTTGCAGCGCCGGATTTTTTTAGACTGATACGTAACACCGTACTGCTTAGTACATACCAATTGCTTTGGTTTTTTCCAATTCCAATTATTCTGGCCTTAATGATTAACGAGGTGCGTCAGAGCAAAATTAAAAAATTTATTCAGTCTATTTCCTACTTGCCACATTTTTTTTCTGTGGTAATTGTTGCGGGTATGGCAGTTAGCTTTTTAACCCGGGATGGTCTTATTAATCAGATAGTCATGTTTTTTGGTGGAGACCCGATACCATTTTTATTAGAGCCGGGATGGTTTCGTACAATTTTTATATCAACAGTTGTTTGGCAAGGTGCAGGATGGGCTTCTATTTTATACCTTGCAGCACTGTCTGGTGTGAGTCCTGAGTTTTATGAATCTGCGGTGATAGATGGGGCCTCCAAGCTGCAGCAAATTAGATATATCAGTATTCCTTCTATTGCACCAATCATTTCAATACAACTGCTATTAAGTGTGGGTAGTATGCTTAACATTGGGTTTGAAAGGGTGCTTCTTTTATATAGCGGACCTGTTTATGAAACTGCCGATATTATTGCTACCTTTGTGTTCCGGCGCGGTTTAATTGCTGCTGATTTTGGGTTTGGTTCTGCCGTTAGTTTGTTTCAGTCCGTTATTAGCCTGTTTTTGATTGTAGCGGCTAATGGGGCTGCAAAAAAAATGGGCGGCACTAGTCTGTGGTAAGGGAGGGAGTTAGTTATGTGGCATAAGAGAAGAACCGATAGTGACCGATTTTTTGAAGTTATTAATTTATCCCTTTTACTATTGGTTTGCTTAATCATTGTGTATCCTATTTACCATTTGCTTATTGTGTCTATTAGTGATGGTTATGCGGTAATACGTGGCGAAGTTGGCTTGCTGCCTGTAGGAATCAACTTTACTGCGTATAGGGCAGTGCTGCAAAACCCGGCCATACCGCGAGCGTATATGAATACAGTTTTGTACACAACTGTAGGTACCGCTATAAATCTAATTTTTACTACCTTATGTGCGTACCCTCTAAGCCGTAAATGGTTTTATGGCAGAAATGTTTTTACATTTTTAATTATCTTTACCATGTTTTTTGATGCGGGCATTATTTCTAACTTTATGGTGGTGCGCTCTTTAGGGCTTTTAGATACCATGTGGGCAATTGTACTGCCGCCGGCTATAAGTTCTTGGAACATGATTATTATGCGCACATTCTTTCAAACGCAAATTCCGGATGAACTTCATGAATCGGCGCACTTGGATGGGGCGAGAGAGTTTACTATTTTTCTTAAAATTGTTCTGCCACTGTCTAAGCCTGTTTTGGCAACAATGGCGTTATTCTATGCAGTAGGTCACTGGAATAGCTGGTTTAGTGCGCTGGTTTATTTAAGTAGGAGCGAAATGTTTCCTATGCAGCTAATTATGCGTAACATTGTACTTTCTGGTGATACTACGGCAATGGCTGCGACAGTTGCTGCTGATATGGGAATAATTGCTACAAATATACGATATGCCGTAGTGTTTATAACAATGGCACCGATATTACTTGTATACCCCTTTGTGCAAAGGTATTTTGTTAAAGGCATTATGATAGGCTCACTTAAAGGGTGATGCCTTAATAATAGCACGTTTAATTAATTGGAAAAAAGGAGATGAAGTATGAAAATCAATTGGATTCGACGCGTTACACCTTTACTATTAGGCTTGGTACTCGTTGCTTTTGCAGGCTGTACAAGCGGCCCGGATGAAACGCCAGCGATTACCACACCACCTGCAGCAGAGCAACCTGCTGCTACTCAGGCACCAGCCCAAAACGAGGCTGATCCTGCGCCCATTGCACCGGTTTATGACAGGTTAATAGCCGAGCCGCTTACAATCACCTTTTTGCACCCGGAAACGGCTCATGCACCTCTCACATCCGATTCTATTGTGTTAGAAGCCATCCGTGAAAGAACAAATGTTACACTAGATTTTCAATTAGTGCCTGCAAGCGACTTTGACACACGTAAAAGCATATTGCTTGCTACAGACATGATGCCTGACGTAATACGTGGCAACCCATCAGACGTACGTCAATTTGCGCGTACGGGAATGTTCTTAAACCTAATGGATTATGCGGAATACATGCCAAACTTTTTAAACCTTATTAATGCCCCAGATAGATATGCAGATACCAGAAGCATGTTTATGAATGGTAACCTTTACGCCTTTTTCCGCTTAGAGCATTTTAGGGTAGGTGTTGCTCCGCAGCCAATGATTCGTATGGATTTATTGGAAACGCATAATATCCCTGTGCCAGCCACTTGGGACCAACTTTACGATGCCTTCCTGCAACTTAAAGCACAGTATCCAGATATGTATATTATGTCTACGCGTAATGGTACAAATTATCTTATTGGGCAAATTGCATTTGCATTAGGTAGTGGCGGATTTGAAGGGTTCAACTCCAGCCAAGGTATTTATTTTGAGCCTGAACTTGGTCAATATCTTTTTGGGCCGATCCAAGACAATTTTAAAGTAGTTATCGAATTTTTGCATAACATGTTCCGAGATGGACTGCTTGACCCGGATTATGCTGTAGCTACCAGAGATATTACCTGGGAAAGACTCTCCAGTGGCAGATTATTCTTCTACTACGACAATAATACATTTGCCGCACGTACATTTAATCCTGCACTAGATCAAATTATGCCAGGGGCGCGTTTTGAGCTTTTAGACCCAATGGTTAACTCCTTTGGGCAAACTCGTGCATTACGTTACCAGCGTGACTGGTTTGCGGATTGTATAATAATTAGTGCGGATGTTCAAAGGGCGGCAGACATTGTTAGGTTCTTCGACTGGTGTTATACTGATGAGGGTGTGATGTTAACCAACTTTGGTGTAGAGGGTGTAAGCTACTATATGAATAACGGCGTACCGCAAATTTTGCCTGAATTACTTGCCCGTCACGCCAATGCATCAGATGTTCTGTCTTCTGTACAAGCTGAAATTGGGGCCGGTCAATTCCATTTCACACCTTTTATTGACGAAACATGGTTTATGCAAACAGTTGAGCCGCTGATGGCTGAACATGGCAATCGCATTAATGATTTAACCGATGCGGGTTATATCCATTTTATGAGAAATGACATTTCTCTTACTTTTACAGAAGAAGAAATGGAAAGGCTTACAACTTGGCAAACGAATGTTATGACTGTTTTTAACTCCGAAATTGATAGGTTTATTATGGGTACCAGACCACTTTCGGAATTTGATGACTTTGTTGCAGCACTTGTAGCGCAAGGTGCTCAAGATATTCAAGATTTGTATAATGAGGCCTATCAGCGCATGAGAGGGTAAATGTAGGTTTATAATAAAATTCAGTTGGTAACGATTTGTTACCAACTGAATTTGAAATATTGCCAATAGGTTTTGTAGAGGTGCTTCATGAAGTATCCCACCTACCGTAACAATAAAATAAAAGCATACATGGGGATTTTCATGTTATTTTCCCCTTTTTTTGTTATCTTCGGATTGGTTTCTACGATTGTTTATTTTTCTGCAACGGGGGCGCAGAGGCAGGATATTTTAAGCAGGAGTGCTCAAGGGGTTGCTGAAAGTGCAGAAACAATCAACCTCACTATACAAGAAGCGTACGAATTAACTTTTAACTTTATTAACAACGACTATATTATGAGGCTATTGCCAGCCCAGGGTAAAACCCGCACAGAAGATGCGGCGGACGCCATTCATCTTGTGCGAAATTTACGTTATCTAAGGCGATCTTTGTCCAGCGAAGTTTATACCGTGGCTTTGTTTACGGCAGACGGTTTTCTTTTTAACGACAGAGGCAGGTACCAATTAGAAGAATACTTTGACATTTTATACACACACATTAGTGGTGATTCCGATTTTTGGCGTGAGGTGGCATTGGAAAGTCCTCCGCTTCTTTTAATGCCTGTAGATGCAATAAGCGAGCGATTTGGCTTTCAGGAAAAAAGAATTGTAGTACCGGTGGTGGTATCCCGGCAAATTTCTGGCAGGCGCTGGACACTTATGACTCAAATTAAAGCTTCCCATTTCCAAGATATTTTGGAAGGTGGCAGCGTGATAGATGGGCAAAGTGTTTTAAGCTTTGATAGAAATGGCAGCATCATAGTCAATACCACCGGGCATAACTTTAGCTTAGAAGAGATTAAGAACCTTATTGAATTGTCTTCTGTGCGCAGTCATGTGGCTGATTCACAAATATCCATTGGTAATGAAACTACGCACCTCACTATAGCCCGGGCTGTGGAAGGTATTAGACTTGTTATGTTTACACCGGAAACAGCACTGAATAGTGCAATACGCTCGGATAGCAGCAACCAAATGATCATTGTATTTTTTGTGCTGGCTATGGTTTTGTTTTTCATTTTAACGCTTATTTGTGTGCATAAAATGTATAAGCCCGTGCGAAGTGTAATACAGTTTATTAATGGCTTTCAAGAGCGGACAGGGATACAAATTGGCCATAGTTTTTACAGCTTGCAATTTGCCGAGGTGGACAAGTTTTATGAAAAGAAAACAGAGATGCTTTATGAAAACCTTAACTATGCTTTAAAAGCGATGGTTTGTATGGGTAATAACTACAATGATGATTATCTGGAATCAGCCTTTCTGGATTTAGTTGAATTTAAAAGCGCTGAAGTGGCGTGTTTGGCATTGCAGCTGCAATTTAATGAAGATTATCTAAAAAGTTATTCCGATGTGGAACAAGATACCCTTTTAGATAATTTACCATTAAATTTATCTGGTATTTTTAGTGCTTATTTTCCTTGTTATGTGATGGAGTTTGCGCCTCAAACCTTTTTATGTTTTTTACACCACAGTGGCAGAGAAACTGTGTTTAGGCAAAAAATTAATTCAGCCCTTGTGTCGCTTACCACATTGTTTCAACAGACGACCCTATGCTGCACAATTTCTTGCGGGTTATCAAAAAGGCGAGATAGGCGGTCTTTTCTTCATTCTATTGTAATGGAAGCTGTTACAGCCTTGGGATTGGCATTATCCAAGAAGGAAAACTTTTCGCTTATGGTCTTTGAAGATGCAAAGGTAAATTTTCGCCCTATATATACTTTCCGAGAACGAAATGTTTTGCTCAGTTTAATGAAAAGCGGCGAAAAAGATAAGGCCGTGGCACTTATCGATGAAATTTTATCTCAAAACAAAGGGTCTAATCTTTACCAGCCGATAATGCAGAAAATTATGCTGTCAATATATGATACCGGGCCGGAATACTTATACGATGCCCAGGTGGAAGAGAAGAATATTCTTGCGCTAATAGCGTCCCATCCCCTATCTTATTTTCCATATGAGACCGCCTGTGACCAACTTAAAATGTTTCTGCAAAGCTGTATGAATATGGTTAAGCCAGAAATCCTTTCTCAAGGTAATTTAAATAAAATACTTGATTATATTACCAATAATTATCAACGAGATCTTTATTTGGAGAATATTGCGGCTTATTTTTCTATAAATCCAAAACACCTTTCCCGATCCTTTAAAGAGAAAATGGGGGTAGGATTGCCTGAATATATCAATCAGCTTAGGGTTGTTAGTGCAAAGAAATTGTTGGTAGAAACAGATGACAATGTTACAGACATTGGCAGCATTGTTGGTTTTGAAAATAGAACAACATTTTTCCGAAGCTTTAAAAAAATTGAAGGAATGTCACCTAGTGACTATCGCAAAACATTTCGTAAAATGTAAGCGATCTTCATTTAAAGGAGTATTTTGAATGAAATATCAGATTAAATGTCATGAGCATATATTTGA
>Ga0123352_10019461_pt1 | contig 10829 bp, 8 predicted proteins | sample TergutLab28metaG_FD_89700 | JGI IMG/M metagenome (GOLD analysis project Ga0123352, IMG submission 89700) | Labiotermes labralis P1 segment gut microbial communities from Petit-Saut dam, French Guiana - Lab288 P1 | ecosystem: Host-associated > Arthropoda: Insects > Digestive system > Gut ... | reverse complement strand
GGGGGGGGTGTGGGTGGGGGGTCTTTGTTGTTGTAGTTTTTTTTTCTTTTATTGTGGGTTTTTTTTTGGTTTTTTTTTGTGGTTTCCTCCCCCCCCCCCCCCTCGTCCGCTGTAGTGTGTCGATATGATTCAATGTGCACGCGTACTATAATTTAATAAATTTCGTTTTTGTTGTCTGTGTCACATTTAGCTTGTTCGATTCGTTTTTACGTTACTGGTTAGTATTAAGCTTTCCAGTTTCAATGTTAATTTAACTGAAGTAGTCCGTTGCCAGTAGATTTTATAGTCGAATGCTGGTTTAGGCAATGACGATTACGCTGTTCGCCTACCTTGTCTGTAACCCAGTGTGTTAGCTTCGGCAAATGCGATTCTGGAAAGCGCTGTTGTCACGGACGATGTACAGAACTGCGTCGAAATTCTAACGGGAATGCAAGCCATTCTGTAAGATGCAGAAAACTACTTAATTGTTTAGGTAGCTGTGTTCAGCGTGTTCAGCTTTTGTACATGTCTGTTTCCACGTAATCTTTTAATATCTGTAATGTAATGCATTTATATAACCTGTTCTAATTAAAATATTTTTGTTTTCTTAATTGGCTCTGTCGACCGGTAATGGTTTTCTACTTGCAAACTGTTAAAAGAGTTTCTGTAGTGGCCACTGGATAGGAGGCTTGAATCACCGTGAGTTTGCAGAACAACGGAGCGCGATTTGAACCCCAGTTTTCATCTAGTCCAAGATCTTGCGTGACTTGCACTACGCAGCCGCTAGAATTATTACGCAAAATACGTGCACGTTTGTATAGTAAGCTTACACGAAGCACGTATAACGTAAAATAAAGTGAAATTGGCTTTTTATAAACGATGAAATTGCAGTACACTATATTTTACCGTGGTATACGAGTATAGTCGTTTGAGCGATTCCCGGAAATGGTTCAGCCTCGCAGATGGAAGGATCGGCTGCACGCGGATCAACGATTCGCGGTGTATTATTTTGTGAACAGCTGTCGACATCCATATTTAAAGTTAAGTTTAAAACTGAGATTTGAAGTTTACAGGCCGGTGACTGTGCATGTTACTATTCTCTGAGATGTAACGCCATATAGCACGGGCGTTCCAAACGGCCCGTATGCCTTCATCTGAGTTGTTCATATACTTAAAAGTTTTATCTGAAACATTTTCTCACAGTTACCATACAACACGGCGTCACTTTCTAGTAGAGTATTCTTTAGACGTCGGAACTGTACCATTACATGTAAGGTGCATTCAGGGTCCACCGAATATGAACATGTTTGATCCTACGTCGAAGTAATCTGAAACAGCGCCGGCAAACTGTTGTTTCCGTGTTGCATGCAATCAGACACGAACTAGCCCAGTGACGCACATTGGTTCAATGTTGTTTAGTGCCTGTTCGAAGCCATACTTTACTTTGTATGTACTGCTGCGGGGTTGGGGAGGGGGTGGGAGGTGGGAATGAGAACGGCTTATCCGTTCTTCACTCTGTGACCTAGTATGAGAGACTAAATCGTTTGTCGGATTTTCATGAAATTTGGCACAGCAGTGCTTTGCAAAAGGTTGTCGAGAAACTTGAGTTTTGTGAAAATCGGCTCACTGATAGTTGTACTTTATTTTAGGGCATAACTGGGCTACAGCCCTACTGTCCACTTTTCTTTGTCGATTTCGGTGAAATTCACTTCATAAGGTGGTCATGTAATTTCATTACGTAACTGTGAGTTTGATGGAAATGGATACTGTGAAAACAGTGCTGTTCTTAAGGGGGTAAAGAAAGTTTTCCGGTTTTGTCTACATTTTTTCATAGGTCTTGGAAAAAAGTCAGCACAGACCATGTCTAAAAATCATGCAGTGATTGTGAGCTTCATGCAGTTTGGCGCAGTGAAGCCCATCCTACACTTAGGTGCGATTAGGTGCAGTTTGGGTTAAATTCGATATAAAAAATACATAGTGATGTTGAAGGTTTGAGATTTTTGCGATAATTGTTGAAGGGAAGGCCGTGCGTTTCGTATAGATGAAAATGAAATTATATTTACGCATGTTAACGTTCAGAGACCATGACTACACATGTACAATAGAATTGTATAACACTTAGAAATTAGGCACTCCTTCGTGAAATCTGTGTGCTGTGTCGCGGTGTACACCATTTTGCAACTTCAGTTTTTATTTACTTATTTATTTGTTTATTTACATGCGTTGTTAGTACATCAGACCAAGGACTGAATGTTAGTATGAGTGGCGCATAGTGAATTGGAAAGTATGTGGAAGGTAGTATATCTGTATAACAGATGACAACAGCGGACAACATAATATTGGTATAATGCAGGCTTAGAATATTTTACCTTCTTGTGAAATGACCTGTTAGGTGCTGCTTAAATAGCGATAAGATTTATGGCAAAGTAGAAGGCGAAACCGGAAGCACCGTGACTTGAAGTGAATACCCCAAGGCCGGCAGCGATTTCTCTCTTGAAATTACTAAGCCAGGAGGGAGTGAAAACTGACGTGTGGTCCTGATATGGAGGGCATATTTTGACTTACATTTTGGTCTTCACACTTACGTAACAAACCAACACGTGCACACTGATAAAATGTGTTTTATTGTATGTTACCATAGTAATGGTAACACATGTAATAAAACATATTTTATCAGTGTGTATTTGCTCGTTTGTTAAGTAAGTGTAAATATCCTTAGTGCACGTATATGGAACGTATACTTTCGTTAGTTTGTACAAAACACGCGACTACAGAAGAAATTCGATGGACATGTAAACAGAATGCCTCTTAACAGATTACCCAAGGTAATAATAAAACCACACACCAAAAGGCAGAAGAAACGAGGGAAGAACATAGAAGAGACTTCTGGATGTGAGAGACAGGAACGGGTGATCAGGTGGCCCAACTCCATGTTAGCTAGATGATGATGATAATGGTGGAGGTGGAGGCGGTGGTAGTTTGTGTAATTAATATGATGGTGAATTACGCGTATTTAATATACCTGTGTTTATTTTTTGTTTTAAATGTATTTAGCTCATAATTATACTATATGCCCCCATTTTCCAGGATCCACGATGGCTTAGTTTGTTGTCCGAAACGTCAGGGCAGGCTGTGGGTCACGCCCAGCCTACCATTCAGTGGGTGTTGAGGGCTCTTTCCCGGGGTAAAGCTTCCGGGGCTTGAAGCTGACCACGCACGTCTGTGAAGTACCAAGGTTAAGAATGAGTGGTGCTGTACTTTCACTTCCCCGAATGCCCTTACGTCGTGTGCAGAGAAAATTTCTCCTTTATTTATCCGTAACTTCCTGTGGGTACAATTGTAATGCATGGATTGAACACAGGCCCATACGAAACAGCTTTACATCGGTGCAGATTGGTTGCCCATAAAATGTACATGAGCTTGTGATATGGCCCGCCAGCTGAAGAAAAAAAGAGCGTCACCCCTGTACTTCGCTCTTAAAACTGTGATAGAGTAACACCGGAGCTAGCCTATTATTAGCAGGAAAAAAATATACAGCCTTCATAAACAGAGGTGTTAAATGAGTGGGTGTGTGTTGCCGCCATTTGCTTTCCAGTTCACCAGAGTTGCAGAAATGAATAGGTTAGCCGTTAAGGAAAAATTTTATCATCCTTGTTCGTGTGCGTTGCATTTAGTTATTTTGTCTCTAAAGGTAAGTGTGCTTCGGATGTAGTAGGTATAATATTTTACAATTATGTTTCGTTTCCAGCTTTTCTGTGAGTAATGGCGTTCGCGAATTTTGACCAAGTGTAAAGGTGTGTTAATGACAGGTATTGCTTGCGAATTCACATATTCCAGTTTTCAGTTGGTGAACAAGTTCTGTCGGGTCCTGGAGCAAATCATATGAGCTGTCATTGTACGTTATACCGTTCAAGGCCGTGAAATTCTGGAGCCTGCACACTAATTCCATTACTCTATGCCCCACGTACCAACGTAGATTTCTTTGCATTTTTCACATATAACTTCCAAATTTTCGCCCCGGAACAGCGGTTTCAGATGTTTTCTGGTAGCATGCTGTACACATTTTGTCTTAAGTTGTGTTCTGATTATTATTATTTTGCCCTCTTCATATGAGTGGTTTTGTCGTATTTCTTGTATGGTGGAGACCAGAACTGCTCACTGTCTATTTTGTGGTGCGTCTAGAACGGCTCTGGGGCTGGTGCTGGTGGGTGGTGGGGGGGGGGGGAGGGCTTTTTCCTGGGAGGTTAAGCAACCGGAATCTGAAGCTGACCAGCCGCTTCTCTATACTTCCAAGATGGGGGATGCGCGGAGTTGCACCTTCACTGCCTCATGCTTCTTCATAGCGTCGTGGTTCATTAAGCACAGGAACATTTTTATGTATTCGTCCCATTTACAGCGAGCGGGGCTTGTAAAGATGGCGCTGTACGCTTGTGTTCGGAGGTATCTTGCTTCGAATCTCTGTCCAGTTTCCGGGTGTCATAACTCCGTCGGGCTAGTACCGTCTGCTTATAGATCTCTGTGTGGAGATCGTCTGTAATAGCCCGTCTCGTTTGACGATAACCCAGCGATGAATCGTCCGTAATGTTGTGAACACTTATTGTAAGAAGATGGGATGTTTCAATACAGTGAGTGAATACAATGTTCAAATCTAAAGAACCCACAATCAAGACCCACAGTTACTGCCATTTTCATGCATATTCTGTTATCTGTTTCCTCTCTGTATAAAAGATGTTTTATGCATGTGATTAAGGTCTCTTTGGCTGATGGTCCGCCGATCGCCTGGCACCACTGCAGAACGTCGAAAAACGAAAGCGTGAGTGATACAACCGGAACTCCAAACCAACAGGATACGTGCACGAGCGGGCCGAGATCATGCGTTATGTTGGACTCTAAGGGCGCTGGGACCTAGTGAGTTCGCACAACGCAAATAATAGCCCGATTGGTAAAGAACTGCGCTCTGTTGCGAGCTGTCTTACTGCTTCAGATCGTGAACTTGTTTCACTCGCGGAAGAGCGTCATTGGGAATTGAAGCCACGTCTCTTTAGATATGTGCTTCTCGCTTTCAGACTGTTACGCTTATATAATGTGACTGTTTTCAAAATAAATAGCCATGAATTGCAGTACAAGTTACCATTTCTGGCTTGAAAATTACTTATATTTCCTGCCTATAATTCTTGTTCGCTTTATTAGTACTTGGGATTACTTACGAAGTTCGCAACGATTAATCCATTAGTGGGTCCTTGTAATCAGGCATGTCTTTAATTGCTCTTTTTTTCCGTTGAACTCGTACCCTTAACTGTTAAATTTAGAGCTTCCTAGTGCAGATTATAAATACAGTTTGGTTATATTGCTGTGAATGGGGTTATGTTTGTTTCATACCCAGTTTTAACTTCCGAAAAAGGACCGTCAGATATTTAGCGGAAATTCTCACGTGGAAGAATGTGCGTGCCGAGGCCTTCTTTCGATTAACACTATCCGTCAGACGCTTGCAATAACCACGTCCTGTGTGAGTTGACATACTCCGTGCATTATTAACCGTTCCCTGTCGATCTTTGATTTGACTCGTTAAAACCCCCCATGAATTGACTCGTTTTACTTTAATATTTAGAGCGGCGTCTTTATTGTTCTCATAGTACGTCATTTACTGCTTTTGTGATGCCTTGATTTGCTGTTGTCTTACTGCAATATCGATTTGTCTGTCTGCTGGATTGTAGTTGGTTAGGGAACTGAAAGCTAACGTTAGCGCCTACGGTTTAGAACTGCCGGGACGCAAGGTTAGCAAGTTAAAATTCCACTGGGACATGAATCTATGCCCATATTTCTAACATTAGTCATGCATAGCCCCTTCGCAGATGAGCTTTGTCTATGTCAATTTATTATTGTACATTATTACTAGGTGAACATTGGTCGGCATTAGCCACTCTAATATTGTACGAAAAGCATAGTTTGTGAAAATGCTGGGAACGTTTGACTGACCCATTATCTTTCCAAGAGGGGTTTTGTGGCAGGGAGTGAGTGAATCAGTAGGTTAGATGAAGTCAAGGAAGTCGAGCTGGGTTTCACATGTGGCACGAATGGGAGAGAAGGAAGGAGTCCACTTGCAATACCTACGCATAGGTGGGAGGATATTATTAAAATAGGTCTGGAATGTATAAGGTGGGATAATGTAAACTGGACTCCTGTGACTCACCAGGACGGACAAGTGGCGGGCTCTTGTGAACATGGTAATGAACATTTGGGCTCCATGAAATGTGGGCATTTTCTTGACTATTTGTGGCGGCATTCGATGTTCAAGGACTTGGCCGCATGGAGTTCTTTATACACTATTAATATTATCATTATTTAACGCTGTCTATACTATTGCTTTTTTATCTTTGTTGCAAATTATCTATTCCAAGTCTGTACCTTGGAGTGAGAAACCAAGCTGCACAAGTATGTAAAACAGGTACATTTGTGGCATTTTACATTCTGATCTTTAGGCGTTAGCTAGGAGACAGGAAAATAAAAAGACTTCAAACTGAACAGTATCAAGCTTGCTACAAAATTAAATCATAGCTCAAAACGTTTTTGTGAATATCATATAAATTAATTTGAACTTCTCACAACGTACATGGATCCGCTTGATATGTTCTGCCAGTATAACCCCGTTCTGACAAATTTCCACTCATTTCTGCAGCTTTGAAGCTTCCAAATGTGCAAACTGACTTGCCGTCTTCCTCCCCCGTGGTCAAAGACTCGTTATCATCGGATGATGCGCATAACGACGTCTGAAATATTATAACAGCCACTTCGCTACACGGTAGACCGGTGTGTGCTCCCACTTTCTGGTCACTTGGGGCCATTTAGGTGAAAGCAGCGTCATAGGATTAAATTACGGAAGTGTGAAATTTCATTTTCTGTATTGCTGAAGAATTTATAAGATCTAGTTAGAATTGTGTGACGTATAAGGCGAACGCTTCGGCTCAGAGTTAGTACAGTGTCACTGAACGTTTCCGGGTGCAATTCCCTCGTGGAATGTTTATTGTTTTTCATTAATATTTATGCCTGTTTGCAGTTGAGCGGGAATTTTAATACATTATTTAAAATATAATGTTTTCACAGAATAAAACAGTTTTATCTTATGTTTATTGGACCGTGCATCATCTTGATAGTTGAATAAAGAGAGACCAACTTGATGTAAAGCAAGTGACATCAAGTTGGTATCTCTTTATTCAAAACAGTTATTAATTTGAAACGTTACAGGCATCAACATGGTGATCTTGTAGTGGCTCCCGGGGTGAGGGTTCTGACTTAAAGTAGGTCCCTACCCCCAAGTGACTGCACAGTTAGTGTAACTTTGCAGACTCGCGCTAGCGTCGTCTTAGCCTCAACAAATGCGTTAGTGCTGCCACCATTCAGTTGGGAAACACTGCCCAATACCGTCAACTGGCAGTTTCTTAGCCCCCGCAGAGACATAATTGTATAGAAATCGGACAGCTGTCCGGTATTCATACAGTTATGTCATTCGCTCTGCAAACTTTTATTTACACCCTTAAGTAAAGTGTAGCTTTCACCTCACCAGTTTTCACGAAACTCAACAGTCACTCAATAAACTGTTGTGTTCATGTTTGTACTCTCGGTAATAAAAATATGTCGGATGCGCGAAGTCGTGAAGTGAGTGCCACCAGTCAAGCGTTTCTCAGTATCCTGAAATTATGTATGACGGTAGATTTTTGGAAATAATGTGCAACTTTTGTGATGGTGATATGCTGGTAGAGTGTAAAATAACAGCGTCCTGGCCGCGCGAAATGTCTTCTTAGCTAGATAGATATAGATATATTTGTTAACTGCAATTGGGTTGACACCTGGTGGCAGTAGTACAGTACACATTTACATACAAACAATACACAGAACAACACAATTAATTTTGGAAGTTTACGGGACGTGCCCATTCTTTGCGAGTTATACCCTGGCATTTGCCTTATAACTGAGGAAAAAGCACGAAAAAACCTCAGTCAGGGTAGCCGAAGTGTGCCAGTTGGCACCATGAAAACAATATACAGAACAGAGCATACATAATAGAATACATAAACGTAACAATAAAAATACATAACTTAGCTGTCTGTTTCATTGCTATAACTAGTGAACCGTTGGGACTTGGCATGTGAAATTTGTTGCGAAGATAGGTCTTAAACATTCTTGCACATTTTGTGTGAAGTTCTGTTTATAAGTCCGCATTTACAAATATTGTAGGTGTTGTGGGACTTTGAGGTCATATCCGACAGAATTAACGCACATGGAATAAGCGGTACTGACTAACAAGATGTTTACAGTCATAAAGTAGCAGTAACAATAGAGTAGTAGATCTCTTGGGATGAAGTTTGAAATTGTAAACGAAGTTTTACGTGGAACAGTTCTGTTCGTTTCCTCCTCTTATTCAGACCTTTTTTCTTCTTGTCATCCTCTCATTTTGTGTTCAATCTCTTTCCAGTAGTCATCTGAATATTTCTTCTCACATCCTATTGATGACGAGAAGTAAGACTTTGCCATTATATAGATATAGTTTTCTTCTCGGTAAATAAATTCCAGAAAACAACATCTAACAAAATTAAGTGCACGGAAAATATTAAATATTCCAGCGTACTGTTTTCCATTTATTTTTGCATTCGCCTTTGCTGTATACATTTTCAATTTGCACATTATTCTCAGTTTTGTTTTCACGGGCAAATGTAATTATCGATAAATATACGTTTGCGTTTAAGAAATGTTCCGATCTTGACTGTTTGTGCTGTGGTTTTTGAGTACAGCCTAGAAGACTGTCCTGCCGTGTGGGCTAACTCTTCTTCCCCCATTTCCGCTTTACCTGTAAACAACGAATAACTTTAGGTGGTCAGTTTTGGCTCGCTGAGATCGAACTTCAGCACAAATTCTGAAATACGTATTGTGATTGTGTGCACAAAATGATACTCTTCTCTCACAGTCATCATTGTGCACTCCCATTTGTAATGCACCCATTATATGGACCACAATCCTAAAGAAAATGATAATAAATCAGGTGGTTAATAAACATCGTGCCTTTTAGAGAAAATGGCATTTTTCTGCTGTGTCTACAAGAGTCCGGCTCTGGACTGTATGCTTAGCCAGTTGAATAAAACCCACGTCCCAAATTACGGGTACGACTTGTGAAGGAATTGCGGTTACACTTAAATTTCGTGGGTTAATCTCCAAAGACGAAGTGCGAAGAAGGTGGCGTCCGCTGTCCGTGATACTAAGAAAATTACAGAAAACTCACGAACGCTGTAACTTGCATTTGGCTTGAAGAGGCCAAACCTAATGCCAATATGAGACAGACTTGTCGTTAAACTTTCTTGTATTTCATTGTCAGCTTTACTGGGAAGAAGTTCTCATAAAACGGAGGGACTTACGCGATGTACAGGCGTGATTACTAAGGAGGAGGAGGAGGAGGAAGAAGAAGTAGAAGAAGAAGAAGATGATGATGATGATGATGATGATGATGATGATGGAATGGGGGACTGTGGTGCTGAAGGGGAAACATGTAACCGCAGTTTGCTTGAAGAATATATCACTGGGTACTGGCGGGTCTGGCTGTGGGGTTAAAGTGGCAGGGGTGCGAAGATGGTCATGCACATCTGTTTAATGCGGAGCTTAAGAATGAGTGGCGTAATGTCGCCGCCGTCCTATAAGCCATAATGTCGTGCGTGGAGACTTCGCCCATACCCTGCTTACCATACACACCATTATCTGCGGATGAGGTTTTCATTCTCCTGGAATGTGGTGGCTTGTGACTGGGTAATTGGTGTCCGTCGTTTGAAGACAACTTACAAGTGTCATTTTAAAGGTCTGAAATATTTTGACCCTTCAAGATTAAACCAGTGTATTGTGTCGAAACGTCTGACACCAATTACCCTGTGACACGGCGCCACAATCAAGAAGGACGGAGACCTCAAGTACTCCACTGCGAAAGCCCAAAAACTCGCATAGTAATTGTGGTCATTAACTTCTGGTTTCAGATTACCTGGATGAATTCCCTGGCCATTCATATTTTCGGTTGATTTAAAATCACGAATATTTTGGCATCTGGTATGACTCCTTCACAAGGGATGACCGTATTGTAAGACCTGTCCCTAAACTGGACAGCGCGCCATAGGCAACGAGGAAGTGCTTTTTTGCCTGGTCTTTATTCGAAACCGCAATCCCAGTGTTAAGCTGTCCAATAACGTAACGAGCCTTTTGTCGCGCGATCACTGCAGTCAGCGGTCATTAATGTTAACAGTCAGTGTAGCAAAGTGCTGAGAGTCGTCAGGGAACTGCCTCTCTCGCGTTCCCATGAAAGTGAAAGCGGCGGTTGGTTTGATGCCTCGTAACGTGTCCGAAAATCTTATTCGAGCTCTACAAATGTACCGAAGTAGCACATTAAATTGGTGTAATGATACCACCAAGAAAGCCCCGCCGTAAACCACTTTCAGTCTTCGTTGCACGTCACATATTTCCTTGACAGACACGAAAACAGCTCTACTCTAAAATCACGCCACACTTTTCGTCTTGGCAGTTTTCACTTCCTACCTGAGGATGCCTTGTTAACGTGCCTACCTTTCATGAAGACCGCCCTACGCTGCTAGTACAATTTTGCCGGATACTGAGCGTCAGCTGTTAATATTAAAGATGTCCCCACAATCGTGTTAGAGGGATTCTTACGTTGAAAAACCCCCGCGAAACTCGTTAAAACGTGTGAAGTGAGAGAGAAAACCAACAAGATGCAACAGTTAGATGTTTATTATCAACACTTTCTCAACATGTTTCGGGCATCATTATGCCCATCTTCAGGAGACCAAGACGTGTGTTACTGCATG
>Ga0123352_10019459_pt1 | contig 10830 bp, 8 predicted proteins | sample TergutLab28metaG_FD_89700 | JGI IMG/M metagenome (GOLD analysis project Ga0123352, IMG submission 89700) | Labiotermes labralis P1 segment gut microbial communities from Petit-Saut dam, French Guiana - Lab288 P1 | ecosystem: Host-associated > Arthropoda: Insects > Digestive system > Gut ... | reverse complement strand
TTTTTTTTTTTTTTTTTTTTTTTTTTTTTTTTTTTTTTTTTTTTTTTTTTTTTTTTTTTTTTTTTTTTTTTTTTTTTTTTTTTTTTTTTATTTTTTTTTTTTTTTTTTTTTGTTTTTTTTTTTAATAATTTTTTTTTTTTTTTTTTTTTTGACACTGATAAAGTTTGATATGAGCTTCATGAAAAGTTTGAGTGATGTTGGGCCAAAATTCAGTTTACTTGATCACCTTTATTAGTATAATTCATGAATAGCAAATTTCATGCCAAGTCCTTCAGAAATATGAATGATGAAACATGAGGGAACTTGGATGGCCATGCTATCGTGCCATTGTTTTGTGTTCTCTGTGCAAAGAGTGCATAAAAACTTTCACGTCATCTATAATAATGATATTTTGTGATTGTAGTATTTAATTCTGTTGCAAACATGGATTTTTATCTTTGTGTCTCTTCTGGAGGAAATTTGAAGTGTATGAAACACTAAGTAGTTACAAAATTTATTGTATGACACTACATAGGTACAGAATCAGATTTTTTAGTATTGTAGTTTACATTCTTTGTTTAGTCGTCGTTCTTTAACTGTTCTCTTTGTTGTTGAGTTTAAGAATGCAGGGGACGTTCAAGCTGCAGTGGTAATGAAACGAACATTTGAACTGTTCTTGGAGTAAAGTTCAAAATAAAGTTTGTACTGAAATTTAAACTGATTAACTGGTCTGTTTGTAGATTTTCAAACTCTGTGTTGCTACTTTTTGTTACTCTACTTGCAGGCCAAACAGTGAGGAGGAAGATCCCCCAGTGCAGGGACCTTTGCCGCTCGAGCCCGATGACGCTCCCTGGAAGAAGTCAGAGTCGGGGATTCGCAAGTTGTGAGTGCTGAATTTTCCCTACGTTTCTGTTGTCTCTTCTAACTTTGATATGGGCACAAAAATTCATTTACAGTTTTCATCTTTGTCTGGGTTCATGTTGATTTAAGCATCGTTTGCACTTGCATGACATCCGAACAGGGACTATTGGATCATCTGAGGTCCTGTGATGTTTAGAAGATCTGAGATGATAAAACAGACACTGTCCTTTGCTGGAACAATTTACGAAATTATAGAAATCTGTGGTGCCCCAGGGTGCAATAGTGCTGTGCATTCGTGGTAATAATGTAATGCCGGTAAATGGGGTGTATATTAAAGCAGCTGGGTGTTCATCAGAATTACATGAAGTACCAAAAAAAAAGTTTTTAGTTTGTAATATGGGGTGTTTGCAAAATTGTGGAAAATACTAGCATTGCATTGAATTTACATGCACAAGAAGTGTCTGTGTTTGTAATCCAAGAGTTTTTGGACGGCTCTAGAAAATGTACCAATAAAATACTTGTTTCCATATTATATGTACATACTGATAAATATGATAATGTACTCCATTTTTGTCTTCATTAAGAGTAAATGTTCATGTACGTTGTTTCTGTGTTCGCAAATAGTTGTAGACACTAGGTGCTGTATCCCAGTGACTTGGAAGTTTGATGATGTCATTGTGTTAGCATGAAAATATTGCTATGTTGACCTCATAATGCAGATGTTACAGACCTGGACAGTAGCTGTAATGATGATGATTGATACGTAAATTCAGCCATTGGTAATGAAGATCTTAAAGCACCCAGTCTTTTTGTCTCTTCTCACTCTTGTGTGGTTATTATGAATGTTTGTTTCTGTTTGTTTTGGTGATGGATTCCTCATTTACACTGGTCCTTTGATTTAAAGGCTTTTGAGTTTTGACAAGTCTAGGATGTGCCACTGTGTCCCTGAGTTAGTGGTTTCCAATGTTTTGTTGTCAAGGGTCAGGCTGTCCAAGAAGAACAGCTACTCTTCGTGGACTCCCTCACTCTTGGATATGAAGACACTAGATTCTTTCAAAATGTCAGGAACCACTGACCCAGCAATATAGTGTCACATTCCAGAAGACCTGAATCTTTATCCTTTTGATTTATTTTAAATGTGTTTGTTTTGAATAATGTAACCATGACAGTGATCAGAATGTGACTGGTACCATTTGCAGTGGCAGCATTATTTGGGGTTGAAATTGTTCATTCTGATGCTATTTAATTATATACATTTTTATATAATTTTCAGTACAGTTAAGAAGAAAACTAAACATTCTTAAAGTTTTAGATATGAGTAAAAAGTCTGTGAGAGTGAGAAACAAAAACATTAACCTTTATCCGACGAATGCACCAGACCCTTTTAAAGCGGCATCTTACGAACGCACCAAACCGCTGGCCATTTAAATGCCCCGCACTCTCATGTAGAGGCCTAGAATAATAGCCCCACTCGTTTTCTCCGCATTATATAGTGGTTTGTGATCAGATTCACGTTCCGGCCAATTTACCCAATAACGTACATATGCGCCTCATGTATACCAAATTTTTGGTCAGTCTGTACTATTCCAAACACTTGTATGTTTGCTTTTATGCTAAACAACTGACTCCTTTCATTTCCTTCTCACCATGCCACTCCATTCGAAGTGCATCGATGACGAATTCCAACCCGACTAAGCCTCAAAGCCTCATTCACTCTGAAATGCATTGCTGTTATAGGAATTCTGTTTGTGATGGTGTGCTTCGTATAACAATTTGCTTGCTGTGTACTCCGCTGTGAACTAAAGAATTGCTTATTTGGCGACCTTTCTCTCTATAGTCGCAACGGAGACGCACATTATATTTGCAGTCACAGGATATTGGTTCTCTAGGTTAGTCTTCCATTTCATTTCAGTTTCTGGTCCATTACAGAAGCACAGTTTGAAAAATAAAATAAACAGGATGCATAAACTCGCCCACACCAATAAATTTAGGCAATTAATAGCTGTATTGTGAGGTCATGGTTTTCCCATGCCCTACTCGTATATTGAACATGAGAAACCACACTCTGGCCATCTCCACTGGGATTATTATTCCAATTGCAGTTACATATATACGAATAAACAGACTGGTCTCTAAATATTCAGCCATAGTATGGCATTTCACTGCGTTAAGTCTTGGCCAGACTGAATATTCTTTTGTCAGCAGCATGGGCTATGTAGATAAGGGAGATAGAATGGCAGATTCCTATTCTATCAACCATTACACATGGAAATGGACAAAGAAACTCTTCTACTATCTGTTTGACTTGTCCATTCTGAATAGCTGCATCCTTTTTTCCTCACTGGGGGTAAGAAAATTTTGCGTAGCGATATTCAGAACATCCTACTGGGGAAATTACTGGCACATGCTGGACATGAACAGAATGTGCAAAGGCCAATAGGAAGATCACCTGCTGCTGCCACTCAAGTCGTTAGATTTGAAGAACGTGGCAGGAAGCATTGGCCTATTCCGTCTGCCACGCGAAGAAGATGTCGTGTGTGTGCAGTAAAGGGTGTCACCAGAAATGTTTCAGCGATATGCGAAAGTTGTGATGTAGCTCTTTGTTGTGATAGAAGATGCTTTGTGGACTACCACAACAAGGCAGATCCCTGAAACATTTCAGGCTGTTCAACCGCATCTCCTTACCTAAAACTGTGACCTCAGCTGCAAATGTAAGGAAAAGAAATTTAAAATTGTAAAAATACGTTTTTTAGGCAATAGAATTTTATATATTTTTCGGAGAACTGCTGAAATATCATTTAGAGACTCTCGATTCCTCCGCGTGAAAGATACACTGGAAATGATGGCGAAAGTTGGTAGACTAGAACAGCATTCAACAAAAGGTTGGCCATTCTCGGTTCGTAATAACGACGCAGCTAAAATGTCGCGTGTGAACTGCGAGTGGTGTGAAGAAAAAAGTCGTTAGTGAAGTTCTGAGAAAGTATGGAGAGTGTGTGAAGTAAGATGATTTTTCTGACACTGTCACGCCAAGGCATAACTCCACAAATCTTGAAGCAGAAATTTCCTGTGCATACGTCGGGCCAGAAACAGAAACGTAAGTAAAATAAATTGAAAATTATAAAACATTTAAATTGACTTCCTGCATGTGGGCACTAAACATTTCTAATCTTTTTTTGAATGGAAATATCTCTGATATATTCACAGGACAGTGCAGATTACTTCATTATTTCTTTATCTATAGTTCATTATATATAAACGCATATTGTCAAACACGCGCTAAGATTTAAAGGGCCGTCGCGGAGAAAATTCGTGAGTTGAGCATGAAGACTAAATTAAAGGTCCACAGGATAAGGGTTAATGGACTGTTTTAACAACTGTAACTTTAGTAAGCACAAATTAATGTGCTCCCTGATGATGGTGTAACTGTAACACCGAAACATATCGGAGCTGTTTTAATGTAAATTTTAATACTGTTTTTTAAGACAACTCACTGGTGCATCAGTTGGTGGATAAATAAACTTCACAGGTTTAATTTCAACCATGACATTCGTGCAGCAAATTGCAACATCAAGAAACTACGGGTGCAACTTTCACCTGAAGAGCATTTTCTGGGCTTGAAATGAGCCGTTACGAAGATTTAGGATGAAAAATTTATCCTTATGGTGAACTTTATCCAAGAAAATAAAGGTAAAGCAATCCCATTAGAGGCCTGGACAGGCCCTGAGGGTTCCAGGAGGTCGAGGCTCCCAGGTTTCAAGACAATTGGCACGTACAGGTGGTAAGGTTGTCAGCCCTACACACCGGCTGCCTTTAACCCACAGGAAATATTCCTGGTACTCATTTCTGTTAGAGGCTGAGTCAACCCCCAGGGCCATAGTGCAGCCGGGAAGATTATGTCAATGAAAAATTCCAATGATCCCACGACCTCCCACCTTGCTGCACAATGCCTCAACCAACTGTGCCACCAGGTGACCCATCCAAGAAAATAGTCAAATAAATTCATTTTTCCTTAAAATATCCAAATCAGGTAAATACAGCATTCATCTTGTTACTAAAAACTAGTTGTTCCATAGACAGAGAATAACCCTACAAATAAAATCTTTCACATTGCATGACAATACCTCAATGGCACGATTCAGACTATACGCCTTTTCTCCATCACGTCTTTGTACGCTCTCTTCGCACACGTCCACTAGGAACGCTAGAAGGAATGGTGAACGGTTTCCAGAAGAGTACAAATCTTCACACACCTGCTTCACGTTCTGATCCTGACTGATGCCACCTTCATGATGGAACAGAACCCTGCGACAAAAATACATTCGAACCTACATACATAGAACAAAGCACCATACTTATTAAGCACAGGTTTAGATATCTGTCAGGGCTTTAGTTAACCTGACTTCAGTTTTATCATGGTTTTCCTAGTATATTCCAGGGGAATGCCTGCACAGTAATTTCACATCATGGTCACTGTTTCACCGTGCAGTAACGTCCGTTCATAATTTTTTCTCCTAAGCTCCTCTTCCATAAATTATCAAGCCATCCTTCTCGATATCACCACGTGGTGAAACATGTTCTGGGAAGAAATGACTCCTATTTTTTGTCAAATTCTTTATATGAATGATACTGCAGCTCCAACTGTAACAGTCATTTTAATACTAATGGCAACACTGGTGCTGTGCAGTGTTCCTATAAGTTTTGTAAATATGCACGTGCTATATGAAACAAATGACAGCTGTCATTCAGGTCAGACTGTTTGCATGAATCTACGACCTACTCTAAGTGTCCTTTATAGACGACAATCTCACTTGTGTCAGAGGCGATATCAAAACACGTTCGGTAAGCATAAACAATGCTGCTTCATCAAAATCCAGGTTGCACATACACGAAATGCAGAGAAATGTCACAAACAACTACAGGGAACTTGTGGTGAACAAATTTCATGACAGTGTATTGTTGCTAGATGGGTGTGCGTTTTGCGGTGGGAGGGAGAGCAGCGAACACGAACAGGAACCCTGCCGGCTGCTCACAGCAGCTGTTGTGGTCCACAATGCACACATGAAGACACTAATGGATATGAACTGACAGTGGACACGTGTCAGACTGTCGAGCGAGACCGGTACTGGGTCCGACAACTACAAAATCTTGACAAAGAATCTAAAAATGCAGAAAATCTATGCACAGAGAGTACCACACAATCTTACGGGGAGGGGGTACACATGTGGCAATTCGTGGAAACCACCAGACTGCACCTGAAGGGGAATCCCTTCTTCACTGGATCCTTACAGAATATTGGACATGGGCCCATTTAACATGAATGCGAGCTTAAAATACAGTAAACTGAATGGCATCACCAAGCAACAACACGCCCACAAAAATATCAACAGGAACAGGGTCAGCTACAAATCATGATCAGGGCAGCTTAAATTATAAAGGTCTTTAGGTGCAACATCCCCGTTGTGTTATAAGCAATTAGGGAGGGGGTGCGGTATACATTTTTGTGACCTGAAGATGGACCACAGTGGCTGAAACATGTCGTCGTCAGCACAATAAATAGGATAAAAGACAGTTATTGATGTACCCCACCCCCTCCCTAATTATGAGAGTATTCTCCTTGCACAAGCTGCCTTTCTAGCCAGTATAGTAAACACTGTTTACTATAGAAACCAACTGGAAAATCACTTATATCACCAAACTGTGTCGCAAGCGACCACATCTCCTACAGTCAGAAGAAGCTATGTTACATGGTAATGTTTACTGTCACATTGCCGACAGTGACTGATTTTTCAGGTCAGACATCCCTGTGGTATTGATAAGATCACAAGTATCGGTAAAATGCAAACACAACTTTTAATACTAAACGTCGCGTTTGACTGCATTTTATTGATATTAGTGACTAATCTGTTCAAAAGACGAAACTGGGAAGTTCTGGAACATGAACCATACCAACCAGATTTGAGTCAATATGACTACAACCACTTTCAGACACTGCATAGCACATGCTTCAGGATAAGAGGCAATATCATGAGTACAAAATGTGCACACTAACAACAGGTGCTGCAGATGGTGTTAAATGTCTTGGACAAGCATGGTAACACATCTATAATGTGGCAAGAAACTACAGTTAGGGGTCAATGGGAGTCGGCCGGGCCGTACCGGGGTCACAGGGTTACTGAGGGGTGACAATGGTGGCCCGAGGGGGGCTCTAGCTATTCTCCAGGGGAGGTAGATACGGATTATAGCCTCTCTCCACTCAAGACCGTCTGTGCGCGGTGAAGAGCCACATCCTAAGAGTGGTGACCCTGTTGCGGAGAACACAGCGGATCTAAAGGAGTAAACCTTAAAAAACAATCCCCAATCCTACGGTGTGAGTGCAGTGCCTAAGGGATGAATGGCAGTGGGCGAGTCTGTCTTTAACGGCACCCTCTGGGATATCGGGCGACTTCCCGGTTGCATTTAGCCTTGCCAGGTATAGGAGCTCTGCTTGGTGCACCAAATATTTCCCCTGATCCTGCGGGATCGAGATTGAGAGTAATTTAGAGTTTAAGGAGAGCTGAGCAATAGGGGACTTCAATAAGGATTCTACGCAGGGCTCCAGTCAGGTGGAACTCTCGTAGAAGGCAACTATACATAGTAAATTGTGGGGTGAGAGAGAAAACCAACAAGATGCAACAGTTAGATGTTTATTTTTAACAATTTCTCAACATGTTTCGGGCATCATTATGCCCATCTTCAGGTGAACAAGACGTATGTTACTGCATGTGTTGTGCTGCGCTGCTTCTGCTGGATGTGGTTGGTAGCGGTTGTGGGGTTCCTTTTTTTTGGGACCCTGAGGTAATTTGGAATTAGGTATGGGGGCACAAAGGGCCTGTCTTAAAGCCTAGGTGCATCAGGCCAGGAAGGGCTCAAACCCAATTATTATTCTATTCTATTCTAAGTATAGTTAACCTTTAAAAGACTTGCATTCACACATGCAAATGGACATTTAAAAAACATCCCTAGAAATTTGTATTATACAGCATGATTCAAAGAGATGGACTCAATTTTGTGTGTCTATATTTCGTGAACTATAAATGGTATGTGAATGACCTACATAACATTTGAAAGAGGAGGTCCTAAATTTTCAAATACCATGGCTAGAGCACTCTCCTATCACACAGCTGCACAGCAGCGTCAGTTGAGAGCAAAATGGCTACTATGCAGCACAAGATTTCTTGTGTTCGTGAGTTCACTAAAACTGAGTCAGCGACTGCTGCTTTTGAGCATAGCCCACACAAGTCAACCCGTAGAGTGAGCAGAGAACTTAGAATACCACAACCAACTGTCTGGCATGTGTTGACGCGTTTACTGTTCAAACTGAATCTATCTTTTTGAATCACCCTGTATATTTAAGCAAAGAGGAAATTTACTGCATTTTTAAGACACCCTGTGCAATCTCTGCTTTATTTTCCACAGAATGCCATTTATTTCATAATTTTATTTTTCAAATAATATGTTTTTCACAAACCTTGTACTAAAATTTGAATACCGGCCCGGTAAGAGAAAGGTTAAGGTCTGTAAAGAGACCTATTTGAACAATGAATTCTGGGAAGCACTGTGGGTGTCACTTTTCTTACCCTCTAATGTAGCTCCATGCACTCTCATTGTTGGTGACAGTCTTAATTTTGACTAATGTGAAGGCCAACTCCCGCTCTATAACGTCTGGCGTGAAACCTGTGGTGTTGTTGATGACGAAATAACGCTGGTTCCACGCAGAGTTGTTGCGAATGTCATCGTCCAGCAACCAGTCCACATACTGCAATTCGTTCTGAAACAATCTGCGAATGGACAGCGGTTTGATACGTTCGGCGAAAACAAATTTATGTAGAATGTAATAACTGTCCAACAAGATGCGACTTATTCAATTTATTACATTTCTGTAGGCAGCTCTACATGTTTTGGGTGTTGACACCCATCATCAGGAGCTGGTACAGCTGTAATTACAACTTCTGGTATTGATTGACTGCAATGAGTAAAATACGGTGCTGTTAATACTAATGTAGAGTATCATATTAGTACTAATAGCAGTGTATTTCATTATAGTTCTATGAAATAAAAGAACTACATATGCTCCTATTACAAGTGTATTGTGTATGACAAATTGTTAAAACCACGACAATTATTTTTAATACAGACAGACAGATAGAGAGAGAGAGACAGCGTGCGCATGGGCACGTGCGTGTGTGCGTGCGTGTGTGCGCGCGCTGTGTGCGTGTGTGTGCGCACGCTGCGTGCGTGCGTGTGTGTGTGTGTGTGTGCGCACGCTGCATGCATGTGTGTGTGCTCGCGCTGCGTGCATGTGTGTGTGTGTGTGTGTGTGTGTGTGTGGAGGAGGGGGGGGGGCGCTCCTGACCATGCTCCTTGTGCCTTTGTTTGTTCCCACAGATGAAGCAGGATTTGAAGGGTAGGCAATCTGCTGACATCGCAGAGGTTCAATGAAAATTGCCGGCGAACCTCGACAGCATTTCCGTTGAAGACTTTAGACAATGCTTCCAGCATTGTGAGCGGAGATGGAAACGTTGCATCCAGTCACAGGGGGGAGTACTTCGAAGGGGGACTAAAGTTTCAAACTTGTACAAATACGTTAACTAAATGTTTTTTAAAAATTCCGGGAATTTTTGGGTCCCCCCCCCCCAATGTACTTAAAAGAAATCACATTACTCACCTTGCACTAATTACAACACTACCGCTTTATTGTTACTGCCGTCTGTAATTGATCTGCATGTAACAAACCACATGGGTATTAAAACTGAAAACCCTTATTATTTCCAGATGCCAGTAAAATACACTTTCACAAATAATCATATTTGTGTAAATTTATGCTTCCAACTTCAGGGACATGAATTAAAACTTTATTCTTGACACCTCCGTTTATAACTCTGTTTCAGTTCAAGTAAAATCACGATGCGAATCCAAATGCTGAAGACATATTTCTGTAACTATCTGCACTTACTTGAAAGTCCGTATGACCCACTGTCTGTGTTGCCAAGCATGATAATTTTTGGGGTCTTGCGTAAGGATTTGTTCAGTGAAACTGAGTTCATATGATGGATCTTGCAGCCATTCAACAAGCACTCTTCGATGGTGCCTGTGGAAACGAGATCACATTAGGGAAGTGCTATGTTTATATATCTTTTCTCATTCTACACATCAATAATTAAACACATTCCATAAACTGTTAACGGTGAAGTGTATAACAGTCCGTGTGCATGTCATGAAGTTATATGGGGTGGTGATGATACAGCTCCAATCATTCTTAGCCTCAGCACTAGACGGTGGTCAGAGGTCAGCTATGCACCAGCTTCTTTACAGGTGTTAAAACAGCACCTGATATACACTGCATAGGAGGCTGCAAGGGTCTAGAGGTTTCAGAAATCTGTTGCCCTGCCACGAGTTGGAACCACAGTTGCATCATTACCCTTTCTGTAGCTCAGTCACTACAGTGAGTTAGCTATCCTGGCCCATGAGGGGTCTCTCTAAGCTGTCTTGATGAGGAGGAGGAGAAGGAAGAAGAAGCTGAAGAAGAATAAGAAGAAAAAGAAAAGTATAAAAGAAGAAAAGGTTGAGGGAAGAGAAGGAGGAGGAGGATGAAAAAGCTGAAGGAGAAGAGGAGGAGGAGGAGAAGGAAGAGCACAAGGAGGAGGAGGAGGAGTAGAAGGACTAGGAGGAAGAGCATGAGGAGGAGAAAAAGAAGAGAAGGAAGGGGAGGAGGAGGAGGAGGAGGAGAAGGACTAGGAGGAAGAGTGGGAGGTAGATCAGTAGGAGGAGAAAAGAGGAAGGAGGGGAGGAGGAGCAGGAAGGAGGAGGAGGAGGAAGAGCAGAAGGAGGAGGAGGAGGAGGAGGAGGAGGAGACAGGCTAGGAGGAAGAGTGGGAGGAAGAGCAGAAGGAGAAAAAGAAGAGGAGGAAGGGGAGGAGGAGGAGGAGGAAGAGCAGGAGGTGGAGGAGGAGGA
>Ga0123352_10019458_pt1 | contig 10830 bp, 8 predicted proteins | sample TergutLab28metaG_FD_89700 | JGI IMG/M metagenome (GOLD analysis project Ga0123352, IMG submission 89700) | Labiotermes labralis P1 segment gut microbial communities from Petit-Saut dam, French Guiana - Lab288 P1 | ecosystem: Host-associated > Arthropoda: Insects > Digestive system > Gut ... | reverse complement strand
TTATTGTAAAACAAAAATTTTGTGCATCAAGTTGGTTAATTACTGAGATAAATATACTGAGATGCACGGTCAGCAAAACGCCAAAAAAAAAAAGAAGAAAGATGCAACAGTTGTTTAGCTTATCCGCAATGTGGGATCCCTTGTGAGCATTTGGGATCCCACAATGCGGATAAACTAAACAACTCTTGGATCTATTTTCTTAGAGGGCCTGAGGATGACCGACTAGGTCGAAACATGTCGCCCTGACATATATAACATTGTATATAAAATAAAAGTTGTGTTATTGACTGACGTATAGTACTTATTTGCAATGGATTCCAGTTAATGTATTCACATTTTATTGCTTTAAGGTCTATTTTAACGTTATAATTCTTCCGTGCAGTTATTACTCGCAATAGACAGTTTTATTCCAATATCTTGCCCACTTTATACCATACACAGGCGTGTGCAGTAGGTGGGAATAAATCGTATCTGTGCTGCATTTTAATATTGCCCTTCCGCATCACCTGGGCCTGCCAAACAGTCCTTTCCAATTAGGTTCTCCGACTACTGTACAAAAAATTCCCCTTTCTTGAAAGTACAGTGTTTTGTGGGGATATTTGGGCCTGCGAAGGAGAAATTAATTGGGCCGTGTGTTTTGTTTATGACTATAGATTTTGTGGGTGATGCCGTTGTTAGGATAGTGAACTCTTGGGGGAAACAATGGACTGGACGTTTCGAAAAGACCGTTGGCACCATGGGTAGAGAAGTTTAGTGGAAACGCTTCGTGGGAAACGGTTACTTGGAAGACTTCGTATGATGGATCTTGGAACGTTTGTGATCAAATCCCGGACGCTAGGTGGCCTAAAACATTGTGCGCACGGCGGTGCTGATATTGTTGGATCCTTAGTGAGGATCTTGCTGAATGTCACCATTCTGGCTCTAAGAATTTTGAGGTGGCTTCTAGATTTTCTGTGGATGGAAGTGGCTCAGGATCTTGTAAAATAGCTGAGTTTGCTGTCAGTGGCAGCAATTCGTCTTACCCGATAGACAATGCCTCGTCACTTCGTTGGGTCAATTTAAGACAGGAACAGTTCGTAGTATGTGCATTGTTAACTTGGGACGTTCTCGGGTTTTGCAGTTGGTCTACATCAGTGTTTCTTAACCTTTGTGAGACCGCGGCCCGGTAAACTCTTTTTTCGTAAGACGAGGGCCCGGTCCCAACAGATTTACTCATCAGTACCTTCCCAATTTTTTTCAAGTTCATACATTAAACTAGCATAAGTATTAATAATTAATTATGGCGTAATCATAAAGAGTATTAGTACAGTTATGTGTATGGTGTAGCATGTTGACAAATATAAAATTACATTTAAATTGGTTATCAATTCCAGGAGAATCTCTCGCGGGCCGGTATAATAGATGCCAGGGCCCGGTACCGAGCCGCGGCCCGGCGTTTGAGAAACACTGGTCGACATCCTCATAGCATTAACCATAACTTATCTTGCCCGAGTGTCTCATATTTTGCCTGCACTGCATAATTCCCAAATTTTGTCGTGTCTGACATTATATAAATGACGCACACCCCGTTTCCTCCTAAATCTAAACAAATCTTACGCCATAATTTCAAATCCATTTGCATGATTACTACATTTCTACACACATATCAGTAGCTCACGTTGTGTGATGGCGTTGTCACTCTGTTCTTTAATTTTATGACGCCATTGACCTGTGCTTCTTTTTCTTAAAATCGTAGCTATTGTAATTAAGCCGGTGTTTTTTTTAATATGGCCAAATTTTAATTGCAGTTAAAGTGACTATCAGCGTGCACATGTAGCCGTGCGTTTGTGTGTGATTTGTAAATGAGTTGGCTGGTTTTAATGCACGGCAGTTTTCAATTATGTTAATAATTTTCCCTCCATTTCTTTGTATTTGCTACAATGCTGAGATATTTTTTCACGATAGCTATATTAAAAGTTTTTAATGTTTTGTCTTTCTGTAATACTTTTCTCAATAAAAGCATAAGGCCATAACTAGGAGGTGAGTTCTATAAAGGAAGCGGAACAGGGTATGGGGAATGCCGTGAACGTAATATGAACACTATTTTAGTTATTCTATTGTTCGTTTACTGCAGAAACCAAGAAAATAATGCAGACACACAATGTCAAAGTGGATCGATTCAGTGTGTCACGATAGGCTGTATCCCGGTTTCGCCACAAAGCTGGCTTGTTTACTGGCGGTGTGCTGTGTGTGTAGGCCATGTTGTGACGTCATTCAGTTTCATGAGCGTTGCTCTGCTCACATACATTGCCCTGGCGTTAATAACTTCCGGAAACAGAAAGTACGTGACAAGGGTTCCTAAGGCATACTGAGAGCGGTGGAACATTTGAGGAGACAAATCGAACACTTTCTTGTTTACTGTGAGACGTCTTATCGATTGCGAGTTGGTTGATTAGTCTGGTCTGATCTTTTGTGGTCGGCTGGTTGGTCAGATGGCATCCTGCTGCATATTTGTGAGGTTCTCGTTTTCAGGCGTCTTCGTAAAATACCGAAAAGCGACTGTTAGTTTCGTCATGTCCGTCCGTTCGCATGTCGGCTCACATGGGACGGATTTTCTTGAAATTTGGTACTTGGGCATTTTTTCGAAAATCTGTCAGAAAAATTCAAGTTCCATTCAAATATGACAAGAATAACGATTTGTTCACACGAAGACTTACGTGTGTTTATGATTATATCTCGCTGAATTATTCTTAGAATGAGAAATATTTTGGACGGAATTTTAGAGAATATCGAAAGACATTTTATGTACAATAACTTTTTATTTTCGAAAATCGTGCCGTTTATGAGATGGTACGGGAAGACAATAAAGCGAGACAGGCCTCAGATGACAATATGCAATGATGCATGCGCTGTGCATGCTTTTTAATTAAGGCTGCAAACACACACAGAGAATAAATATTTACTGCTTTTCCACAGCAACAATGGTTATGCGAACGCGCCCCAGTGTTGCTTGTATACGTACGTTGCCTGTCTTTTTACTTAGACAAGAAGTGGACTACCGAGACCATGTTGGTCCCTGCAGGTAAGTGCTGACTGAGCCGCATCTTTAACGCGTGATCTGCACACTCATCACAGAACCCGAACGCTATTTGTTCTTACAGTGATGTTTAGATAGAATCGTTAAGTGCTCTGAAGAGCGTGCGCTTTCTGAAAAGGCTGTGTGATATTCGTGACATGACATGACATTGTCGATTTCTTCTAGACTTTAAAATAAAAGTAATATTTATTTCTCCAGGTTTCTGCTTTAGAGTCACCATGGTGTAGAAATGTGTACTGTAGAAGTCATATTTCAGTAGCAGATTGCGAAGTCAGCTGGGCCCTTAAAGGTATGTGTTGATGGCTTGGAATTGAACCCGGTTATTTGAGTAGATCTCGGCCCTGAATATACTGAATGGCAAAAGTGTACAGTTACTGTAGTAGTGGTAGGCCTGTCATTGTTCATGTAAAGTTAGTCTATTCTGACGTCTGATAAACAGCAAGCACGTTGTTTGAGCTGTGGTTTGATATATGCTTTTCAAGGTCAGTGGGACTGCATGCTGAAAGGGGGACGGAGGCAAGCTTCTCCCTGTACAGCAGCCGAAAACTTCACTCGGTTAAAGAAACGCAATGTTACAGAACCGCTAACACATTGTCTTCATTTTGTTCTTCTGGTTTTTTTTTTCCCGCGATCCCACACGACGCTCGTTTCCGTCAGTTTTTCCCACGACAATTTTGTAGGTATTTCTACGTACCACGTCCGAACCAGCATATTAGACCGATTGTGACCGGTTCCATTTTATTAGGGACTCTAACAGTAACCATCATTAGAGCCGTCATCAAGACGGATTTCCCCTTTATGTAGCACCTCGCTTCAGTGACCTTCTGTACAGTGTGTGATGTTGAAAAGTGAACCATGTTTCATCGGCCTTGTGTCGTTGGTAAATTGAGTATACATTTATGAATCCCATCAAAACTTAACTGGAATAAAATATCAGTTGAACTCACAAGAAATCTGCTGTGTTTTCCTTCTCAACAGCAATTTCATTTATGCAAAACACACAAAAAAAAACATGTCGAGAACCACAAAGGAAATAGGGGAGACGAATATCGATTCTTTGTACTTTATAATGAGTAGAATCGGTGGTCTGTTCCGAAACCCTTCGCTTTACCCTCATTCGAAACGGAAGAGAGGAAGAGAGAGAAAACTGTGACGTCGTAGGGAAGTAGGTATCATTTGAGAGAATCCTGTTGTTTAACGTCTACGCTTTGTTTCTGAGCCACAGTAACCCAATACACATGGCTGTACATTGGCCTACACTTACAAATAAACACACAACAGTTTCAACACACGGCTTGCAGGTTCGACACAAAGCTTCTGGATGGAAGATGTTTGTGAGTTGAAAATTTTGTATTACACCTACCGTTCATGTTCTTGTAATCAGTATTTTATCCGACAAATGCACTTCGTCATACTACACACATGACATGCATTAATTCCTACATGTTTCGGCACCAAGGTGCAATTATCAGGGAGTTGCTACAACGAATGTTCATAAGCCAACGGTATATGTTTTGTTCAGTCTTGTAAAAATAATTTGTAACATTTGTTTGTTAATATACAGAAAGTTTCTTTCTTCTTCTTCTTCTTCTTCTTCTTCTTTGGGTCAGGGCCTCCTCATTCACGAGGTTTTTAGATCACACACAACGACGCACCACAGTCGGTAGGACTCCTCTGGACGAGTGATCAGTTCGTCGCAGAGACCTCTACCTGACAACACACAACACTCAAAACAGACAGACATCCATGCCCCCGGTGGGATTCGAACCCACAATCTCAGCAGGCGAGCGGCCGCAGACCTACGCCTTAGACCGCGCGACCACTGGGGCACGTAAAGTTGTTAAAATACATAACATTGATAGTAATGATTTACAGTATGCCGATATGTTGTAATGTACTAATCATAAACTCCCTCGTTTGTCAGTTTTTAGTTACAATATTCTTGTGTGTTATATATTAATACACAGATCATAATCGGCCACAGTTATGAGTTCTTAGTAGCTTTTGTGTGTATGGGTGGTGTGTACAAACATCGGCTTTGATTCAGTATGACTTAAAACTATGTCATCCGGAGATACGTGTATGTCTTATCTGTAATAATGTGCAAAACATATATTGCCAGGTTAGGTTATACACACTTGTAATAACTCCCTGATTACAGCACCGTTGGAGTTTATGCATGTTATGTGTGTTCTATGATAGTGTATTGATCCGTGCGTTAAGCCACGTGTTAAAGCAGTAGCTTGAAATGGGCCATGGCTTCTTCCATCTACATCGTTTTACTGAAAATCGCGGATGGTAGGCGCCTGCGCATCATCTTCAGGAGATTATGGACTCGAATGTGGTCCGGAATATCTTGTAGCCTCTCGGGGGGATTTTTTCCTATATTCATTTCTTCTGGGCAAATATAGTATTTTCGAGACACGATGACGTCAGACGTTTACGCTATTTACCCCAAAGCCGAATTAATACATTGAAGTGGGCTGATGACTAGTACATTGGAATTTTGAAAATTAAAATGGGAAAATTAGAAAATTCTAAATGAACTTGTAAGACAAAGAAGATTAGACCTTGTGATTTAAATTGGGTGAGTGGGTTATGGAAAACATGGTTATGTTTGTATGTATATAAATGCCGTTTTATACAGTGACATGATTTTTGTAACATAATTTTTAAAATGAAACATGAATTATATATAGCCTCGCGGTCAGCGCCTCCCTTCCCAAAATAAAAAGTATTTGGGTGCGTGCCCGCCGTTAAGAAAGGAGTTTCTACTAAACGGTACAGACATGGCTTTATAAACATGAATTTTATATTTTGAACAACATTCGAGTAGATGTTATTTCGATGTGCGCCTTCTCTGACAAATCCCAGGACATAAACCTTGTCCCATTATATACAGAGCTCTGTTTGATCTGTTACTGAGAAGTGATGGATGTGATACTGTAGCAGTTTAAGTGCTTGGTTTGTGCAGTGGTAATCGTGAATGCACGAGTATGGCACTGTGGCACTGCTGTTCTGAACACATACTTCCGTGAGGAAACTTGGGAATCAAATATCGTCAGGTTGGTGAAATGCTACTGCTGAATGGCATTAGTGAGAGTGTTGTTCTGTGATACACGATTCTGCATTATGTCTGTGTCCTGCACTATGGTCATAAGTGCCGAACTGGGAAGCGTCACAGAATGGCAGTAACTGAATGCACACACGACATGACACAACTTAACAGCCGCAGTGTCCGGCTTGCTTAAGTCCACTGAGCTAACCGTAACTAACTAATCTCATCATCCAACCAACCAACCAACCAACCAACCATCCATCCATTCAACCAACCGAACAATCAACCAACCATCCACCCACCCACCCAACCAACCAACCAACCAACCAACCAACCAACCAACCATCCATCCAACCAACCAAACAACCGTCCATCCAACCATCCATCCATCCATCCATCCATCCAACCAACCAATCAACCAACCAACCAACCAACCAACCAACCAACCAACCAACCATCCAACCAACCAACAAACCAACCATCCTTCCATCCATCCATCCATCCATCCAACCAGCCAACCAACCAACAAACCAAACAACCAACCATCCATCCATCCATCCAACCAACCAACCAACCAACCAACAAACCAAACAAACATCCATCCAACCAACCAAACCATCTATCCATCCATCCATCCATCCAACTAACCAACCAACCAACCAACCACCCTGCCAGCTGCATGGAACAGAATCCTTGCGAAGGTAGTGGTTCGTGCTAGTCAAGAAATTCCACCTATTTTACAGAACCCAAAAGGTTCATTACCTTGTTCACAAGATCCCTCCACTTGTACCTGTCGTAAGGCAGATGGATCCAGTACACGCCGCCCCATCCCGTTTCTTAAGACCACATTTTAATACTACTTGTCCTCTCTACTCTGAAGTCATCCATATGGCCTCTTTCCGGTTCCCATACAAAATTCTGAATGCTGTCCTCCATGTGTGCCAGTTGCCCTGTCCTTGTTTGGGTGAGCTGATTAATATTTTGTGATGAGTGAAAATCATGAAGCTGGTTAATATTTGGCGACGTGTGGAAATAATGAAGCTGGTTAATATTTGGTGATGTGTGAAAATCATGGAGCTGGTTAATATTTGGTGATGTGTGAGTATCATGAAGCTGGTTAATATTTGGTGTTGTGTGAATATCATGAAGCTTCTCAGGACGCAATTTTTGATCCTCGTGTAACTCCCTCTTTGGCCCAAAAATACCTTCCCCGAACATCCTCAGGCTGTTTATAGTGCAGTAAAGAACAAAATGCATAGTACTACAATGTATGATTTTGTAGACAAAACATTACACTGCAACATGTTTCCATTCCTTCAGAATCATCTTCTGGGAGAAATCGTCAATCATGCATATGTAAAACATGAATTAATTAAAATAATAATGCACGATGTGTGTGGATGCTTCGTGTTTCTACTCTGCCATATTTTCAACCCCTCTGTCTGATATTCACTCCATTCCATACATTCATTTTCCCACGCGTTCTTAACCACCCTTCCAGTCATCTTAAATTTGCACTCATTCGTCCGTCCATTCTGTCACCTCCTTACCCAACTGTTCAGTTTTGACAGGTCCCATTCTCTTATCCATGAACTCACTCTCCACCACACATGTCAATCCTTCCATCTGTGTGCTACTCGTACGCTCACCCACGCGTCCATCCACCCATCCACCCACCCTGTCCATCCATTGTCTACTAAACCTAAATACGTCACGGAAGGTCCTAATCATTCGGAATACTTACAGTAAGAACGTCTAAGAACACTTTGGCAGGTACATGGACAGTAATCAATCAACCACTGGGGCATACTAACGTGCTAGTCATTCAGCAAGTGGTACAGTCGTGACGCACAAACTTGCCAGTCATTTAGCCAAACACGCATCATGACGTGTACTTGGGCTTGCTGTACCCTTTGGGTAAAATCTGCCGGACTCGGTGACCACACACATAAATGACACTTTTAGACGCGCTTGTGTTCCGAGAGTGCTGTCAGGCAGACAGCGTCCACCCTGCGTCTGAAATGGCTATTGTGTCAGCTCTGGTATTCGTTTAATATTTTCGACCGCCGGACAGGTTGGTTTTTCATGACTGTTGCTGTATGGTAGTACTATTGACTGCGATTTGGTATGCTGCCGCTGGGTATTGTTCTTCGTTATGAGGTTACGTGCGTACTTCGTATGAGCGTCTGCGGAGTTTTCTGTATTTCCATCTCCATACTATTGGCCGGTACGGTGATTTAATTGTTAGCGCATTTACCAAGTTTTGAAAATTTGTAGGGGATTCGATACCAAGAGACGACACGGAATAATAATAATAATAATAATAATAATAATAATTCGACTAATTTCGGTTCGCTTCTCTGTTATAAATATACTGGCATAACAGCTACGAGGCCAGGAACAGAGGCAGCTACTAATAATACCAACACCAACGTTAGATTTGAGGGTGTAACAGGATTTGATAACTTGACATGGCGGTTCATATCATGGTGCTAACGTTTCGGGAGACCTTGCCATATCCATGTCGAGGGTAGTTCAGTCTCAATGGACTGCCTTGAAGATGGAGGAAGCAAGCACCTCCGAAGTTGTCAGGGTATAGCATAAATATGGCGTTACCAAGCTCTTCCAAATCGTTGGTACCTATGTACCGGCCTACAATGTATCACATCCAGAAGGATGGAAATTTGAATGTTTTAGTATTGGACTAGTTCCTGGGGCGGAAGGGCATCGGGTCGTGGATATTTTTTAATGTCAATGATCAATGACCAATTAAATACCGGCGTATTGGTGCAGTAGTCGCGCGGTCTAAGGAGGGTACCTTCTGCTCCAGATGGGGCATTGGGACTGCGTGTTGAAAGCACTCGTGGGGGAGGGTTGGGGGGGGGGGGGCCATGGCTCTGTGGGTGTGTTTTATATTTTCATGTTGTGTTTTGGAGGTACTGGCCTTGCGACCTGGGCCATGCTTTTTCCAAGGATCCCTAACAAATATGCAAAAACAAGATTTATATATCCTACTAGCGGCGGGCTCTGGGCCGCTTGTATTCTGAATGAAGGGATTGAATTTGCTGCAATACTTAGTGGGACAACTAGATTATAGTCTGCCATTCGTGATGGAATGCGTAGCTTACTATGGCGGCTAAATTTGTGAAGAGAGAGAGAAAGGTAATTGAACACACCGTGACGCTTTGATGTGGAGGACACGACGTCGTTGTTCGGCTGCCTATCAGAAGTCCACTGTCACTGAGGCAACGCGTCCGATGAAGAATACAACTAACGATGTGCTTTATCAACCCGCCAGGTAACTCATGCGTCGGGGTGGGCCGCTTATACTACTTTGTTTCCGGGAGGCCTTAGTTCCAACCTCGATCCCCGCATGTCGCCAACCATGACCGAACTTTGTGGTACGCGGTAGCGCAGTTGGTTAAGACCGCGCTAAAGATCGGAAGGTCACGCGTTCGGTTCCCGATGGGATCATGGGTATTCTTCATTGACTTAACCCTTCCGGCCGCACTATGGTCCTGGGATCGATACAGCCTCTTAAAAGAAGTGGGTACCAGGGATATCTTCTGGTGGATAAAGACGACCGGTGCGTGAGGCTGACAGCCTTACAACCTTCACCTGCCGACTGTCCAGAAATTCTGGAAGCCTCAATCTCCTGGAGCCCTAAATTTTCCTTTAGCTGTGACTGAACATCTGCCTCCAGCCGTACGCTTAGCCTCAAGAAAATTAAGTGCCGTTTTCTCGCACATAGATTTTCGCAGTAAGTAAACACCGCCATGCCATTGGACCCTGCATAAGCCGTGAAGTTAAAAAGATAGTCGTTGAAAAAGACGCATCAGTCGGCCGTGGATTGGTACTGAACCCCCGCCAGTCTCGCATCCTGTACATCGCCCCTTGCAAGTTCTACACTGAAGTCGTTTCAGTAACCAGCAGTAGGCCAAACCTAATGCACGAACAGGCCATCATACAAACTGCATCTGCGTTCACAAATTTTTGTGCGCATGCGCTCTGCAAAGTCTAACAGGGGCGTGAAATATACGAAATTTGTAATACTCGTTTTTTTTCCTTCAAGAATGGCCCTTGTTTTCATGCCACATCGTGGGCGACTTAGTGGTTAAAGTTATGGCACTTAACTGAGATCTGTTACAAACTACATTAGATATTAAGTGCTTAATTTAAAAGATGCGACATATGTTTGTGTGTTGCTCACGGGAACGTAAACATATACAGTAATTCAATTATCGTCCAGGTTTATGTAATTTAAGTGAAATATGACAGCACTGTGCGTTTCTTAATGAGGACTGCTGCTTCACCTGCGGCACAGCAAGTACTCTTCTCTTTGTTTTTATGTAACTCAAGAGTAATGACCGCAGCAGTTCGCAACAGACCTGCGGACTGGCTCAATGCAAGGCAGCGTTAATTGTCTGAACTCAGCAGGTAATCGTGAAGGTCTTCGTGGAGGTCCTGTGTTCGATTTATGAGTATGTGTGCATTATTGAGTCTATAACAAAGAATTTGGTGTATTACACGTACAGTCGAACACAACTATATTTTACCTAGTAGTACAGTACGGTGCGGAAGAAATTAAGAGCAGATTGAGGTCAGGAAATGCTTGCTGTCATTCGGTGCAGAACCTTTTGTCTTCCAGGTTGCTATCCAAAAATTTAAAGATCAAGATATATAGAACTATAATTTT
>Ga0123352_10019457_pt1 | contig 10831 bp, 10 predicted proteins | sample TergutLab28metaG_FD_89700 | JGI IMG/M metagenome (GOLD analysis project Ga0123352, IMG submission 89700) | Labiotermes labralis P1 segment gut microbial communities from Petit-Saut dam, French Guiana - Lab288 P1 | ecosystem: Host-associated > Arthropoda: Insects > Digestive system > Gut ... | reverse complement strand
TTTTTTTTTTTTTTTTGTTTGTTTTTTTTTTTTTTTTTTTTTTTTTTTTTTTTTTTTTTTTTTTTTTTTTTTTTTTTTTTTTTTTTTTTCCTGAAAGTAAAGAGATCACAGCAGTCTTGATTGATTTCTGGTTAATGAGATTTCTGTGCCATAATGGTTTTGTCATGTAAAAGGTGGAAAGATGCACAGTGCTTTGTTTGAAGTTGTAAGTTTTATGCTATTTTTAACAGTTTTAAAAGTTAGCATTCACACATTACAAGTCTAGCAGCAGGGACAGAGCAAATGCATAGAATTGTTATGCTGTATGTACTTGTCAGTCTGTTTTCTGTGATTACATTATGAAATGTCTTAATTTGACTGCTATTTGTTCTCTAAAATTGCAGTTACTCTAAACAACCAAGCAAGTTTGCTCAAGCAGTAATGATTGATTTGTATTCAGAATGTGGCTGGTTTGAATCTTGACCGGGTTACCAGATACCTCAACAGAAGTTGCTGTGGTATTCCTCAATCCCTAGGGACAAGTGCCAGGATAGTACCTAGTATATCTTGCACATCCTTTTGAGATCACTTGTCACTAAATCCCTACCTTTTGAAGCTTCTTACAGTATGACTGCATGAATGTCAAATATGAAGGCCCAGACAAAAGTAATCCTCTTATTTTTTTCTTCGTAATGTGGCTTTGGGTAGAGTTTCACTCGTGTTCAACACAGTAGAAGTGCAAAGTGGTGAATGTTACAGACATTTGTACTTAAGCAGAGTGGTGATTGAATTGTTTACTTCAGAAGGCTCCAGTCCGATGGAGATACACAGACGTCTGAGAAGCATGTGTGATGAGGGTGCCACAGATGTTAGATGCTGGGTCCATTGTTGTAAGAGCATTGAATAGGGTATTGGTGACAGGCCCCGCAGCATCTGACCAGCCATGCTAGTGGCATCTGAGACAGTGAAAGAATCTTGTTAGTGGAATTCTCGCAGATAAGTGTCACATTCAATTCACAGCAGTATGTGCAGACATTAAGAAATTACAACAATGAATTTGAAGGGTTTGGCCAAACAGAGGATGAATCCGGTCCTCCTCCTGCATGGCATTACCAGACCATACACCATTCTGTGCAAAAGGGGGGCAGTAGCAACAGTGGGGTGGACTGTTACCCCTCATCCTTCCTGCAGTCCTGATTTAGCACTCTCCAGCTTCCTTTTTGGCTCCCCAAAGGATGCAGTCTGAAGATGCTGTTTTGTGGATGGTGATGAGTGGAAATACAGTGTGTGTGAAGACCTCCGGCACTCCAGCAAAGAGTTTTATATGACCGACATACAGTGTCTAATGCAAACTTAAAAAAATACTGTGTTGATGATGGAGACTTTTGTAAAAAAGTAATCGCAACTTTGTAAAGGGCATATGTATAGTATGTGTAAATTTCATTGTAATTGTAGTTCTTGAGAAAAAGTATGAGGCATTAATTTCGTATTGTTCCTTATAAATTAATACATTGTCGATATTAACAAGGAAAGATACCAAAGCCCAAATTGTCTGCTTGTAATCAGATAAGCAGTTGGTGCCAAGGAGTGTACTGTTGTAGGTGTCCTGCATTATTGTAAATTTCTAAAGTAAGTGTCAATCGAAGGAGGAAGAGGAGCAGTGTGAGACATTGCATATATGAATTTCACTATCGTGTACATGTACAACGACGTGTGTGAGTTCTTCATTTATTGTAGAGCATTGTGTGACATTAACGGCTTACTTATTTTTTCTGGAACGTGCCCATAAAAGGGAAAGAAGGATATTCATGACTTGCTGTGTTTGATCCACACTTAACATTTAGAAGTTACAAGGTAATAACTTTTATCCGAGTGGGTTTGTGTTTAAATTTTAGCGCATGGTTTATGAAAAATGTCAGTATTGTTTGAATACAAGAAAGATACTCTTAAGAAATAAACTGCATATTGGGGAAAATAATACAGATTATGTAGCATGTCTTAAAAAATACAGTTAATTTCCTTGTTGAGTAAGTCTATAAAAATAATTTTAAGGATATTATTTATGGGAGCAGGCTATAAAGTTTGCCTCCACTTAAATAGAAAATGAACGGGAAAAGATATTTTAATGGAATAAAAAAAGAAATATGCCTACATCATTTATTTTCAAAGTTGCATAATTATTTTTTACAAAATCACCATGCACTTCAATACACTTCTGCCAGTGCTGCACTAGTTTTTGAAATCCGTCCTTTAAAAAATCGGTGTTTTGTTTTTGAAACCATTTCCTCATTGCAGACTTCAACTCTTCATCACAGCTGAAGTGCTGGCCCTTCAAATATTCCTTTAGTTTTGGGAGCAGGTGGAAATCACTTTGAGCCAGATCTGGGCTATATGGTGGATGCGGTGGTACTGAAAAGTCCAGGCGTTGAATTGCATCTCTTGTTGCTGCACTTGTGTGAGGCCTGGCATTGTCGTGTTGAAGAAGTGTTTCATTTCTTTTTCTAACCCATTTGATTCTTCTTTTTAATGCAGTAAGAGTTTCAATGTAATGTTGAGAGTTTATTGTTGTTTCTTTTTCAAGAAAGTCTGCAAGAGCAACACGTTCCAAATTCCAAAAAACAGTCAACATGACCTTTCCAGCCGAGGCCTGTGTTTTGAATTTTTTCGGCTGAGGTGTTTCTTTATGGCGGTATTCCATGGACTGCCTTTTGTTCGCAGGGTCATAATGATGGACCCAAGCTTCATCACCTGTGATGATATTTATTAAGAAGTCCTCACCTCCTTTTTTAGAACGTTCCAGGAATTCCTGAGAAATGCAAACTCTTTCAACTTTCATTTCATCAGACAGCATGCGCAGTACCCATCTGGCACAAACTTTTCGGAATCCAAGAACACCAATAATGTGTCCCACTCTCTCTTTAGAAATTCCTAATGCAACAGCAGTTTCTTTTTGTTCGATGCGATGATTTCTGTGGATCAGTTTTTTAACGCGATCTTGATGAAGGTGATCACTTTCAGTCACAGGCCTTCCACTTCGTGTTTTGTCACTCAAATCTGCTTGCCCCCAATTCTCCATCTTTGAACCGCCTTACCCAGCGTCTTACTGTACTCACATCAACACACTGATCACCATAAATGGCTTGCATTCATCTGTGAATTTCAATCGGAGGAACTTTTTCTGCAGTTAAGAATTCAATTACAGCACGCTGTTTGAACCGAAGGTCTGAAAACTCTTCCATTTCGCTGTGCACTGGGTGAGGACTGTAAGCATCTGTGTGTTCAAGATGAATTATGATGGAAGACAGATACCATGCGACTACACGGAACCGGTTTTATCCAGATATGTCTAATGTAAATAAAAATATTACAGTGGAGGCAGAACTTATCAGCCCACCTATGTACATGCAGACACAGGTTGTTTAAAGGGTAAAGTCCATTGAGGCTCTAGGATTTTACATTGGTGAGGATTCCATCCAATGTTGTGCTGTGTCACTGTGTAGTTTGATGGATGGTTATCAACTACTGACAAGAACATGGTGTCTCCTGCCTTGAAGGTGAAGGCAGTATGTTCTTCTGAGATACTGATAACCAATCACCAGACTACACTGTGTCGTAACCCAGAAGGCCACAATGCAAGTATCCAAGAAATCTGATTTGAATCAATGCCAATTGGTACTAAGTGTTGGTATGTATTGAGTTTCAGACTGTAGTTGCATCTTATTTACTTCGTGGCAGACAGGCAAGGTGGACATTTAGAATATTGTATCCATGTATCTCAATATATACAGTTTTGATTTACTTGAATCTGGAGTTTATACAGAATACGTGTATTTTTATTCACAAAATGCTTGAGTGAAGACAAAATTGTTCATATGAAGGAAAAAGTGAATTCCAGTAACAGGCAAATTTACTGGCAATGGAGTAACAGAGTCACATGTTTTTCATTGAACATTAAGTAGGCAGTGAAATATAGGTACGGAAGTCACATGATGTCACACAAATTGGGGCGTGTATGTGCATGTGTGTATATGTGTCTGGCTGTATATATATACAGCAGATATATATATGCTCATTGTTTCAGATAAGGCAACAAATCCCAGGAATCACATCACAGACACGACAGCTGTGGTGGAGATCTGCAACATTTTGAACAAGGAGCCGTACTGTGCCCATGTTGCAACCAGAGTAATAGCAACCAAAATTCAGTCACCACAGGAGTGGGAGGCTCTGCAGGCCCTTAATGTAAGTATGCTTGCTCCATTGTACTCACAGATGTAAACAGGAGTACCCCTTGCTAAGCAAATGATTACCAAAGAGTGGACTTCTAACATTAGGGTGTTGCTGTCTTGTAGCATTCTGTTGACCTAATTGAGAACATGTTACCAGCATGTATGATAGTCATGGCTGATGCATGGATTAAGATAATTTTTTTTGGTGTGAGCCATATCCTTATTCCCAACTTTTTTAAAAAAAATTGGGTGAGTAAACTTTCATTCTAGAAATGAAATGTCATTCCTTTTTTAACATTTAAGCTACTGTATCTGGACAAGGAAAGCAGTCTTCATAGATGAGGGATTGGTTACAGCTCAGAAACCCAAATCCTGTAATATACCTTCCTCAGAACTCTTTAGAAATGAAAAATTAGTTGGTTCATAAGGGGTATGCAGATTGTTTTCTGAGATTTCAAAGGTTATGTTTTATGAAAAAGAGTCATAAATGTTGTTTAGATGGTCTTTCAATTGCTTTGTGTTTAGCTATATGCTGAATGTGCTGCAGTGGAAAAGCATAATGGAAAGCATTGTTGCTTTACAGTTACTGGACACATGTATGAAGCACTGTGGGGTCGGCTTCCATGCAGAGATAGGGAAGTTTCGGTTCCTGAATGAGATGATAAAATTGGTGTCACCGAAGTACCTTGGCGGACAGACTGCACTGGCTGTGAAACAGCGAGTGTTGCTACTCATGCACACGTGGACGGTCGACTATCCTCGGGAAACAAAAATCAAGGAGGCGTACGACATGTTGAAGAAACAGGGTGTTATTAAGGTATGTTGTGAAGATGTTAGATACTTGAGAACTGCGCTCTTCTGGGTTATTCTGCAGCAAGTAATGGTAATTTTGTACAAACACTGCAGGATAACCTGTCAGTCCCATTCTCAGGGTCCAAGAATCCAAAAGAAAGCCTGTAACCTCAATACAGAGTATATATAGGGAAGAATGTGGGCAGTGAAAATGTCTGGGTAGTTTTGGTTTAGATTGTCATCTTTTAATCAAAAACTCGTTCCTTCCCTCCACTTCACTCATGTCAGTGTTCTCCTGTGTCTCACTGTCACACAGGTTAGAATTCCTTTGATCATGGAGCATCTCTGTCCAGCTACACTGACTACTACACACCCCTCCATCCAGTCACTTGCTACAAACCTGTTGGCTGACACTATACTAAGAGACATTTTCACTACCCACACTCTTACCTATATGTACTCTCTATTGAGGCTACAAGCTTTATTTTGGATTCTTGAACCCTGAAGATGGGACCAATAGGTTGTCGTGAAATGTCGGTAAGAAATTACGACTACTTTCTGCGTAATAACCCAGAAGAGCACAGTTCTCAGCATCTTCTTGGCAGAAGCCTGAAATTACGCACATTAAATATTTGTTAGTAACAAGAGAACAACTTTTTTTAACAGTATTTATAAGCTTGTGATTGATTATATGTGTGCGTGTGTGAGATTTGAGGTTCTCACAGCAGCGTTGCTGAAGATACAAGAATTCTGGACAGTGCTTTTCAACTGGTGGTATGTGGAGGGTCATCTGTTGGGACATCAAACTATTCAGGAATTATAATTTTTTTTTTATAATATGGTTTTAAAGATGTTGATTGTATTACAAAAATTGTTTTTAAATGTGCGCACTAGTTTTATTTCCAACTGCTGCACAAAGCTTAGTATTTGTGCCCTTGCTTGTTTTGGCCACCTGTTGCAGCCATCATCAGGGACCTATAGTGCAGTGCGATCACTCACGGAGTAAAAGTTGTGTATGTGTAACGTGTCATAGTCTGTTGTATCAAAAACCAATCTTCGATCATTATTAAAAGATTTTATATTTTTAATTTTAATATTAATAGCTAATCTGAAATTTGTACAATATTTTCAGATCTTTGTTCCACCAAAAACAGGAGGTATCGAATACTGCAAGATGTTTGGAGAGAGCTTTCTACATTTTCACATTTTGTGTTGTAATACTACACTTGTATTTTAATCTGAATATTTTTTAGTAATACTGTACATCAATTGATTGTTGTAAATGCTAATGTATGTATGTTTACCATTTACTGACACATGATATGCTGCTTGTGTCCTTATAATATTATACATCCCTGACGATGGCTACAGTATATGGCTGAAACATTTTGGAGCATGCAAACTAAGCTTCATGCAGTAGCTGAAAATTAAACTGTTGTGTATATGACAGCTGCATGGAATGTGTAGAACATTATATGTTTTTAAATGTTATTTCAATGAAAATAAAAGTATTTATAAAGTATTTATCAAGTTAAGGGAAAGAAAGGATACTGGAAATTGCAAGAGGAAGCACTGGATCACACTCAGTGGAGAATCCACATGGGAAGAGGCTATGGAATTTAATAAGACAGAATGTGAAATGAATGAATTTATCAAGTTAAACTAGAAGAGTACTAATTGTATGTTTTTCATATTTCCAGTACCTGTTGGTACATGTAAATGTTTTGTGCATAATAGTAGTACACTTGGGGGGGGGGGGGGAAGGTTGAAAAGCACCATTCTGGGATGTTGCAGTATGTCATTTGGTAAATACTTTTTGATGTTTTGAAAGACTGTAGTGCCTCTGTCTTGGAATGCTTGTCCTTCAAAACATCAGGAAGTACAGTAAAACCTGGATTATCCAGTGTTGGATGATCCAGGAAGCCATGTTAACTGGGAATTTCCAGAGGCCCATTATATTTCACCATTCCATGTACTAACAGCAGGCAGCACCAGTTCCGATAGCTCAGAAGACAAAAGTTGACCAAGAAAGATTATTCACAGGGTAAATTTATGCACGTGAACAGTCAGTGACAGCTAAATGTGTGTCTTGATGCCTTTTTAGTTTTGTACATTGTGTATACACCATATTACGTAAGTAATGATGGAAAGGCAGTAGAAAGTGTAATGGGGAAAACAGGTCAGGATTTGAAGTGACAAATTAAATGGTTAGATCTGTCCATGTGGTTACTAGGTGCAGTAAATACTTGTTAGGTAAAACGTTCTTATGTCTGCAGACCATGTATATCAGGCAGTTGGTGTGTTCCCACAGGTACCATATAAACCAGGTTTTACTCTGTTTGCCCAAAGACACAGCACAACAACCCAGAAGACTTGATTTTTTTTTGCACAAGACAAAGTTGTTGAATTGAGTTCAGAATAGGGAAATTACATATTTATTCTTAGTCATCCCATTGTGTTGCTAGTTTCCATAAAGTAACCTAGAGGCTTAAAAAGGTTAATGCTCACTGCTATGCAAATTTCAAATTCTTGAAAACAATTTTAATATTATTTACAGTTTTGAAAACAGTGTCTGTGTATTAACTAATAAGTGGGTATGTGGTCAAAAACACAACTATATATGTCTAATTAGATGTTATATTCTTAGATTAAAAAAAACTACAAGTTTCGGCTGATAGTGGCCATCATCAGGTTTTTTCATTCAGATCAATTAAGATGGCTCTATACAATTCGCGTGATGGCATGTTGAGATCTCAACATCATAACCCTTGTTGGAGCATAGTACCTCTATATTGGGTGTGTGGTGAACCACATAATAATACATAAAAGTATAACCCTGTAATATCAGAAACAAAAACATGAGGGTCCCGTCCTGGAGAAGCTGCTTGTAGTATCTTCGTATGGGTCTGGCTTAATTGCATGTCGCTTCCTTCTTCTCTTTTGGGTCGTTTCTGTGGATGGTCTGTGTGTGACCTTGGTGGATCTGGTTATTGCTTGTATCTGGTGTTCCTGTGTATTTTTAGGTTACAGCAGTCTGTCTTTCTTGGTTGGTGTGTATCCTGTAGGTGTAGTATTACATGTCTCTCTCAACCTATGCGCATTTTATTTGACATGGTCATTGGTTGGTAGTCCAGTTATTCACTGTAATCCTTTATCTGCCGGCGTTGTACTTGTTGGTCACTGTGGAACTTTTGTGGTGACGTTTTGTCTTTAATGTACTTCACACAATTGGTATCTTCCGTGAGGGTGGTGTTATGTATTGTGAGTTTATCCACTTGGTTCACTGTATCACTGTGGGATTAGTGCACTGCTGTTTATGTTCGTTGAGCATTCTGTTATTGTTCACTGTTTAAGTTTTCAGATTGAACTGTATATGTTACTCACACATTTCTATCTGATTTACAGGAGGACCCACCATACATTAGCACTAATCAAAAGGAGGTCCCTGTTGCTCCACCACCTCCTCGTCCTAAGAACTCAATTTTTGAGGATGAGGAAAGGTCACGATTGCTACAGAAATTATTACAGAGCAAGAATCCCGATGACCTGCAAGCAGCAAATAGGTTGATTAAGACTATGGTGAAGGAGGTAGGTTGAACTGCATTAAAGACTTGATAAGACTGCGAGGTGAGTTGCATAACTCATATTATGTTCATTGGTACTGCAGTCCATGTAAAAGGTAAAGCAGTCCCGTTACAGCCCTGGACAGGCCTAGAGGGTTCTTAGGAAGTTAAGGCTCCCAGATTTCGTGACAACGGCACAGGATGGTGGTAGGTTGTCAGCCTTCGCACCGGCCGCCTTTACCCCCAGGAAATTCTCCTGGTACTCATTTCTGTTAGAGGCTGAGTCGACCCCAGGGCCATAGTGCGATCGGAAGGATTTTATGTCAATGAAAAATCCACTGACAGCAGCTGGGATTGAACCAGCGACCTTCCGATTTGTAGCACAGCACTTTAACCACTGTGCTATTGCAGTCCCCACAGCAGTCCATGTAATGTATGTAAAAATATAACTTGTCTATTCTGTACCTTGGACAAAACAGAAAACCCTCAACGATATCCTGAAATTTATTTTGTACTCTTGTCGTTATGTACAGTAAGCCACAGTTGTTATAGTAACATACAGGTATTGCAGTAGAGTGTTGCTATGTGATTTGAATTCTTTTTTCAAGTGTTTTCTAATTTCATGGGTAAACTTTAATTTCTTAATTGTGTCACTTCAAGTTCTTAACTGGTATATTTATATATAACACATACACAGCAAACATGTTCAAGACCAAGAAAAATAAATATATTTGTTTGAGCATAAAGTGTAACATATCTCAGACACACAAATGGAGGGGGACACGGTAACATACCATATTTAGCAGGTAATCACTTTGACCTGCTGTTGTGACTTCGGTAGTTTTCTGTGGCCTCTCTTCTTTAACAGTGTATCAGCTATGATGACTCACTTGTGTCTCATCCCAAGTAATGGATGCATCAAAACACATCCTGTTACACTGTCCAATGTATAATAATATATGTCAGCACTGTAACATTTATGAAGCTTAACAGAAAGCCTATGACTGTAGCCATGTGGTATGATCATTTTTCTTTTTTTGAATGTTTGACTAGGCAAAGTTAAGCTGTAGTTATTTACAACAATTTTAACATCATTCCAAATATATTTTATATATTAACAATACTTGCTGTTAAGTGTTTCCTGTATTTTTTTCTGTGACTTGCAAGTTCTTTGTAATATATGTCTTGTAATGTTTAAAAGACCTGTGTTTGCATATGTGAACACAGATTTTTAAAAAAAACCTAAAATTTATTTTATAAATTTAGGCAACAGGGATATTTACCATATTTTTAAGACACGCTGCATAATTTCAGATATATTTTCCACAAAATGCCATTTATTTCATAAACCTATTGTTTTCTGTTCAAATAGTACTCACATTTGTCATAAACTGTGGGCAAAAATGTTGTTACCATCCCAGTCAAATAAAGGTTAAAACCCACTGCCCTGAGTTGGGGTATAATTCTTGCAGAGGGGGAAATAAGAACTGCCACTGATGTGCATTGAATAGGAAGACAAAACAGCACCATGGCACCAAACCTGATTGATACTTTTTATCGTTTACAGAGGCTATCTGGATGGTACCACAGATTTTACCTGGACGAATATTTTTACATACGGATATATGGTTTATTTACGGTGTCTGTTAAATTTTTACAAGAGTCAACATATGGCCTGTCACTAGCTATAAGTTTATATGTACTAGATTGCATTCTAATAATAATTCAAGGTAAGACAGTGCTTCTCTTTAAAAATAGCATCTCTGCACAGAGGTGTAATTATTTTGTATAAATTCCGTTTGTCCTCTGTTCTTGTTGTAAATGGATCTGTGTCCATCAGTGATTTGGTGCATGGCAGCCATAGGAAGTTTAATGTGTAACACTGTCTGCTTGCTGTATAATCCACCGGTGTTGGTATGCATGGGATCAACAAGGGCTGGAGCAGTCAGAACAAATTCTGCACTGCTGTCATTTCTCCACAATAGAAACCACATATACCTATGGAATTGTAACCTCCCCACACCTGCCGTCTTGTTATTATAACACAAAAGTAAAGGTAGAGTGTCCATCTGTACGTTGTAATGGCTGGAGGTACAGCGGCACTACTTGGGCATAACAAAGAAAAATAAAATATCATATTCAGCATCTTATACAGGGTGTCCCAGGAGGAAAGGACCTAACTTCGGGAGAGTGTTCCTTAGGTCAAACTATACCGATATAACCCAAAACACCTATATCCAAAGTTCAATGGTTACGGAGATATTGGCC
>Ga0123352_10019453_pt1 | contig 10833 bp, 8 predicted proteins | sample TergutLab28metaG_FD_89700 | JGI IMG/M metagenome (GOLD analysis project Ga0123352, IMG submission 89700) | Labiotermes labralis P1 segment gut microbial communities from Petit-Saut dam, French Guiana - Lab288 P1 | ecosystem: Host-associated > Arthropoda: Insects > Digestive system > Gut ... | reverse complement strand
CACTTTTCTCTGGCCAATATCTCCGTAACCATTGAACTTTGGATATAGGTGTTTTGGGTTATATCGGTATAGTTTGACCTAAGGAACACTCTCCCAAAGTTAGGTCCTTTCCTCCTGGGACACTCTGTATATATATATATATATATACATATATATATACACACACACATGTGTGTGTGTGTGTATAAACTGTGATGCAAATATGATCAGCAAACACAGAAATGCATCAGAATCAAAATAAACTGTATCACTCTATCCATACGTGCAAAAAATGAAACACTGAGACAAATATACTTTACATTAACTTTTGCTTATATGATTTATGGAAACCTCTCTGAAAGAAGTGTTTACTGCACAGTTACAAGACTACTTTACATTTCATACCTCTGTGATGGTGTATGAGTTGAACTTATAACAGGTTTCGGAATTTTCCTTTGGCCACTTTCCCTTTGTATCACCTCTAAAAGACTCATACTAGGTAACCAGGCCTACAAAAGAAACATAAAAAAATATTCAGTCTCCTGCTCAGATCAACAAATTTTCATGATGAATTACTTATGACTGTTACCTTGTCTCTAGCAGCTGTAGCTACCACATTGCGCTTTGGCTCCTGATCATATGCAACTGATTCACAGCCAAAATGTTCACAGTATTCATGAACAAAGTGCCGCTTGTCCCTATTCATCGAGTCGAATGAATAGCTACGACTCTTCTGCTTTGACTGTAACAAGAACAAAAGTGATGAAATGATGAAGTGTGATTTCTCACACCCAAACTTAGTATGGCTGAGAATATTTTACTGGTATAACATGCACTGTTATGCAATGCAAGACATCAGCAGTCTCACAAAAAAATCAGATTATTATTATTTTAAATTCATTATCACCTATCAGTTACTGGGTGGCGGTCTTTTTGTAAGTCCAGAATCTCAACAACATATCAAAGCAATTTACCCCAGCACTTTATGATTCACATGTGCAGTGCTCATTAGTGTGATCTTCTGTAGCACTAAGGCCAACAGTGACCTGGGAGCAAGTAAGGGTTCTGATCTAATCCCTTCTTAATTGCTCCTAATTCTCCATTTATAACTAGCACAATTTTTGTCCTCACCACATCCTGCTGACCTCAATCTCCAGGTCTTTTCACGAGGCGTGTCCAGAAAGTAAAGATGTAGGCCGATAGGTAATTTTTTTCTGCTTATTATGGCAACACTGCCATCGACCTTGATCCTTTACTTGTGAGCCATGCTCGTTTGACAGTGGTAGAACTAGCTTTGTTTGAGTGAGACGTGTTTGAAGCGGTAGCGCCGATCCAAAGTCCCGCCAAATGCGAGTGACCATGTAAATAACACATGGATCACTTTATGCACTGCTCCGTATATGGTTCTCTACAACCACAAGGCAGATGGGACAGACAAGAAATGGAGAAGACAAGATTTCAATTACATATAAAACATCATAATACCTGTTTTGCAAGCTGCACCAATTCTGTAAGTTTCTCATGGACCATATTACAGAAATGGGGATCTTTCTTAGCCCACTGACGCATGAATTCAGAGTAGCGAGGTGTCAGTTTAGAACTTAAGTCTGGATTACGGATCTGCAAACCAATAGCAAGTCGACGATTTCGTTCAATCATGCGGCATTCATCAGTACAGTCCAATCTGAAATAAAATGTATAAAAATCTGATGGTCATGACATAGAATATTCATTAAAGAATCAGTTGACAGTCAATCTGTATTAGTACAATGCTGTGCACAATAAACCGAGTAATAATGCATGTCACTATAGGGAGGACTGTGATGAAGAAACGTGAATGCACTCCATGATTAATACCCTAACCAAGGAAAGAACACAGTGAAGTATACTTTTCATTTTTTATACAATTATTTTAACTTCCCCCAGAGAGGGAAGCCATACCTTTCCATTGACCAATGCCTAACAAAATAGAATTGAAATAATTGGATAATCCAAAACCAACTCTCCAGATCACTTGTTAGAAACAACAGTGTATTAACAGCACCTTTTCAAAGATAATCTCCACACAAATGAATATATCAATAATGGAAGTCAAACAGATGTACAGGTCAAGTTCAAAAATAAAATTGGGTGGAACATGTAAACTTCTGTACTTCTAACAAGAAATACCACAGGAGTTGTACAAAATTATCAGTTTATATTAACACACAAAAACCCAAATATTTTAATTCTGTAATAAATGTGGCATTAATTGCTTTATTTTGTTTCCTTTGAAGTAGCTTCATAAGGATGGTACCATAATTACTGAGGACATAACAATACACATTAAGTAATCACTATCAATGGCAAAAGTGGTTTCTTTCAGAAAATAAGATTTAGTCTTTGAAATACAAAATGTAACATGACACACTGATGGTTCCTACATATGGCAGCTGAATGTTTTAAATCTGGTACTTTTGAATTTATAATTAACAACGCCACATAAATTCTGACCAGTTCTACTGAGGTCCAGACAAAGACACCTATGCCTGAACCCTCCCATCCAGAAATCCCAGTTTGATTACCTCATGCACCGCTAAGAGTTCCAGAACGTTGTAAGTTAAAATTTTTCTTAAGATCAGGGTACTTTCTTATAAGAAACTCTCAGAAGTAGGATTTTCTGCTTTCTGATGCTTGGGTTTGATAGTTATATACAGCATTACTTCATGTAGTGGGTGCTTAAAGTTAACAGCAAAAATTATAAAGAGATGAATAACTCACTTAGTGGGACAATGAACAATTAAGACTGAAAAGTAACAGAAAAAGTGAAACAGTTTTCTGAATTACAAATAAGAGCTGACTCATCTCTGATTTAATGCTAGCACACAACCAGTAACTAAAAAAATGGATGCTGGATGTTTACTGCAGGGTTTACAAGTGCCTGGCACTGATCCCTATCACGGGTAACATGAATGAAGTCCACACTCTTCCACCCTACACTGTTCAAAATGAATTTTTAATATTACTCTTCAACCTACACCTCAGTATTCTAACTGGCCTCTTCCCTTCAAGTTTTCCACCTGAAACTTGATATATATTTCTTCTCTTTCCCATGTGTGCTACATGCCTTGTTCATCTCATCCTCCTTTACTTAATCACCCAAATAACATTGAGTGAAAAACAGAACAGTGACGTTTCTCATTTGCTATGTTTCTCCAGACTCCAATTACTTTCTCTTTGACAGGTCCTAAATACCATATTCAAATGCAGGATGCAGTTCTCTCCTTAAATTTGGAGCTTAAATATGTGAGGTTGTCTTAAATTTGCAGATGCAGTGCTGAACCAGATAGCTCTGAACCAAACCATACAGAGACAAACCAAGGCCTGCATCGCCAAATCATCAAGGTACACAAAAGAGAGAACAGAGCATGCCTCATGTATACCGACACTTTTTTTTTTTTTCAGCATTGCACAGGAACCTTCTGGATCTTGGATGCAGAAGGTTCCTCTGCAACGCTGCTACATATCTTCCAAATTACAAAGCAGAACTTCCCAGAACCCAATAATCTCCACAGTCAATATTGTGAGAACCTGAGATCTCACTGATTTTAGTGACTGAACACTTACGTCTTCAAGCTCATCTTTCTAGCTGAAGGGTTGCCCAGGAGGTCTCCAATGTCTACAGAATGACCAAGTTGCATATCAGCCATTTTGGAAGCAAGGAGTGAAGTTGCAATACGCTGGTACTCCTTTGCATTATCTGAGCATGCTCGACTCATTGATCGATGTCCACATTCACACGTTACCTTCACCTACAAGTTGTAACAAACAAAATTAGAATGGCTGTCGAATGACCATATGATGGGAAAAAGAAGAATTTACCAACTTTTAAGACTTCAAAATATGGTAATAAAGGAAACTTTTATACAACATTCTGTACCTGAAATAGGAGCAACTAGTGCCAAAGCAGAGTCCTTCTTAATAAACTAATGAACACTTAGGTTAAGACAATCCCTTCCTGTATGGAATATGATCATCAACTTTGAACAGCACACTGATCCCTATCCTCAGCCAGATAATTCAGCCCGAGTCAGCTTACCCTATTTCTCATGGACAATTTGTTCCCCTAATAACACATTATTTGGTAGAGTGTGAAAGTCATGAAGTTCCTTTGTGACATCACAATTCATTAATCAGCAACTAAACTAAATGTCGTAATTTGGTACTTATAAGTATTAACATAGCCTTGTAGACAGACGACAGAATGGAAGCACAGTGCCAATCCATCTTAAACTTGGCACTAGATGGAGGTCATCTGCCAGCCTCATACACTGGTACCCACTAACTAGGAGGCTGGATGGGTTCCAGGGCTAGTCTGGTTGTATCAGAAAAAAGAAACTTGCCTCTGCCAGGAATCAAATGATTAGTCCCCAGTCAGAGTGCAGGCCAGTCCCCATACTGATTACACTATTAATTTGGCACCTATGCCAACAATAAATATGTTGTCTACACAGCATATGAAATTTCACACTCTTACCATCATTAGGCTAGTGGAGATAACATAAAAATTGTTAGTCCTGTCACATTATGCACAGACCGATCTCAAAAATAGCATTATCTTTTCCTAAACAAACTGACAAAAACTTTGAATAATGTTGAAATAAGTCAAGCAGAATGGAATCAAAAACCTTTTGGCAATGAATCAAGAAATGTGATGAAAGAATATGGAATCATGAAATGTAATCATTAAAGAACATTAACTTAAAGCACACAAACCAATTAAGAACATTAATGTTTTAAATTTCCATAACAAGTCCAATATCTGCAACAGTAACCATCATTGGATATTTAAGAAAGAAGTCTTAATAAAAAATAGTGTACAGTGTACAAAGTTAATCTGTAACTACAATGGACTGTGCTTGACACACCACACACCATTTCCTTGCAGAGTGTATCTGGACATGCCCCATCATGACAAGGGGCTGCACAGTTATGACCACACAGGCTTCGAGGTACAGTGCATGGTTGTGTGCAAGACTGGCCCTCCTTCAAGCAACGTCCCTTATGGCAAGGTAAGATACAACGATGACGACCACAAGGCAGGTTCATATTACATGGAAGTCCACATGAAAGCTCCTTCTGATGACATGGCACATTCTTCCGCAGCTGTGAATGTGAAAAATAATGAACTATAAAAACAGTACACCCTACCAGTCTAGAACATGTATACAAATTATTGGTGAGTGCTCAGTATTTATCTTTCGCATGTCCAATTATTTTAAGTGCAGGTAAAGGTGCATGCTGGAATAACTCAGTTGACAAAGCGACTAGGTACAGGTTGGACGAGTGGACAGCTGCATACGGAGATCACTTCTATCATATGTATTGTTAAATAGATGGAGGGATGGTCGGCCACAGGAAATATGAAACCCGAGTTGAGCCAACAATGATCAGGTCCACAAACGAATACTTACAAACCTGGTAACACCTTACCTCATGTTTACCATAGCAGTATTTCTGTGTAAGTACTGTGCATGGTGGACAAACAGGCTGGCTATGGCAATTATGAAGAGTTGGATGTTCACAAGAATGAGGTCGTGAGCAAGGCTTTGAGCATTCAGGACGCCTTGTGCCACAACGTATGGGTGGATACAACACACTTGACCCACATTCACAGTACAACTCTTCAAAACCTGTAACAGTGAAATCCCTGTAACTTGCCAAGTTCTCAACAAAACTGTAACATAGAAAACCAGGTATTACAGCAATACAATAAAAAATGCATATTAAAATACATCAGAAGGAGGACTAAAATTATCACACTGAGTACACAGTTATATAAGGCAAAGAGGGCTGGTTTTATACACTTTGGGCTTGGGTGGGAGCTAATGCCTCAGTGAAAAATCTTGGATGTCATGAGACTTCGCTGAACTATCTGGAAGGACCTAGGATGACTTAATGCTTCATAATCCACACTCTTCCCCAAACACCTGTTGGGAGATCAAATAGTGGAAGATGAGAAGGAAGGAATGTAGCACACATGGGCCAGACACTAAATACAGTATGGACTGAATTCTAGTTGGAAAGCCTGTACGGAATATTACTTAGGCCATGTTGATTATACACCGCTGAGAGAAATGAAGGTTTTTAACAAGCAAGAAACCATGTGATTCTTAGAATATTTACTGATGATGTTCCAAATGGAAAGTTTACAAAGTGCTAAATAATGTTAAAAAATGATAATGAAGGACAAGTACATAAGAATTGTAGGTGGCAGCCACGTCATGCATGAATGTTCTACTTCATTTACCTGGACACACCTGTCAATATCACAGCCAATGTAAGCGATGACAGCCAGTAACCTGATCACAATTTCAGCTGGGTGACTCACAAGTATGCAGACAGTGTTCTGGTTTGAATAACTTACTCAGGTTGCACGTGCAACAGAGGTGTCGGTACATGTCAGTCGGATAAGTGTGGTCTTTATTCAACTCAAGCTAAAGATAACTTTGATACCAAACCAACAGCTTCAACATATAGCGTTTTATTACACGTGATTATTACAGTGCTATTACTCACTTGTTCTCCAACAAGGTGGACAGTGACCACGATGACAAGTCTCCTCACAACGATGTTGTCCACAGCTTAACTGATGGTTGCAAGGAAGAGGACACACATGATCCTGATCAATACAACAAAGCTGGTTGCACTTGTGCTTTCCACATGACCGTTTCTACAACAGTAACATGCCATTCTGGTAAATAAAGAGAACACAGAACATGTACAAATAAATGTTTCACAAATTCTACATACTCATTCTCTCTTTTTCACAAAACACCTAAATTTACTACACAATACTGTATTCCATCAAGAAATCCCCCTCCACATACATCTTATGATACATCCCTAAAAATTTGCATTATCATTATCAGAATTTTGTAAACACACTGCAAGCACTAGTGTTTCTTCTTCTTCTTCTTCATGACACTGGGTTAAACATTTACCACAAGAAGTTAAATATGTGATATTTTGGTAAAATACACAGAGTTGACAGCATTATCATCATCATTGATACACTTGAGAAACTGGTAAATGAACAGAGGGCATGAACAGTAAACACCAAAGGAATGAAAACACTATTGCATGCAGACAGCACATGCAGCTTATTATGAATTCACACCTTCGTGCATTTCTTCTCACACCTAGCATCATCAGCCCTTGTGGTAAGATCTTGACAGGCTATTTCACGATCCATGTTGCCACATCTGCATTTAACCATTGTAGTCTGAGGGCAAGCAGGGCATGACCTACTGTGACAATCCATCCGACACAAATGTGGATTACCTGGAACCAATTCAGCACAAGTTAAAAGCATCATTTAGCTGCACATATGCATGCAGTGTAGTACATAAAGTAAGTGACTTCTGAATATGAAGAAGACAACATGCTTTCAGACTTTGAATGCGAAACATGACATTATTTATTTCTGCCACACTGCAACCAGATTTGTGAACTGTGTACAGCAAGAATGTGTCTACATTAGCAACTTTTAGTTTTCATTTATGCCACAAGACAGTGCAAGGTGGAAACCAGTCTGCGACTCTTGAGGTGGAAGGGAAGGAGGGAGAAAAAAAACAGGTACATGATAAATGGGAAAGACAAGAAACATACAAACGATTGCAGTCATGCAACCTCTAGCAAACAGACAAATTAAGAGAGCTACAGGGGTCTGACGATGATGTCAGCATATTAGTTGTATGACTATGTAGCTTCTGTACATTGTCCATTGCTTGTGTCTCAAAAATACAAAAAAGTAAACAGAGTTTTCAAAACTGAATCTGTTGCTGTCCTCAAGTAAAAGGTGGAGAGGCAACTACTCAGCTATGGCTGTCAGGCTGAGCTACTGTCATCTGTGCCAATTAAACACCCTCATCTTCATTCCAAAGAACACAAATCAACTGCAATTGACCCAGAAAGTTTCCTCATCCACTACTCTTTGCAAGCCTACGTAAGAGGGTTGGACTTCTTTCACTCCATCCTGCCAATCATCAGTTACTGAGAACGTAAAGTACCTTCTTCTTCAAATGGCTCGTGCAGTCGAAGTCATAATAAGCTGCGGTAAAAAAATGGTCAGCTGGTTGCTAGTGGGGACTTCATGAAATCTGAACGGCAACTAATTTCCCACTTGGCGTTTAAGAGTCAGATGCAGAGTTCTGCCAATCTCACTGAACTCACTTGCGGCACAAACCACACCCAATGACATCAAGTTCAACGTCACTGGCAAGTAAAAACATCTAATTTCTCTGTCTACCTTAGATTTCTTGTCATTACATAATGTCTGGCTGACGAGTGTTTAGGACAAGCAGTACAAAAAATGAATCTTGCATCCTATGTGGAAGCAAAACATTTCCGATGCCCACTCTACCTGATTTTCAAAATTTTTTTTATCTCTCATCACAAAAGTAAGAATATCTGCATGTGTAAGTATAGGGTGATTTCTTTCCTGTTTGACCAATAAGTGCTGGCCAAACACTCCGCCTGACACTGTTTCATCGTACACTGTGTCTCAGGAAGGTTTAACAGTTGAAAACAGGAGCTAGACAAATGATCACAGTGACAATAACCATTAGAAAGTCTAGTAACAGCTCACTGGAGTGTCAGGGCAGTGCTTTCCAGTCAGGCAGGAAAAAATACCCTATATTCATATAGGTTTAATTCTACTGTGATTTATCAGCTACCTAGAGTAAACAACGATTACTGATCATACTTACTTGGCTGTCCACAGGACAATTTTTTGTTACATTTCTGTTTACAAGTAGGGATAGCATCTAAACAGCTTGATCGCATCTGTTTATCTGTCAAAGACTCCTTCCCACAGGGGCAGTGTGTCACCTTGTCTGGAGCAAGCTCACAGTCAGGGCAGGGTCCGGGGTGACACTTCAGACTGCAAACATGGTTCCCACAGGACAATTTTTTTTCACACACTCCATCACAGGAAAAGTATTTTGAAGCTGAAGACTCCTGGGTACACGAAACGTCACGCACCACTTTTCTGCAATAGCATTCTGCAAAACAACAGCACATACTACAGTTCTGGGATTGTAGCAATATACTCATTTACTGTACTTGAACATTATTCCAACTTTTATCACAAAAATAACATAGAATAAAACTTCCAGGCAACTCTCTTTTGTGGGCATCATTACTTTCATATTAACACTACAACCATAACATACCTTTCTAGAATTAAATTCTCTATTTTCCAAGGGCATCACCTCTCATGTTATCAATGTTTATTCAGTTTGTCTACAATCCCAGTCACCTACAGTCGCACCACTCAGAGGTGTAAAAAGGCAACATATTTAAATACACAAACCTGACAACCATATGCCTAATGCACATTGGCAGTTACTTAGCCCTCATTGCTAGTACACCTGGCCCACAAGTCATGTCACCATACAGTGTACTCCACAATCATTAACAGTGCCAATTTTAAACATATTTTGCATTCAGTATGCAGTGAAAGCTGACAATCTTGTCTTTATGCTCGACATTTGTTTCATACACATGGCATGAAAAATCAACTATGCTAGCACTATTCTACTGACAAAATTTTTCATCCAGTCAAAAATTACATAATGCAGCAAGAAAGTAATGAGAATAAAATACAATAAAAACAAGACTGCAGAAAACAATAAAATACAATGAAAACGGGACTGCAGAAAGGAATATGTTTATATGTGATTTGCCTCTTGTGACCAGGACTGTATACAGGCAGTTCATAACCTCCCAGCCACAAGTCTGGTTGGCAGTGTTAGGCCCACTGCTCTCAACCTCTTCTGAACCCTTATGAAGTGCAAGGCTGGCAAATGATTGGTTGAAGATGCCAACATGACTAAGGCTGTCACATGCTGGTCAGACATTTGATTCCTCCTATACCTTGGTACAAGCCTTAGTGCCATGGTGAGATAAATGCTTAAATGGCAGTGGTGACTAGAATGTTTGATGTGTACCAACTGCTACTCATGTGCCATGTATGTGATTCACTGTAATTTTAAACAATTTGCATACTGAATTATGAGCCAAAAAGCAAGATTTTCTTTTTTTACTCTGATCTTGACTGAAGTTTAAATTTTTATTGGAGTTCCTTCACAAAAAATTAATATCAGTCAGTTTATTTCCCACAGAATAAACCAACCTGTCATGAAATGTCAAATTTTATGTTTGTTTCCAGGAATCTAAAAACCCCGAATTAAGTTTATACGGTGAACTTTCCTATGAACTTCACATCTTCCTGTTCATTGATGATGCTAATTTGGTTATTGTATCAATTTTTTAATATTGCCTTCCTGAGGGAAAGCATTAAAATATCTTACCTTAAGTTACATAGATTTATCAAATTCATACTTCATATGCCTTTGTAATAATATTTCCTATACTGTTCCTTACCTTGTACCACTGTCTCCTGACATTCAGAACAATTCCCGGTGTGACACTTATTGATACAATGATGAACACTGCAGTTGAGTTTTTTTCCACACTCAGCACCACAGAGCAGAGGCTGATCTGAGCCACACTTAACAACTTGTATTTTTTTCCCACACCCACAGCTCCTGCAATATCGTAAACACAGAAGGGGATGAAATATGCAGTACAACTGTGTATGTAGAATGAATGCAATGAAACCTCATTAACTTGATGTGGCTGGGACCAAAAAAAGGGGACTGTGAACTACATGACTGAAGATCACCAATTTTTTTTAATTGGACATTTACCCATTATGGTAAGTATGTATTATGTCGTGAATTTTGGCCGATCCAAGAAAACTGTTTTTCTACTAAAATACAAAATTTTATCAACCCCTTTAGATGTCCT
>Ga0123352_10019452_pt1 | contig 10833 bp, 3 predicted proteins | sample TergutLab28metaG_FD_89700 | JGI IMG/M metagenome (GOLD analysis project Ga0123352, IMG submission 89700) | Labiotermes labralis P1 segment gut microbial communities from Petit-Saut dam, French Guiana - Lab288 P1 | ecosystem: Host-associated > Arthropoda: Insects > Digestive system > Gut ... | reverse complement strand
GGCCTCCTTCTTCACGAGGTTTCTAGATCACACACAACGACGCACCACAGTCAGTAGGACTCCTCTGGACGAGTGATCAGCTCGTCGCAGAGACCTCTACCTGACAGCACACAACACTCACAATAGACATCCATGCTCCTCATGGGGATTCGAACCCACAATCCCAGCAAGCAAGCGGTCGCAGACCTACGCCTTAGACCGCGAGGCCACTGGGACCGGCCAGTCGCTTGATTATGTCTGTCACATCATTACAGTCTGAGCAAACTATTGTATCCGGCCTTTCTAGTGATCCTCCTTGTGACAGTTAATATAGGGGGGAGGGGGGATGAGACGACAGGGCAGAGACGCCAAATTGAAATTAAAGCAAACAGCCTCTTTTATTGAAGTCAAACCACTCAATGTTCACCACAGCACACACACACACACACACACACACACACATCCTGCTCGCTCCCTTGATATTTCCGAAGTGATCCCGTGGATAACGATTTCGCCACAAACGTTACTCTGTTGGCCACTTCACATCCATTCTGTAATACGATCCCCGAGCACCTGCAACAAAGTTTGCTAAGCGGAGAGCCCAAGGCCGGAATTGGCAGAGTGAGCAGAACAAACGTTGACTTGCCGACGGAAACAGTAAAAAGAAGGTTTATATTGGTTTTAAGCAAACCGTTCCCATTAAAACACTTTATTATCCAACAGATGCACAAATATATAATTCGTAGATACATTTAGAATTATTATAAAATATTTAAAATTGCTCCAATATGTTTCGGATCACAAGGGATCCGTCATTAGGGAGCTTTATACAGTACTTGGCTAAAATTACAGTAATGGTTCTATCGTGTCCGTTTATATGGACGTAGCACTGTATAAAGCTCCCTGATGATGGATGCTTTGTGATCCGAAACATGTTGGAGCTTTTAAATATTTTATAATAATTCTAATTGTATCTACGAATTATATATTTGTGCATCTGTTGGATAATAAAGTGTCTTGATTGTCACTGATGCACGGTACAAACATGAAAAACGTTAAACCTCGGGGAAACCTGTCACCGGGTTCGAACCTGAAAATGGCGGTTTCACCACTGAGTCTGAGAAAAAAAGTATTCTGCCAGTTTTGAAATATTCTGTTTTAGTTTATTAGTTACTGAGACCTCTGGCAGGCTACACCCTTTATGACCACAAAACAAATTACTACATACGCCGCGAACTATTGATTACAGGCATACTAGACAAGATACGAGTAGATGAATACAGACGGAATTGGCTTTCACACTTGCAAACAATGCCACAAAACCGAATCCTTTTGAAATCATACCACTACAGACCACAAGGAAGGAGAACAATTGGAAGACCGAAGAAGTGTTGGCGCGAGCAGCTGTAACTCTGGAGACAGGACGAATCAAAGGGTCCAATCCTTGATGTTTATGATGATAGTTTGTTACTGGTTTCAGCACATCGTAATACATAATTTATAGTTGACCTAAGAATGTTAAAGGCAGGAATAGGGTTGCTATTCATTTTAGCAGGAGCAATGTTTGGAACATAGTGTGGTAGACACAAACGTTCTTAGGACAAGGAAGCACATACGCAAATTCCCCAGCGTCGATTAACACAGGCTATATAAGTTATTCTGTCAAAGGGGCAGGTCAAGGTACACACGTGACGAAACTGATAGTCGCTTTTTAGGTGTGCGACGGCGCGTAGGAAAATGAATGAAATACTTCTTACCAGAATCTGTAAGGACGAGATATCAATCCATTTGGCACATAATCTTATACAATTTTAATATGCACCAAGTTTTTCTACTAAATACTGGTCTGAGGATTGCCGTAGTTTGGTCGAAACATGTTGCCATAATTATTATGATGTATTAAGATTATACACGTAATTTATAAAATTATTTTGACTTTGTGATATGCCAGTTATTATTAATAACCAAGACGGAGTGTGTTTACCGCGCGGTACGAGCTGAAAGTTTGGCTTTTGAAACCGAGGAGTGTGTTTACTGCGCGGTATGAGCTGAATATTTGTTTGGCTTTTCAAACCGACGAGTGTGTTTAGCGCTCGGTACGAGCTGAATCGTTGTGTACAGTACTGGTTAATCGTAGTCTTTATTCAAATGTTAGTAGACCCCCAAATTCATAACCCGGAAGCCTGTAGGGTAGTAGAAATGAAATCAGAAGTCATTTTCTTTCCACCCAACTCGCAGTTTGCAATAATCTTGCTGTCTTTCTGACGCGTTGTAAAATTGTATTTTGAAAAACGTCCGTTTTATGTACTAGGATTATAAATCAGTGAACTGTAGATTTTATTAACCCTTATCCTGCTAAGGTGGAGAATAAGCTGAGCTCCTAATAATGCCAGCAGACGGCTGATGGGATTTAATTTGGCTTTTAAAGGGTTAATTATTTAATTTCTTGGAAAGAGAGAAAGATTATTCAAATATCTAGACGTGAGTATCCAGAAGGTAAAGTTGAACTGTAGTCATAATTAGCTTGAGACTCCAGCTATAATGCATACATCTTGCTATTTATGTTGAGCTCACTATAAATGGAACAGGCAGCTAAAAGCGTCGTATAACTGAATGAACAGTTTCTCTGCGTTCCAGGGCACAAACAGACCATAAAGGCCTTTGCAAACAAGAAGTTAGTCCCTGCGATCTTTCTAAAGTGTAGTGCTGTCAACATCTGAGTAATAAGAACTTTATTCACAAAATTAGAAATATAAACACGCGGTTAAAACTACATTCCTGGGAACCACCATTTTGTAATCACATTTCCTTCTTTGAAATGCACTGAACGCCTGGCTTATAAAATGTGTACCATCTGTATGTTAATGAATATGAGTCATAATTTAGTAGAAATTAATTCGTGTTAAGGTGGTCCAGGATGTGAGAGGGGAGATGTGAGGTATCGATTTTTTACGAAAAAGAAACGCTGAGAGATTACCTCCATCTTCCAATCCATCACCTCAAAGCTTCATGCTAACATCAGAAGTCGTAACATAACTTAATCCATAATTATTTACTTACTTACTTAATTGCTTATTTATTTACTTATTTACTTACTCACTCACTCACCCACTTGTTTACTTCGTTACTTATTTACTCAATCATTCACTCACTTAATTACTCACTCAGTCACTCACGTACTTACTTAATTACTTAATTACACACTCACTCATTCATTTACTAACATACTCAATCACTCATCTATTTATTTAATTACTTACTTACTCAATTATTTTCTCACTCACTCACCTACTTACTTAACTACAAATTCAATGACTTATTTAATTATTTACTTATTCATTCACTCACTCACCTACGTACTTACTTAATTACTTGCTTACTTACACATTCATTCACACACTCACTCCCTATATACTTACTTACAAACTCAATCACTCACTCACTCATTCAGACAACTACTTACTTAATTACTTATTTACTCACTCACTCACCTACTTACATAATTACTTACTTAATCACTCTCTCACCTACTTACTTATTTAATTACTTAACTACTCACTCACTCACTTAGTTACTTACTCATTCACTAAATAACTCGCTCAATCACCTACTTATTGATTAATTACTTACTTACTTAATCACGCACTCATTTACTTATTTAATTAATTGCTTACTTACTCACTCACTTACCTACTTACTTAATTACTAACTTGATCACTTACACGCCCATCTACGTATTACTTAATTAATTACTCACTCACCTACTTACTTATTTAATTAATTACTTACTCACTTACTCACACACTCACCTAATTACTTAATTATTTATTTATTCACTTACATCCTCACTCAGTCACCTACTTATACTTACTTAATTATTTACTCGCTTAATTACTCATCCACTCACTAACTTAATTACTTACTTATTCACTCATTCACCTACTTACTTAATTACTTACTTACTTACATACATACACACTCACTCACTCACACACTCATTCCCTTACTTAATTACTAACTCACCCACTCACTCACACATTTACATACTTATTTACTTACTCATTCACTCAAATACTTACTTATTTAATTATTTACTTACTCACTCACTCACTCACTTACTTACTTATTTAATTACTTACTAACTCACTCACGCACTCACCTACGTACTTATTTAATTAGTTACTCACTCAGTCACTCACTCACTCACTGATTTTCTTACTCACTCATTCAGTCACTCACTTACTTAGGCATTTAATTACTTACTTACTCAATTACTCAACTAATTACTTCTTTAATTACTTACTTGCTCACTCACTCATTCACCTACTTACTTACCAAATTACTTACTCTCTCACTCACTCACTCAACTACTTACTTATATAATTACTTACGTACTCACTCACCTAATTACTTACTGAATTATTAATTATTCAATCCCTCACTCACTTACCTACGTACTTAATTATTTACTTAATCTATCACTCACTCAGCTCCTCACTCACTCAACTACAAACTTAGTTAATTATTTACTTACTCATTCACTCAATCAATTACTCACTCACTCACAAACTCAATCAGTCACATAATTACTTAATTACTTACTTAATTATTCACTCATTCACCTTTTTACTTACTTAATAACCTACTTATTATCATTCTCACTCACACACTCACTGAATGACTAAACTACCTAATGAAGTAGTTACTCACTGACTAACTCACAAACTCAATTACTCACTCACTCACTCACTTAATACCTAATTACATACTTACTTAATTACTTACTTACTCACTCACTAGCTCATTTACTTACTTACTTATTAAGTTACTTACTCATTCAATCACTCACATATTTACTTAATTAATTATTTACTTATTTACTTACACAGTCACCAACTCACTTTCTTAATTATTCACTCGCTCAATCACCTACTTATTTATTTACTTTATTATTTACGTATTCATTCACTCACTCACTCACTTAATTACTTATTTAACTACACACTCACTTACTCATTCACTCGCCACCCAATTACTCACTCTTTCACTAAGTCACTCACTCTTTCACTAAGTCACTCACTCACCTACTTACTTAATTATTTACTTATTCACTCACTCTCTTATTTATTTTATCACTTACTCATTCACATTCTTACTTAATTACTTACTCACTCACATACTCACTCACTCAATAACATACTCACTCACCTAATTAATTACTTACTCACTCACTTACTTACTCACTAACATTACTTACTTAATTACATATATATACCTACTAACTTACTCACGCAATCAACCAGTTATTTACTTAATTACTTATTTACTTACTTACTCACTCACTCACTAACTCAATTACTTATTCACTCACTTACTTAATTACGTACTTACATACTTACTTACTCAATCATTCACTTACATATATAATTACTCACTCACTCACCCTACTCAATTACTCACTTACTTATTTATTTAATTACTTACATGCTCCCTCACTCACTCACCTACTTACTTACTTACTTAATTATTCACTCACTCACTAACTACCTAACTCACATAACTACTTACTTAATTACCTAATTATTCACTTACTTACTTAATTACTCACTCACTCAATTACTCAATCAAATACTTACTTTCTCACTTACTTACTTACATAATTACTTACTTAAACACTCACTCCACTACTTACTTAATTACTAACTTACTCACTCAATCCCTCATCCACTCACTCATTCACATTGTTATTTGATCCCTCACTCACTCATTCACTCACTAACTCACTCAATCACCTATTTACTGAATTACTTACTTACTCACTATCTCACCTACATAATTAACTATTTATTTACTTACTTACTTGCTTACTCACCTACATACTTACTTAATTACTTACTTTCTTACTACACATTCACTCACTCACTCATTCCCTTACTTACTTTCTTACTTACACACTTAATCAGTCACTCAACTACTTACTTACGTATTTACTTTCTCACTCAATTACTCACTCACCTACGGACTGAATTATTTACTCACTCACTCACTCACTTACTTACCTTATTACTTACTTACTCACTTACTTACTCACCGACGTATTTACATAATTAGTCATGTATTCACTTACTCATTCACTCCCTCACTCACCTACTTTCTTATTTAATTACTCACTCATTCACTCAGTTACCTATTTACTTACCTAATTACTTACTTACTCACTCACTCACTTATTTACTTACACACACTCTAACTCAGTCACCTACTTACTTACTTCATTACTTACTAACTCACTCACTCATATACTCACTCACTCACTAACTACTTACTCAAATTCTTAATTAATTACTTACTTACTCAATTACATATTCTCACACATACTTAATTAATTACCTAATTACCTACTCACTCATTCATTCATTCACTTATTTACTTAGTTTAAAACTTACTTACATAATTACACATTTATTCGCACACTCAATTTCTTACTTAATGAATTACATACATACTTACACAATCACTATATTCACTCACACGCCTACTTAATTACTAAATTATTTACTTACTTACTCACTGACTCACTGCCTCACTCACCCACTTAATTATTTACTGACTTACTCAATTATTCTCTATCTCACTCACTCACTCACTCACCTAATTACTTACTTAATTACTTACTTACACTCTCATTCACTCAATCATTCACTCACTCACTCGCTTTCTTTATTAAGTACTCACTCACATAGTCACTCACTTACTCATACACTCACTAATTCACTCACTCAACTGCTTTCTTAATTACTTACTTAATCCCTCATTCACACAATCACACAATTATTTACTTACTGACTCACTCACTCCCTCACCTACTTACGTAATTACATAATTACTCACTCACTCATTTACTCATTTGCACAGTCATCCACTAACTCACTCACTCACCTACTTAATTAACCAATTACTTACTCACTTACTTACTCCCTCATTTACTTAATTAATTATAAATTTAATTACTTAATTACTAACTTGCCCACACTCTCACCTATTTACTTAGTTAATTACTTCCTTATTTACTCACTCGCTCACTTACTCTCTCACTCACCTGCTTACTCAAATACTTATTTACTCACTCACCTTATTGACTCACACACACATACACTCACATACTTAGTACTTATTTACTAACACATTCACTCACACACCTACTTAATTACTTAATTACTCACTCAATCACTCACATACTCATTCACTAACTCAAATAATTACTCAATTACTTACTTACTTACCCACTAACTCACTCATATAACTAATTATTTACTTACTCACTTACTTAACTATTTACTTGCTCACTCACTAACTCACCTACTTGTTTACATAATTACTTACTTACTCACTCACCTACCTACATACTTAATTACTCACTCACTCAACTACTTACTTACTTACTTACGTTCTCACCCACTTACATACTTACTTAATTAATTACGTCCTACTTACTTACTTATTTATTTACTTAATTACTTACGTACTCATTCACTCACCTACTTACCTATTTAATTATTCACTCTCTTACTCAATAACTCATTTACTCGCATACTTACTTAATTACTTACTTACTCACCTACTTAATTATTAATTTCTTACTTATTTACAAACTAACGTAATTAATTACTTCCTTATTAATTACTTACTCACTTACACAGTCAGCTAATTGCTTATTCATTTACTTCCCTACTCACTAACTCACTCACTCAAATAACTAATTACTTAGTTAATTACTCGCTCACTCAACTACGTACTTATTTTTTACTCACTCACTCACTCACCCAATCACCTACTTACTTAATTACTTACTAACTCACTTATTTACTCGCTCACTTACTTACTTACTCACTCACTCAACTATATATTTATTTATTCATTCACTCACTCACCTACTAACTTACTTACTTTCTTACTCACTCCGTCACCTACTTACTTATTTACTTAATTATTTACTAACTCACTCACTCACTCACCTACTTACATAATTACTTACTTACTTACTCACAAACTCACATATTAAATTACTTATTTTCTTACTCACTCACTTATTCACCTACTTTCTTACTTACTTATTTACTCATCTAATTACGTAATTAATTATTCATTTACTCACCCAATCATTCACTCACCCTCATGCTTAATTGCTTACTTACACACTCACTCACTCACTCACTTACCTACTTAATTATTTAATTACTTATTTATTTTCTTTCTTATACAGTCACTCAACTTCATACTTATTAATTACTTACTTACTTAATTATTAACTCACTCACTCATTCACTCACTTACTTAATTACTTACTCACTAAACCATCTATATACTACTTAATTACTGACTTACTCACTCACCTACTTACTTACTTAAACACTCACTCACTCACCTACTTACATACTTTCTTACTCACTAACTCATTCACTCACTCACTCACTCACTTACTCATTCACTTACTTACTTAATTACTCACTCACTCACTCATATTCTTACTTAAATACTCATTCACTCACTCTCTAACTCACTCACTCAACTACTTAATTAATAACTTCCTTACTTACTTAATTACTTACTTTGTTACTTACTTACTCACTCACTCACACTCTCATCTACTTCCTTACTTAATTACTTATTTATGCACTCTCTCATTAAGCTACTTACTTACATAATTACTTACTTACTCACTCACTCAATCAATCAATTATATATCTCACTCTTCTAAATTGTTTAATTAATCACTTACTAACTAAGTCTCTCACTTATTTACTTACTTACTCACTCACCTACTTAATTTCTTAATTACTTACTTACTCACTCACTCACCTAATTACTTACTTAATTATTTTCTTAATCACTTCATCACTTTCTCACTTACTTACTGAATTATTACTTACTTACTTACTCACTCACTCACCTATTCACTTAATTACTTACTTACTTACTTACTCACTCATTCTCTTACTTTCTTAGTCTCTCACTCACACATTCGCTCACTAAATTATATATTTACTTAATTACTTGTTACTCACTCACTCACTCACTCACCTATTTAGTTATTTAGTTACTGAATTACTCACATACTCACTCAATCACTCACCCACTCAATCACCTTCTTACTTACTCAATTACGCACTCACTCACTTACTCGCTCATTCACATTCTTATTTATTTACTCACTCACTCACTCACGCACTCACCCACTCACTCACTCAATAATTCACCTACTTACTTATTTAATTACTCACTCACTCTCTTACACACTCACTCACTAAATGTTTCTCACCAAATTACTTAATTACTTACTTACTTACTTACTCATCACTCATTTATTTACTTACTCACTCATTCGCTTACCCACTTACTTACTTAATCACTTACCTACTGACTCACTTACTCACTCACTCACTAACTCATTCACTCACCTTCTTTTTAATTTTTACTTATTTACTTTCTAACTCATTGACTTACTCATTCACTTACTTAATTACTTATTTACTTACTCAATTACTTATTTAAATACTTACTTCCTTACTCACTCCCTCACACCCACTTACTTACTTACTTAATCACTCACCTTACTCACTCACTCAATCTCTCATTTTCTTAATTACTTACCCACTCACTCTCTCATTCACTAACCTACTTCTTACTTAATCAGTCACTCGCTCACTTACTCTCTCACTCGCTAACTCACTTATTAAACTAATTACTTAATTTCTTACTTTATTACTTATTTACTTACTCTCTCACTCAGTTACTTACTTAATTACTTACTTATTTACTTACTCACCCAACTACTTCCTTAATTATTTATTTACTTACACACTTACTTACGTAATTACTTTCTTACTTACGTACTTACATACTCATTTACTCACTCTCTCACCTACTTACTTACTTACTTATTTATTTACTCATTCATATTCTTACTTAAATACTCATTCATTCACACACTCACTAACTTACTCATTCAACTACTCAATTAATTACTAACTTCGTGGCTTATATACTCCCTTACTTACTTACTTACTTACTTAATTACTTACTTACTTACTTAATTACTTACTTACTTACTTACTTCCTTACTCAATCACTCCTCCACTTACTAAATTACCTACTGACCTATCCACTTACTTACTTAATTACTTACTTATTTACTCACTCTCTCACTCACCTACTTACTAAATTAATTACTTACTCACTCACCTACTTACTTAAATACTCAACCAATCAATCACCTAATTACTTAATTAATCACTCTCTCACTCACTCTGCTACTTATTTAATTACGTACTTACTCACTGTACTTACTCACTCAATTAATTACTGACTTACCTACGCACTCATTCACTCACTTAATTACTTACTTAATTACTAACTCATTCACCTACTTATTTCTTAGTCACTCACTCTCTCAATCACCTACTTACTTAATTACTTACTTACTCAATAAATCAACCAACTACTTACGTACGTACTTAATTACTTACTTACCACTCACTCACTCACTCAATTACTCACTCACTCACTCACTCAGCTGCTTACTTACTTAATTACTTACTCACACACTCACTCGCCTACTTACTTTATTACTTATTTACTCACTCACTCACTCCCCTACTTACTTACCTAATTACTTACTTACTCACCCAGAAACCAACTCACTTACTCACTCGCTCACTTACTCACTCACCTACTTACTTAATTACTTACTTACTCACTTATTTTCTCACTCAATTTCTTATTTAATTTCTTACTTACTTACTAAATTACTCATTCCCTCACCCACCTGCTTACTTACTTACTTACTTACTTACT
>Ga0123352_10019445_pt1 | contig 10835 bp, 4 predicted proteins | sample TergutLab28metaG_FD_89700 | JGI IMG/M metagenome (GOLD analysis project Ga0123352, IMG submission 89700) | Labiotermes labralis P1 segment gut microbial communities from Petit-Saut dam, French Guiana - Lab288 P1 | ecosystem: Host-associated > Arthropoda: Insects > Digestive system > Gut ... | reverse complement strand
CACACACACACACACACACACTCACACATACAGAGAAACGCGCCTCACCTACCTTGACATCACGTAAACGAATATCCGTTTTGGTGTCATTCCTATTATTATACGTCTCCTTTTTTTGCATTTCTCTATAATGTTGCAATTTTTTTGTTTCCATCACAAAACAAGAAAAACAACTATTGCAATAATAAATGTATTTGGTATCACTTCACTTTGTGGTCGATTTCAACAGACTAAACCAAGTGAGCTACCATATGGCTGTCAGAGTAGTTGGTAGCAGTGTATTAGCTTTTGGTGTCTTCAAACCGGTTCTATAAGTTCGAGATCAACCCTCACCTATGTCCAAGCTCCCATCCCCCTGAACACTGACCACCTCATCCCCATGTCTGATATCTTGTGCTACTATTTCCCATAGTGGGGATTTGCAGGTCTTGGGATAACCTTTTGAAATGGAAAGAAAATGAGATGCAATGTGCAAAGCAAGCCTTGGCAGTCGTTAACTGCTTACTGGCTCAACAGCTGCAACCAATTCTGCATCAATGATTTCCGTCAAAGGAATTTGTCATTTTTTAAATTATTCATCCTAATATTTCTTACTGAAACTCGCTACAGACTAAGCAGTAATCCTGTTAATTATATAAGTCCTGGTTTCAATTCTAGTCCTGAAGCCCAGTTAAACAAACACTTTTTTTGTGTGTGTTTTTGCATTTGTCTATTTAGAAAAAAACTCCTTCATGGTGTTTGCAAATTGGGTCAAAAACATTTTCTCCTATATTCCTTTTAATTCATTACCATCTCACTTCCCGATCTTATATCATACTTATTTATTACATATTAAACTTATGGGCAATGTTCATGTAAACATTACAGATTATTCAGTATTTATCGTAATATTAGCTACAGCGTGTAAATTCAATTTTGCGAAATCCCACATTTCTCTAAATCATATATAAAAATTGGTTATTACATCTCAGATAACAATAGACATGTTTAATTTAAGGACATGTTCGTTAATGCTTTTTAGAGAAATAATTGTTATTTCTTGAGGGAATTGTACTAATCGCACACACTCACAAACACACACATACATATATATGTATGTGTGTGTGTATATAGTGTGGATAATATGCATAATTACTTAATGTAGCAGCAGAAGGTTTATGTATTTGCCAATGGGCTCTTAAATCTTACAAGATATTGTAATATTTAAGAGAGTTTACACAGAATATATATTGATAACATCTGGAACAACTAATGAGAAATGTTCCGAAGAAGGCAGTTAAATTTACTTGCTCAAGGTTTTTTTCAATTTAAAATTATTAACGCTCGGTGCAGTAAGATAGACAGACAGACAGACATATATATACTGCAAGAAGTGCACTGTAAGTGGACGCTACACGTTTGTTAATCTTCCTACAGTTCTTTTGCCATTCTCAGGGAGGAATTCAACAAGGAAATGTACAATAATAGAATACCTCTATACCTATATTAGATATTATTAATCCTGTTTCGTTGGATCCATCCTTGAATATGGCCGAAAAAGCCGAAACATAAAGCAGAATTATCATATATTTTTATATGACTATATACAATTGTTGTGCAGTTGTGGGAATATATATATATATATATATATATAGTGATTTTATCAATATTTACCTCTACGTTCCAGGGTAAATTTTAATAATTTGCTTCATGTAAGTCTGTGTCTCTGAATATTTCTTTTCACGCTAAAAAACTGTAAAAAGTAAAAATTAAGAGTCTAATTTTTACTTATACCGATATGCTGCAAAGTTTTCTATGAGCAGTGATAATTTATATTCTGAAAAAATCACATAAGCATTTTTTCCTTAAATCCGAAGACTTCGGTTACATTTTGTTTCCATTCAGCCAAAAGCTCCTCAAGTTTAGGTATTGTCCTTCTGAGCAAAATAACTCCAGCAAAGCATTGTCTTGTATTGCCCGGCCGTGGTTATCAACAGTAACTTTTCTTATAAATGCTCGATTTTATTGTTAAGTTTCTTCCCATACTCAGTAAAAAATTTGATGGAGTTTCTTCTTCCCAACCTCTTTGGGATTCTATGCCATAGTTACTGACCCGCAGACTGAATCCTGTGATGATGTTACAATAATCAGGTCAAATGTGAGTCTGAAAGTATCATACATCTATACTCCCTTTGGTAAAGGCCTGAGTAATATGTTTTACGAGTGCACCTTCACAGCAGATAGATGAGTGAAAATCTGAAGGTTTTTTTAAAATTGCACTCTTCTGCGTTTTAACACATCGAGTTGTAAAAAGGAAATTATTTAACATCACATTGACATATTTAATATTAAAAGGTTGCAGATCTCCTTCAGTTTACAAACTAATTATTAGTAATTTTTTTACATTTATCCCCCGCTTATCTATCCTCTAAATTGTCCAGACAGGCTCTGGGGCTCACCTAGGTTCTCATTCAATAGGTAATCGTGTATGAACTTGCCAGATCTAAAAGCTGACTGCTGGCTCCTTTTAACATTCAAAAAAAAATACCCAACTATTTTTCCACTTCTGCGCTAATGCCTCACACAAGGAAAACTGTATTTTAGTGAATCATTCTTTGAAGTTTCGAGAGAGGAACATAGCAATCATGGGTCAGAAACTCGCTAACATATTTTATAAATAAACCCCAAGGAAAGAGAGAAGTGAGGAATATAAGGAATAGATGGAACGATAACATTAAAGTGCTTCTCAAAACATCTGCGAGGAAGGATATGAAGTTAATTTACATGGTTCTGAGCGGAGACATATGAAAGTCTTTCTTATTATGGTAGTGAAGCAGCTAAGTTTAATTCCTTCACTAGTAGAAAAAAATTTGCCTTTTCAAGAAGGAGGTTGCTTTTGTCCTTATTTATAAATTTTATTTACATTTCATAGAAAATTAAAGCTTAATCTATCAGTAGTTCAGACCTATAAAATTCTTTGGTTCCTTCTGAACAAATTTCATAAGTATGCGCCCAAGAGTTTTAGCACGTTCCTTTCCCTGTCCGGTTGCCCTCACCTAACACCTCGTATTATTATGAAGGGTGGTTTTGGAAAGTTTAGTTGCAATTTTTACACATTCTTATTTACCTAACACCTTATAATCTGACAAAGTTTCAAGTAGTTTACAACAAGAATACCGCTTTAGCATCTCCTCCGAAACAATTTGTCAAGTATTAATGGTAGTGAAAAAATTACAGACAGAAATTATACAGATAAGGTTCACACTTCAATCAGTAGACTTGTAAACCAAGCTGTAAGTCGTGTTGTACTTGAGGTAAAGACGCACAACACATGTCTCGGAATATTTGGGTTATGCCATGAGTGGGTCATTAATTTCCAAATTATTGGGTTTTTTTTGTTTCTTTAACCTACACAATTCAAACAAATCAATTTACCAGCCAACCGTTGGCACAGTTATTACTTAATCTTTCATATAATGTGAAGGTACAACAGTCCTTGTGCAGGCCTGTGAAAGGCCCATAGACTTCCAGGATGCTGAGGTTCCCAGATTTCTATAAAATGTGCACAAGATTGTGATAAGGCTGTCAGCCCTACACACCAGTCACAATTATTCACCTGAAACATTCCTAGTATTCATTTCTGTTAGAGGCTGACTTGACCCCAAGGTCATTGTGCGGCCGGGAATATTATGTCAAAGAAAAATTTCAATGACACAATCGGGAACCGAACCACGTGCCCCCAATAGTTTATACACAAGAATAAAATTATTAGGAGTTTTATGTTGTATAAGATTGTAAGGTTTATAGTCGTTCGTCTGAAGCACTTTGTAACATGTTATGTTACCTGTCCACACGACTACAAAACATCACGTTATTTCTGTTAACTTCTGATATGATATTGTTGGCTATAAACTGACAGCAAACCGAATGAACCTGTGGTCACATATATTACAGATAAATTACTGTATGAATTACTGAAACTTTATCATAGTCGTATATAAATGATTAACTTCATTAATACAATACTAGATATGTTGAGTCATGTATTCTTAAAATATTTCATGAAGGACTTCTCTGGTACAATATTACTGAGAGGCTATTGACGTTCTGAGCCACTTGATATATATATATATATATACATACGTGCTGTTTTCGTCAATGGTATTATGAATTTTATCATTTATTATGTTATAATTTAGAAGGAAGTAAATTTCTGGATTACTTAGTGTGAAATGAACACAATTAGGAGGTTAATTTAGACGCTATGGACGGTGTGACACATAAGAAGGGTGTGGGTATAGTGGAAGAAAGGTGAGAAAGAAGAATAAGGGAATATACAAATGTATAGACAAGAGAAACAATACATACATTAATTCATACACAATGTAGTTAGTAAAATTAATAATCACAAAGGAATGGAAACATGTAGAAAGCGTTTCAACATATGCGAAGATTTTGCACTTTAAGGACTAAAATTAACGTTTATTTTATATATAGTTGCATTTCGCACTTCACAGGAAGCATCACGTTCTTCCATTCGAAAGCCAAATAGCTAGTGTTGTATAGGGAAGTTATATTAGTTTTTTTAATCACAACCTCACATATTGTAGGTCTTCAATACGCTGAGTCCAATGCATGTCCATATTAGTAACGTTAAGTTTAGATATATTTCTCTTTGATTTGCAAGTGGTATATAAATATATATTCAATAATATATATATTATTGAATGGGGTTCAATAATATATATATATACGTCATGTATTATTTTTTTTTAAATTATGCTTTCATTGTACATATGGCTAAGTTAATGTTGGGAACAGCTTCAAGAATTATTAATAATTAGCGTAGCCGTGATTATCATTCATTATTTACCTTGTATTTGCACATTTTGTATTCATTGAACTTCATACACATACGTATAACATAAGAGGAAATCACAGTTGAACGTTTCAAGGAATTCGTTATGGACGACAGCAGTCGTATTCAGTTTATATTTATTCACTTTATTTTATTGTTAAGAATAATATCAATAAAGGTAAAGGAAATTAAATAACATGAAATTTATGAATAAATAAGCCATATGTAACATTTTCTAAAGAATTCCTTTGAATAATTTTTTTTGTGGGTTGATATGTAAAAATTAATTTAATCTGTGATTTCTGCTGTTATAATTTTCAGCTCTAATAAAGAGCATAAAAGAGATTTCATTGTTGGGTATTATTACATTTAGTCCATTTGAAATAATATCATTAAAACTATATACATATATTTCATTATATCATGTTCCTACAATTTTTGGAAAAACCTATTTAACGGAAGATTTTTATCTTAGTTTTTTCATTATCGTTTCATATAAAAATATCAGTTTTTTTCAATAATTTATATACAAGGCAACTGAAAGTTCAGATGGGCTAAAATCTTGACATGAAAAAAGATATTGCTAAAAAATATCCTTCTCTGATAAAATTGTAATTCCTGCTGCAAGATCATTATTTCCTTCTTATCGTGTACCAAAAAATGAATTTTATACACAAAACACCTCTAAGTTTCAAAGAGTTTTGAAACGTTTCTTAACTAACGCGAGATTTGAAACGATCTTTTTTCCTGCTTGAAATGCTTCTTAAGCTCTTATTGAAGACCCTGTAGAATGCTGCACCGAGCAATTCGGTAGTAATAATAATTTTATATTTATCTGAAACTAGCCCACAAGTGATGCAAAAGAGTCAATTTCACGATATATTGCTTTGCCGTAAACAAATTCCAATTTATGACACTGAACAATATATCATTCTTTCCAAAAAAACTTTTCGTATGTATCCAATTTACGTACGAGTTTTGGAGAGGGAAGCAAATAACATTGCATTCTTCCACCAAGAGGCGCCGTAAACATTTGTATATATTTAAACACAAGTAGTATTCAAAAGATTATTTATGTTTTTAGAGTAATGCAAATTCGAGTTCTTTGGCAATATGTGATTTCAATGGCCTATAAAAATCATCCAAATCATTATCTTATTTTATTTTAGACAGTAGGGTTACTATATTGTACTTACTCCATTTTGTCTGATAAGACGTCACGTTATATTCTAACAATTCTCGTCCACAAAATTTAACGTAAGATGTATTCCCATAAACCTGGCGTTTTTTCCTGAGAAATACTTTACCAGGTAAAAGTGAAAGATTAGGAATATCGTGGGGTGGAGAATCCTGTTATTAGACCGCAGATTTTTTCAAGAAAGGAAGCGGTTCCTCTTCACGTTCATTCGTATCAACGTCTCAAACGTTTCGAAACTATCTAAAGAATAAATTTCATCTAAAAATACTTTACTCTTTATCTCACAGAAACACTTGAAATCTTAATTATAGACAAGTTACTGGAAAGATTGAACATTGAAGAAGTTTGTACATAGATTTATTGTGCACAGTAGCGTTAAGGGGAAATGGCTTATTGTTTAATACCTGAATGTAAAATTTACGAGTACTTTGCCTTTTTTTCACTGAGGTTACTTACTCTTCAGTACTGAGCATGATTGTCATTAGTAGTAGCAGTAGTAGTAGTAGTAGTAATGACAATAATAATAATTTCGTTGTTTTTATGTTAGAGAAACAAGTGATAAAAGAGATTCGTAGGCCTAAATTACTTACGTAATTTCTAGCAACAACAAACTCTGCCCAGTATAACATTCCTTTTATGGTGAGGGACGTTAGAAATGGGTACTAACGTAATATGCCAAGAAACTACAGAATGACATACCAACACCAAGCACCAATCAGAAATTTCAGGAAACAAAATTTTGATTAAATCTCGTGAATCTATGGTTAATAAAAAAAAAGGAAAAAATACCTGAAAAAATTTTAATTTACGTTCCTCTCCATGAAATGTATTGAATGACTATAAGCAGTTATTCATTAACACAGGAAAGATGAACGTTGTAGCATATTGCGGTGATATAAAGAGAAATTTTGATTTATAAACTAGTTTTAAGGCGAGTTGGCAAAATTGCGAAAAGCGATAATAAAATTCGTATGTCCCTCCGTCCGTCCGTCCGTCCGTCTATCTGTCTTTCTGTGTGTGTGTGTGTGTGTGTGTGTGTGTGTGTGTGTGTGTATGTATGTGTGTATGTATTTATGTTTGTAATGTAATTTAATTTAATGTAATGTAATATAATTTAATTTAATATAATGTATGTATGTGTGTGTGTGTGTATGTAATGAAATGTAATGTATATATGTGTGTATGTATGTATGTATTATGTATTGTACATATGTATTCATTTATGCATTATGTATGTATGTACGTATGTATATCTCTACGTATGTATAAAAGTATTATGTATGCATATATGTATGTATGTATGTATGTATGCATATATGTAGGTAGGCATGTATTTACGTACCTCTGTGTATATATATATATGTATGTGTATGTATGTATATGTGTATGTATGTATGTGTGTATGTATGTATCTGCATGAAACAACTCGGCTACCAGTAGACGGATTTTCAGTACATTTTATATTTGTGAATTCTACGAAACTCTGATGAGAAAATCAAAATTTAATTAAACCCTCACAAAACAAAAGGCACTTTACATGAAGGCGTCTAATTACATTTGTGTATGTACAGTTGTGATACTGTCTTGCTGAGTTATGCTAAGAATGGGAAATACTTCACCGAGAGGAAAGACTGCAAGAAAATCGTTGTAGAATCTGACAAGTTGTAGCAACGTTTAGTGTGATGGCAATGTACAGGTGTTTCGCAGCAGTCTACTACTTCCATTTTCGGAAAAGAGACTACTGGAGGAATTAGACTGGTACGGAAAAAGAAGTAACTGCCAAATTTTTACAACGTTAAAGACAGAAATGGCGGAGTGAGCATGTGTGTAATGTTTGGAAGACGATAAATATCTGAACTTCTTTTGGTAGATAAACCAGAAGCAGAGAGAAGCCTCTGAGGTACTGAGTTAGATGCGAGAGTAATATTACAGTAGACGTTACTACATGTAAAGTGTCGGTGTGTGTTGAATTCGCATGGCTCAAGACAAGAACGTGTGGTGAGTTGATTTGGACAAGGTAATTAAAGGTTTAGTTCCGTAATGTGAGGATAATTTCTTTACTATCTAAACAACTATTTGCCAGGACCAGTGCCACTTCGTCCACTACGATAATTTCATGTATTTGTCGGAACTTAACCCGGGTCTGTGCTGCGCAGGATGAAGACAACACTCCAGAGCCATGAAACAGCTTCGATAAAGTGAGAATGTTTCAGTTCTCCTCCTAACATTACACCTGAGAGAATGAAGAGGTAGAGTTCATGAAGGACTTATTTCTATTTTGTGTAAGGTACCGACAGTACATTTCATAAAATAAAAATATGAAATTAACAACATTGTATTTCTTACAAACAGTAAAGGGTGTGCTACAAAATAACATTAAATTCGGTCGTGCGTGTCGGGAGTTTCAAAATATTATAATTTTTAAAAAGTCACTTTGTTATGGACAAGAGCAAAATCCTGTTTTACGGAACCAGGAAAATCTTACAGGTCTTCAGTCTTCATTTATGAACCTGATCTACTGTAGCGCCTACACTTCAACCCTTTAAACCCCGAGTTAAATTCCATCTGCCATCTGCTGGCATTATTAGGAGCTCACCGTTTTTTCTACGTTAGCGTGTTAAGGGTTAATGTTATTAGGACTTTAGATCATAAAGAAAACATAATTAACATATTCCTTGAAAAATGTTTATTATTTTATATGACAGTGAAGGCGAACGTCAAATTATCTTGCGCCTCGCCTCATTCTAATATATATATATAATTATGAATTTAAAAACTTGTAATTTAACACTAGAGACGTAACAGGAGTTTCGGTTTTCTACAAGAAAGATAAAGGAATTTGTGAATAATTTGCTTAGGATGGTCAAATTTCAATTCATTACTGAGCTGGCTTTGAAGTTAAGATTCTTTTCTAACGAAAATTAATTTATCTCTTGCAAGGTTCAATTCAAGTTAGGCTAAGGACTTCTACTGGTACTTCATGTGACAGAAAGATGAAGCAGTCGGACACAAGCAAAGTGTCAATAATTTTATTGTAAGCATAAAAAATACGAAAATGTATCCTAATAAAGATATATTTTCAGGAGTAGAAAAAGACTCGGTGAAAATATCAAATAAGAGAACTTTCATTATGAAGTGTCATATTTACTTCTTCAGTGTTCATAGGTCTCGTTTTTTTTTTTTGGAATTAATAGTTTAAATCTTATTCTGTCTTTGGAAAACTGATGTATCCCTTCGGACAGAGAATCAGAATATAACATTTCCCGTACCTACACAGTAGATAATAAAACGCAATAATTATGAACATATCTACACCGATATTCCAGTGAGAAGCAGGCACGTTTCCAGTGTTCGAGGTGTGGACGCGTGAGATGATGCCGTGTTTGTGATTGGTACGTTGGATTACTAAGAACCGAATAATATTTCAACGCAGAAATATGCAAGACAACAAATTTTTTCAAATGTAGTATAAACTATTGTATAATTACGTAATTAATAATTTATATAACTAAAGCAATTATATTATCGTCTCATTGAACGACTATTTTGTTGTTAAAAATATATGTACTTACAATTTTTGCAATTTCTGAATATTTTTGTTCGTTTTTTATTTTAACCTTATTTTCAAGGGGGCACGTGATGGTGAAGTTGGTTGAAGTAACGCGCTACAAGCCGGAAGGTTGCGGGTTCGATTCCCGATTGTGTCATTGGAATTTTCATTGACGTAATTCTTCCGGCCCCACTATGGCCCTGGGGTCGACTCAGTCTCTAACAGAAATTAATATCAAGAATATTTCCTCTAGGGCAAAGCGGCCGGTGCGTGAGTCTGACAACCATCTCACATTCATATGACGATTATCATGAAATATGGGAACCTCAAACACATGGAATCCTCATGGCCTGTCCAAACATATACAGGGATTTCTTCACCTTTACCTTATTTTCAAGAGCTGTTCTAATTCATCACAAAATACCCATTCACGACTAACTCTTCCCTGCATACTGTTATATAACATTTCTTAGTATAATTCTGTCACAATACTTTAATACGGCGTCTCATAATGTTCTTGGTTACTAATGTGTATTTACCCTAAATGGAAAATCATCTCCTTAACATTTAAAAAGTAATGTCATTTTAAATATTAATAAGGAAACTGAGTTTATAGAAAATGAAGTATTTTCCTAAATATTCAGTTCATATTTTAAGATAAACAAGTTATTATTTCTACCCTAAGTGTTGTTTTGTGGAGCGTACAAAATAAATACAGAAGCAATACATCAATATAGCCTTAAGCATTGTGTAAACCTTTTGTATGAAGTGCTCAAAAAGAAGTGAGATATTTTTGGAAGGAATAGAAATAGTAATAATTTTTATTTTTCCTTACAGGACGTTATTCAGGCTGGATGTAGAAGTACAGGTGGCAGTAGCTAAGTGTTACTTCACGTGGCAGTAGCTAAGTGTTACCTCAAGTGGCAGTAGCTAAGTGTTACCTCAAGTGGCAGTAGCTAAGTGTTACCTCAAGTGGCAGTAGCTAAGTGTTGCCTCAAGTGGCAGCAGATAAGTGTTGCCTCAAGTGGCAGTAGGTAAGTGTTACCTCAAGTGGCAGTAGCTAAGTGTTACCTCAAGTGGCACTAGCTAAGTGTTACCTCAAGTGGCAGTAGCTAAGTGTTACCTCAAGTGGCACTAGCTAAGTGTTACCTCAAGTGGCAGTAGCTAAGTGTTACCTCAAGTGGCACTAGCTAAGTTTTACCTCAAGTGGCACTAGCTAAGTGTTACCTCAAGTGGCAGTAGCTAAGTTT
>Ga0123352_10019443_pt1 | contig 10835 bp, 5 predicted proteins | sample TergutLab28metaG_FD_89700 | JGI IMG/M metagenome (GOLD analysis project Ga0123352, IMG submission 89700) | Labiotermes labralis P1 segment gut microbial communities from Petit-Saut dam, French Guiana - Lab288 P1 | ecosystem: Host-associated > Arthropoda: Insects > Digestive system > Gut ... | reverse complement strand
GGTCTCCCCTATGTGATGTGGTCAGCTCATTTCTTTGTCACACACATACAGACGGAAAAGATAAGCCCCTGGAATGGCCCGACCGTTCATGTTTGCTGCTTTATGTTAGCGCGCGCATCCACTGAAACATTCGTTAGCCGAGTCCGAAAAAACAGCGAAAAAATCTTCGTTAGCCGAAAAATTCGTTACCAGGGTCACTCGTTAGCCGAGGTATCATGTATACGTATGCTTAATGAAGTGTTTTACCGTAAATACTGAGCAAAACTAAGGTAAGTATTATTTCATAACCATACGTGTCACTAAAATAAAATTTTATTCAAATATTCCCTTATAATTTGAGCGCAAACTGATATACGTTATCTAACACACTTGATACGAATTAAAATTCTTTAATGGATATTTTCAAAATAATTTAATTGTGGGAAAAAAACGACGGGTTGAATAAAAGGGTAAGAAGTAACGGACACTGATTCAGCTCCACCCTCATTTGGTGCCCATGAAAGTCTGTCAAAAGAAGTTCCCTAAATACCGCCCTAAATTTAGACGAAAAAAGTGGCGCTATTTAGGGGGTTTGATTATATGTTATAAAACCAAAAGGATTTAATTAAGAATTTTAATGAAATTTGTACGTAAAATAAAGTGTAATTAATAAATAATTAGATACATTTCAGGAATCTATATATGTAAAGTTTGATTTTTAAGAATGTTTCTTCTCTTGTGCAGTAGGTCACACATCCACCCAATAAGCTAACGTTTCGGCTAGAACAATGCGAGTCTTGAACGCTGTAACCCGGCTACGACTCTACCTTGGCGAAACAACAGCGTTCTAAGTGCGACGAACCACATCAATGCCTTTGTGCGTTCCGCGCACTCGAAGCACACCACACGCACAAACCACCGGTCTATCGCTTTGCCTTGCCAAGTGCAGGCATATTTCTCGAGGACTGTTCGCTGCGTGTCAACGTCAGAAGATTCTCCCTTTGGCCACTTGCCAGTAATTGAGCAGTATCACCTGCATTAACCATTACTGTGCGTTTACCTGATCTGCTGATCTACACAGTGATTGAAACCGACGTAGATTCGAGTCCCGGAGCCTGGTTTGGAGCTTTAGATCTGTGTTTATTGAACTACCGCCCACAACCAGAGCTTCTCCTCAATAATTTTGAGGTCGCTGAGAGGAATATGTTATAAACAGGGGAGTTCAGAGAACAGAGAGAGAACGTTACCAATACGGCCTTATTATAGAGAAAGAACATATGAGAAACATCACAGTTTTGTTTATAGGTGAGGTAAAGTGCACCCTCGTACAGGCACTGAGGCTTTGTACAGGCCGTACGGTCCATAGGGATACTAGAGATATACCTGTACTCTTTCTTGACCACGGCGCTAGAAGGGGGTGAGGGGTCAGCGTAACGCCCCGGCCGCTCTTTACCCTCGGGAAAGACCCTTTACCCATTTTACAGGAGACTGGGTGGGACCCAGGAACGGTCTGGAAAGATGCGGAAAATCTCGCTTCCACCGGGATTCGGTCCCCGGACCGTCCAGCCCGTAGCTCAGTCGCTATACCGACTGAGATACCGGGCCCACAGTTTTGTCTATAGGTAACACCAATTCACAGAAGTATATAGACTCCATCATAATGAGAGATTAGTCGTAATTCTACCTTGAAGATGGAGACAGTAGTCTCCTCCTACACATCGAGAGCTGCCTACTAGACTAAACGGCATCACGTTCAAGAATAGATTGTTGATCCTTGTCCCAGACGCGAGGAACCCAGTATCCACATGAAAGTTACAATTAAGCATGTAACAAACTCCATGGAACAGAAAACTATCTGAAAATCTAACAACCCCTCAGATAGTCAAAAAATTGTCTGCATTTTCCACAACATGAAGGTTCATTACCTTGCTCACAACAGCCCGCCACTTGTCCTAACCCTACCCAGATCAATCCAGCCCTCGCCATAACATGAAATTTCCTTAACCCTTATCTTGCTAACGTGGAGTATATGGTGAGCTCCTAATAATGCCAGCAAATGGCAGATGGGATTTAATTCGGCGTTTAAATGGTTAAGATCCATTTTAGTATTAATATCTCATCTACGCCTAAGACTTCCAAAGCTGTACTCCCCTCAAAAAATTGTATGAGATTTCAATTCATTTTATCTGTAGTTTAACCATAAACGTATTTTCTTTTCCTGTGTCACTGCGGCCTAAATTGGTTTGTCTCATTCACAATGTTTCTAGATCACACTAAACCACGCACCACATTCGAAAGGACTCCTCTGGATGAGTGATCAGCCCGACGCTGAGACCTCTACCTGACAACACAACAACACATTCAACAGACAGACATCCATGCCCCCGGTGGGATTCGAAATCACAGTCTCAGCAAGCGAGCGGCCGCTGACCCACGCTCTAGTTCGCGCACTCACCTGGATCGGCCATAAACCTATACTGTTAATAATTTACAAACTTAAATTCGTGTCACCAATACAGACATGTTTGATTCATATGGATAAAAATGTTAGCAAGAGGCGTCACAAAAGTCTGTACAATTACAACGCGACACAATTCTTTTGTGTTTTCAGCACAAGCATCTGTTTGATTTCTTTAGTGAAACCAACCAGATGCACCAGTGTTTCAAATTTATTTATTTTGGAATGGCACTCTACATGTTTCGGACGGTCTTTTCGTTCGTTATCAGGAGTTCAAGACTGTACATACAGTAACAGATACTACTGTCTGCTTACTAGCAAGTAGACAGCACTATCTATTTGACATATGCCTGTTGCTGTATGTACAGTCTTGAACTCCTGATGATGGACGGAAAGACCTTCCGAAACATGTACAGTGTCGTTCCAAAACAAATAAATTTGATACAGTGGTGCATCTAGTTGGTTTTACTTTCTTTAGTAAAAACAAACAGATGTATTAAATTAATTTGTTTTGGAATGGCACTCTACATGTTTCGGACGGTCTTTCTGTACATTATCAGGAGTTCAAGACTGTACATATACAAACAGATAGTGCTGTCTGCTTGCTAGCAAACAGACAGCTGTATCTGTTCGACATATGCCTGTTGCTGTATGTACAGTCTTGAAATCCTGATGATGGACAGAAAGACCGTCTGAAACATGTACAGTGTCATTCCAAAACAAATAAATTTAATACATTGGTGTATCTGGTTGGTTTAGCTAAAGCAATATATTAAGATGCACGGCACTGTGAACGTTAAATGAATCAATTTGGTATGGTTCTCATACGGTAATCAAAAGCGACGTTTCATACACAAAATCTGATTTTAGTCTAAATGGGTTAGTAAGTTTAAGCGAAATATCAAACACGTTTGCTGTTCATACCATCAGATGCAGCCTTTACAACATTATCATTTCATATTTCATGCTTTGTACACAATCTGTCGTGTCCTGCACAAACACTATCAGCTTTCCTTCTTGAATACATTTGAAGACAAAAAATGTTTTGCATGGTAATGAATCCTACCTAAACTACCCTACGTTATTATATGCGACATAGAGACTGTTGTTGAAACGAACACAAACCCTATTAAGTCTTTACCAAAGAAAACTTCGCTATGTTGATACAACACACACAAAAACATCTATGCTTATAGCAGTACAGTGGGAGCTCATGGGCTGACATGTGCGTGCATGACTGTTCCAGCTCAATTAGGCGAGTTGTGGACATAGTTTAAAGTATCTTTTTGTGTAAAGAGATTCTTTGTAAGTGCTTCTAAGTTTTATATATACCCAGGCATAGATGGCAGGATAATATTAAGATAGATCATCAGGAAGTCGAATGTGAAGGTATGTACTGGACTAATCTGGCTCAGAATAGGGACAGGTGGCGGGCGCTTGTGAATGCGGTAATGAACTTTCAGGTTACATAAAATGCAGGGAATTTCTTGACTACCTGAGAACCAGTTAGTTTCTCAAGAAGGACTGTGCTCCATGGAGTGTTTAAGTAATTAAGTAAGTAAGTGAGTAAGTAAGTAAGTAAGTATGTATTTTAGTAAGTAAGTAATTAGGTAAGTAAGTAAGTAATTGAGTGAGTGAGTAAGTAAGTAAGTAGGTAATAAGTAAGTAGGTAAGTAAGTAAGTAATTAAGTTAGTGAGTAAGTGAGTAAGTAAGTAGGTAATAAGTAAGTAGGTAAGTAAGTAAGTAATTAAGTGAGTGAGTGAGTGAGTAAGTAAGTAAGTGAGTAAGTGAGTAAGTAAGTGAGTGAGTCAGTAAGAAAGTGAGTGAGTGAATGAGTAAGTAAGTAACTAAGTAAGTAAAGTCTTATGTATATAAAAATCGTTGACTGTGTTAGGAAATGCTTGCGCAAACTTCGGACAAACACTCGCATCTCAAACACCGTAAGTTTAAGCAAACGAGTATTCATGTTCTAAGTAACTCCTCTTGTGGACGCTTCCTAAAAAAGTAATATATTCTGAGTTCTACAGAAAGGTAAGGTAAGTTTTCAAGCAATGTGTGAGTAGCCAAATTTTAACCAAAACTTTAATCTAAAGACAGCTATGAGCTGAATTTCTCAACTTCAAATGTAATGAAAACCATTATATGTTACATGTCCACAAAATTAATGAAAATCTGCCTGGCTTTTCTCGAATTGTTAAATGCGGACAGACAGACGGACATAGTATAAATAATAAATGAATTCCTGCAACGTTTCACCGTCAAAATCTAGGCCTCTAAATTGAAACGATTTCATGATAATCCAGACTGTAACAAAACGTATCTTCTACAACTTGCAGGTTTTCACTGTCATTTTGCTAAATTCTTCTGCAGCGCAACATTTCGTCGGCTTGCAGTTACGAATATTTCTAAAAACATATTTTCTTCCATTATCTTCAGGGTAAAACAATCCTGCAGCCTTAGGCTGGCTGATTATTTACCAGACGTCACGAAATAATATCTCAGAATGTTTGAGTCCCTAACAGCACCGCTGCAATTAGCTAAAATCTCACAAAATCAATAATGTTGTCTCACCCCCAGTCTTGATTAATCTTTAGTTTACTGGTCCGGCCTTAAACTGTAAGGTCAGTCACACTGATTATATTTGAAGTAGTGAGTAGCATGATTCTTAAAAACTTCAGTAACAATCTACCAGTCGATGTTGTGTAACAACCCAGAAGATATCTGTCTTCAAATCTCACGTCCTTATATCTAAATGTAACACAGAGTTTCTTGGTACTGTATTATTTACCATGTAAGGGAATCCGAGCCTCAATATACTTTTCAAAGGGCCAGCTACTGGACCTTACCTTGAGCCAGATTCATCCAACCCACACTACTTAACCCCAATAAACATATCTTAGTTCCTCCCCTCTTGAAATATTTCTACAAAATTATATATATTTCTTTTCCTCCATTCTATTTTATATAAAATCTCCCATCATATAATAATATAAACAGCCAACTAGATGGCAACAATAATGATTTTTATTAATAATTTCAATCAGCTCAACATGTTTCGGACGATAATTTCGCCCATCCTCATTAGCACTAGACTGTGTTCACAGCTTGTGGTATAAAAACACGGACGATGTTCCTGAGGATGGGCGAAATTATCGCCCGAAACACGTTGAGCTGATTGAAATTATTAATAAAAATCATTATTGTTGCCATCTAGTTGGCTGTTTATATTATTGTATCAATGATGCACGGTCACACAAAACATCAAACTCCCATTACATATTTCTTGATTTGATATCTCTTGTGGAATTTTACGCCTCTTGTATCGTACTATATCACTCGTGCCACGTGTTTGTGTTTGGTGGTTGAATGGGTTTACCTTTCTAAAGGTACTGCAAATAGACAAGCCTTGTTGAACCACAGCACAAAGCTCTCAGCTCTTATTGTGTTCCAATATCATGATAATGGAATCTCTTCGCCATTTACCAATATTTTCGACGCTGATATCATTTGTTAGGATGCGAATTAAATTTGGAGTATAGTGCCTTGGTTAAAACGTCATTAATCATCATATTTATAACAGAAACAAACTACGACTATCGAAACTGTCTTCCTGTGACTAATGTTTGTGCTGTGACTGCGATAGTACATACAGGTTTTTTACACAGTCATGAGCAATAAGTATGTGTAGCACTGGCCTGTTGCAGTAATGTCGTAGTTACATGCACTAACAAATACCTTTCTGTTCTGGCTACAAGCACTTAATCACTGTCAATACTATGTTACGTGTGGATATATGATTTTATGCATTTTTCGTACTACATTAAATCCAGACTTCTTTTCGATTCATGTCTGTTTCATACGCCTTTCAACAACTGACACAGAATTAGATTCTTTGTCCTTTGAAACATGGAGGGGGCGATAACTCAAAATTCAATTATTATTGTACTGATTCATTAAGTACATACGTAACTCTGTAGACCCGGAGAGTCTATTATAAAATAGCACTTCCTCGGGCAGTCAAGAAATATTCAGACATTGAAGGCACCTCAAAACCCAAAACAACCCACAAATAATCCATAACAATTCACTCCATACACGCTCTCACTCTTTCTTTCATATGTTTGTTTGTTTTTGGTGCGATAGCACCCACCCCCATTGGGCCAGTGCCTCCTCATTCATGAGGTTTTCTAGATCGCACACAACAACGCACCACAGTCGATAGGACTCCTGTGGACGAGTGATCAGCTCCTCGCAGAGACCTCTACCTGACAACACACAACACACACAACAGACAAACGTCCATGACCCCGGTGGGATTCGAACCCACATTCGCAGCTGGCGAGCGACCGCAGACCTACGCCTTAGACCGCGCGGCTACTGGGACCGGCATTGGATTGATATACAAAAGTAAAATCAATATTAGACTAAATACAGCATATTTTCTAGACGGTACAGTCTATATGGCAGTCGAGGTACGTGTTACAAGCCGAATTACGGCAGCTGCTAGCTCAAACCATAAAACACATTGGGAAAGACATTAAATACAGTTACATAATTAATCGTTACACTTTCGTGAAAAAATTGTAAGTGAATGGAATGAAATAATATGAAATATGTTAACCTTTTGACGCCTAATGTCAACTATAATGGTCATACTGCACCGCTAACCTCTAAAGTTGCATTTTATATATTTATTCAACAAATATAGGTACTGAATATTTTAAACACGGTATATAATCTCCGTTTATTTTCTATTAAAAAATGCAGTTTGTTTCATAATTCTAACATATTTGGTTCCTGTATTATTCACATTCTATATACAGATTGTGCTAAAATTTAAAAAAATAATTCCGGCGCCTAAAGGTTAATACAACACACAGTAAAACATGTCAATCAGGATATATATCAATTAGTTTACAAGTCATAATATATTTTAATACAAGGTTCATATAAAAGTCAATGTCAGTCGAAGCGGTGTCTTAAAAAGCCACGATTTACGTGTGAAAATAACTGTGTTCTCAGTATTAATTTCTCTGGTGTATAGTTCGCGTTGCAGGTGAGCAGAAACTGTACTGGGTTGAAGTGTTGTCATCGTCATTACTGGCTGTGATATCATTACAATTTTCCCATACCACTTCTTCACTTTATGTTGGTCAAACTTGGTCGAACAACATCAGACATTAAATCTGTTGCAAACGGACAGTGAGCACCTACCGGGATTTTTGTTTCATTAATGGAGAATTTTATGCGTATTGGACCGTGCATCATCTTGATATTTGAATAAAGGTTGACCAACTAGATGACACTTGCTTTATTATATATTGCTCAACATGTTTCAGAAGTCAATACGTCCATCTTCAGGAGCTAACGAGTACTTGTTGTGTTGTGTAGGCTGCAATGATAGAGGTTTTGTGTGCTAGTTTATATATCTAGTGGTAAGTGGTAACACACTCACACAGAGCCACACACGACACATAATATAGGTATAGCACTTACCACTAGATATATAATCTAGCACACAAAACCTCTATCATTGCAACCTACACAACACAACAAGTACTCGCTAGCTCCTGAAGATGGACGTATTAATGTCTGAAACATGTTGAGCAGTATATAATAAAGCAAGTGTCATCTAGTTGGTCAACCTTTATTCAAATAATGGAGAATTATTTGATTATATTTCATTTTTAATATCGCAACTTATGCCGGTGTTCATAATCAGTGTAAGCGTATATTCATTATTATAGAGTACTAATAATAATAATGATGATGAAAAGAAATGTCCAGCAAAAGGAAGCGGAAAAGAAGTTAAATTACAAGCGTTTATGTATAGAGACTTTATGTATAGAGATAAAACACATAATAATTGCAGTCACTGGTATAGTAACAAGAAGCTTAAAGAATAATTTGGAAACTATACCAGGAAAACATTCGATAGATTCACTACAAAAGACAGCTATACTTGGAACATCACACACAATACGGAAAGTACTGCAGTGTGAAGCTTGAAGCGTGAGCGGTGGGGATCACCGATGGTTCAAGAGAAGTACCGGGAAGAAAAGGTCTGTGACAAGATAAGATAATATTGATAATAATAATGTTTTAAAATATAAAGACCTCATAAGAGAAATTAAGCGCACGTGGAATGTGAAAACAAAAGTGATACCAGTAATAACATGGACAACTGGAACCATCTCAGAATCACTCAGATAATACGTGAGGAACATACCGGGAAAGTACGACATTAGAGAACTACAGAAAACAGCCTTATTGGGCACTGCACACAAACTGCAGGAAGTGCTGATGTAGAAGTACAAGACATATTTCACCGGCCAAATAACATTACGTGTAGCACAAACTGTAAATACAGAACAGCTCCAAAACTATATACCCTACAAGCATGGTTTGTTGCAGGTATATAGTTGTAAATACCCTGCATACAGGCGATAACAAGGACAACAACAACAACAACAACAATAATAATAATAATAACACAATCTTCTGTCAGTTTCACTCGTCTCCCATCCACACTAACTAAAATCCATTAAGATACATCTTACTACTCCACTCCACTTTCAGTTTCCTTTAATCTTGCAGGTGAAATATTTTCTGGAGGGTTTTCTATCAAAATTCTGTATCCTTGATTCTCCGATCATACATACGGTACTAACGTATCGCGGTCTCCTATATTTCAGTGCCATATTAACCCTAAAATTAAGCTGGGTTTTAAATTCCATGATAGACAGGTTTGAAACTTCTTTACTCTCATACACATCTACGGCCGTACAGTGAACCGATGTCGGTGCATATTTATAGGTCCGTACACTACCGTGTTTGCGGAGGAGAATCAATTCATTTACTGACGAAAAAAGCGGCTATCTGACCTACTGAATTATTAAACAGATAATTATTAGATGGAACAGAGTCATTCTTGAGAAGCTTACAGGTTTTCAGCTAGTCAAGAAATTCCCCACATTTTATGAAACCCAAAGTTTTCATTACCGCATTCACAGGTACCCGCCACCTGTCCCTATCCTGAGACAGCTCGATCCATTCCACACCCCCCAAACCTTACTTCCTGAAGATTCATCTTAATATTATCCTCCCATCTACGCATGGTTCTCCCAAGTTGTTTCTTAATAAACAGATACGATACTTAAACGAAACATAACAAATATTTCCCACGCAAAACACCCAACAGGTCAGTGATGTGCACCTCGCTCATGCTGACGTCATTAATGCGAACATGAAAAAAAGAAAAGTCGTTTACATTTCAAATTTATTTTCTCCTTTATACACGAGTATAATTCTTTTTGCAGAGACGCTATGCTTCCTGAGTTACAACAGTTCCTGAAGTTTCACTTTAAGAACTCCACTCAGTTTTATTTCTTTCCGCCCTACGCCACTAGCGTCCTCTTAAACTAAAGAAAATGTCAGCAGAAAAGGATGTATTTTTACTTACCCCGGGAGATTCAGGTGCTTTATGCGATTATATCTGGCGTTGCCTGGCGTGGTGATGGCCCAGGAAGTTATGACCTCCATAGCTTCTTCTGGAATATATAAGAAGAAGGAATTAATGAATAACTTTTACAATGACAATGTTAGATGTAAGTGGGGAAATAAAACTGGAAATCTTAATAATAGGAGTGCAGGAGAGGTGGGAGTAGCAATATTACTTTAATCGGCGTAGGTATTGTCTGGTGGGGAAAAATGTTATTAAAATTATACATGTACAGGAAGAATAATAACAAATAACCCTTGTGTTAGTAATTGCAAGCTTTTGTAAACTTAGATTAAAAATATGAAAAATTATACTAATAACCACATATCGTTATGGCTTGAACACTTGAGTAAAATTAATACCACTGAACAGGGTTAACCTTTCGAAGCCTAACGGTTACTTTACGTACCACAAGGTTTAACATTCATAAATTTTACATTGTGATTATCTGGAATTTGCGTGTGTTGTACGTATCTCGGAATAAACAGCAAGTCTGACTTACGTACCGCTAAAAGATTGGTTTTTATAACAGAGTTGGAAAGTGTTTACAGCGCGGTACGCACAGAGTACTTATATAAAACATATATATATTTCGTCCTTAAAAGGTAACATGACCTGTAACAGTACTGTGCAAAGTTAGGGACCTGTGGTTACAGTAAGAATTTTCTTTTTGGTGGGAGTATTTGTAATTTCGTTCGAACTCATATTCCTTTTAAAAAAAAATGTCAACTGATTATTTTTTACGTTTTGCTGACCGTGCATCTCAATATGTTTATCTTCGTAATTAACCAACTTGATGCACAAAATTTTTGTTTTAAAATAAGTTTATTTCATGCCTCTACATGTTTCGAGCACCATCATTATCATCAGGAGGTCAAAACTTGCTATACAGCATC
>Ga0123352_10019442_pt1 | contig 10835 bp, 5 predicted proteins | sample TergutLab28metaG_FD_89700 | JGI IMG/M metagenome (GOLD analysis project Ga0123352, IMG submission 89700) | Labiotermes labralis P1 segment gut microbial communities from Petit-Saut dam, French Guiana - Lab288 P1 | ecosystem: Host-associated > Arthropoda: Insects > Digestive system > Gut ... | reverse complement strand
TCACCAACAGACAATCCCGCTACATAACACCAGCACGCCTCAAGTCAGCCTACACAACACAACAAGTACTCGCTAGCTCCTGAAGATGAACGTATTAACGTCTGAAACATGTTGAGCAATATATAATAAAGCAAGTGTCATCTAGTTGGTCAACCTTTATTCAAATAACAATATACCTCGTTCTCCAGATGCAACCCCATGTGATTTCTTTCTATGTGGTTACGTCAAGGATCAAGTTTATGTTCCTCCTCTTCCCGCAAGTATCCCGGAACTGAAGGTTTTACATGCTACAAACAGTTGTAACGAACTCGATTATCGGGTTGATGTTTTTAGAATCACAAAAGGTGCACATATAGAGCACCTGTAAGGTATGTAACAAAAACTTGGAGTGTTGTTCTATTACATAAAAAATACATATACTACTATCGCAAGTGTATTGTGTATAAGTTGTTAAAACTCCGACAATCATTTTGAATAATCCTGCATAACAAACCACAGATTTTCCTACCCATTAATACCTTTTCATGTAAACCCACATGTTAGCGCCCTTTCAGGATCCTTTCCTTTTCCTCTCGTATCGTAATAGCACCGTCATATGCATATTTCATTACCTACAAACATGCACAACACAAACTTCACATCAATATTTAGACATGACTGCACCGTCCAGTAACACGTTCAATAGTGAACCAGACATCTGAAGTAAACAGTCACTGTTGTGGAATAGGCCAGTTATAATGTTTAAACTCGTTTGCAAAACTGCGAGAAGCGACTATTAGATTCGTCATGACTGTCTGTCTGCCTGTCTGTCTGTCCGTCCGTCCGTCCACATGGAACAACTCGGCTCCCACTGGACGGATTTTCATGAAATTTCATATTTGAATATTTTTCAAAAAACTGTCCAGAAAATTCAAGTTTCATTAAAATCCCACATGGGTAACGGGTGCTTTACACGAAGACCAATATACATTTGTTATCATTTCTCGCTCATTTCTTCTTAATTGTAGAGAAAATCAAAGCACAATTTTCTGTTCAATAACGTTATTTTTCGAAAATCGTGCCGTTTATGAGATACTGTGGAAAAATATTGTAGAGCCCGGAAGGTCACAAGTGACAAATGGCTCATGCGCATTACATGCTGGATAACTAAGACTACAAACACACACTAACATTACGGTATGTAACACTTACTGCTTTTCCGCTGCAACGGTGGCTGCACGATTGAGCATCATTGTTAAGTTATATGTACACCGACAGTCTGGTTATAAATTATAATTGTTTACAATTCAATATTAATAAAATAATAACAGCTATTTTATTAACATTGTGACGTACTGTTGCTGTGTTCGTGGTCAGTACGGTGTATGTCCGGCGTTCAGCAGCATGGGATTAGTCACATTTGGCATAGGAACGACGTTCGAAAATGCCTTATTGAAGGAAGTTGAAGAGACGAGAAGACGACGGAGAAGACGTAAGTAGCTGCCGGGTGACCGTAAGGAACAGAGAAGGTAACAGAATTTGAAAGAGGACGCATTAGGTCGAATTCTCTGGGGACGTCGCTTTGGAACAGGCTGTGGACGTGCTGCCAGACAGATGGCCGTGAGCACCAAAAAGTTCCATCATGTCGTCAGTTCGGACGATGTGCCATATATTTCCAGACAGAAGACGGCATACCGTGATTTCAGATTAAATCCTGCTTTTCCCATGAGTCGTGCTGTTTTCATGCATATAACACTCGCTCCGCGAAAGGTACCGTATGCCCATCTGTAACGCCGTCTTTCTCTAAGCCACATTGCTGTTTAGTGGCGGTACTGCCACCCATTACTATCTGCAGTTAACAAGCCAACACACGCTGTAAGCTCATTCCAGTTAATCCTTGTATTTTACAGTATGACCTGTACCGGAAGTTGCGGTTACAGTTTTTAGATGATGGGTGCCGTGTCACCCGAAACATGTAGAGTGACTTTGCAATAAATAAATATCTGCATACTGTTGCATCTGGTTGGATTTTTTTTTAACATTGAATTACGATTTACGGAAACATGAGTTAAAAAAAAAAGTTTACAATTATTTAAAGAAATTAAGTTAATAGTACTTCAACCCCAACAATTCAACACGTGTAACTGATGCATTACATCTACATAATCACAGCTTAGTATGTAAGAATCGTTGAGAAGGGGTTTAGTCTGTATTGTGACTGCTGTGACACATGTTGTTTTACCACGCACCTTTCCGTCTTTCGCACTTTAAGTGAAGAGATGAAGCGGGAAAGGCTGCGCAACAAATAAGGAATATGTCAATGCCATCTCGGTAACTCTTAACATTTTTTTTTTCCCACGAAAGCCCACAATGATGAATAAAATGTCCTTGACGACACCGAGTGGGGCCGCGAACCTATGTTGAAAAGTACCACACAAAAAGATATATTTCTTTTATTCTGATATCATAAAATTTTGTTTCAAAACAACTGACTTGTATAGTAAGTGGAACACGACATTTGAAATTACTGATATTAAAGCTTTTGCAATTGCATGTGGCAGAGGCAAATATTTTATCTCTTCTATAAAACCTCCAGACTAGTTCTGGGCTCCATCAAGCTTCCTGTTTAATAGGAAACGACGAATGTTAGACCGTAGATAAAGCTACCGGAGCGTGAGGCTGCGTACTCACCTCCATCTAGCTTCGATGTCAAGAACCAATGCAACTGTACCTCCACTCCCCAATATGCATTCATTTCATGCACTGGGCCAACGTGAAATTTACCGCTATGGGGTACCTTTAAAGAATTTCCAAGGCAGAAGCGGGCATTGCGACAATTTAGTAAATAGGCTGGAGCCTCCCCGTACAACTCATGAGTCTTTCCTTTTGCAGTTATTGTAATGACATGTTGCTCCCAGAGAAAGTTCGCGAAAATGGCCGACGAGTTTCGCCGAGAGCGGCAGACTATATCAGCTATTCGGAAAATCAGCGGTGAAGTCACTGCTGAGACATCGACCTGTGTGTGGCTAAAGAGTCTCGAGTGGCAGCACAGGTTTAAGGTCCGTGACTCGTTTTAAGACGATCAGCGCAACCAAGAACGGATACGGTGTGCCGGGAGACGTTAGATGTGGCGCGTTCGAAGACTGCAAAACAATGATCTATTCCAGGAATGTTTCGAGGGCAAGTTAAGGCCTCCCCGTAACAAGCTATGCAGGCACAGAGGGGGCTAGATGGGGGTGGGTGGTCAACGTCATGTCCCGGTAATTTATACCTGGGGAATGACATCGGTACCCATAGTACAGGAGACTTGGTGGGCCCCAGGGTCGGTCTAGACGGGTGTGGAGTACAGAATAACTCTTGCCCCCCACCGGGAACAGAACCACGAAACCTCCAGCCCGCGACGGATCTCTGTGCCTATTACGTAACCCGACCCCGCAACAGAAAGGTATGTTTGGGTATTCTGAAGGAAACGGAGCCTGAGAATTTGGTACCGCTGGATTCGAGATGTGGCTGCAGCCACGGAACGTTTTGAAGCCATCACATATTTTGCAACTAATTCATCAATCCATTCCAAGAATGTTCAATTAATTTAATGTGCTAGTATTACAATGACCAGTCAAAGCGCTCGTGGTTGAAGACACGCTGCACCACATGAACACTTCGACTGTCATTTCAGATCCTGCACGGAGCGTGGATTGATGTCCGAGTTTCCCATATTGTCTGTCGTGCGTGGACTGACGTCCTGCGATGAACACATCCCCCGGTCAAGTGGTCATACAAAATGTACAGTACAAATGTTTTATTTCTTTTTTGTTTAGTTTATTCTCAATCGAAACAGGTCGGCAAACCTAACCATAAAAACTGTAACAGTACAAGAAGTCGGAATGATAAGATGTAGCCGAACATTTTTAATATAGTTGTTTATCAGGATTACTAGCGTCAGTTACGGACGGCTCATGGTCATGCGTTGTAGGGTAATCTGTCAACGTATATTCAGAACCGTTGGTAAGAGGTAAGAGGGGAGAGATTTAAACACCGAAACAGTTAGAAGCTGATAACGGACGCTAGCACTCCAGTAAGGAAGTCAGTGGTATACGAGTGTGGTGCAGGTGGGGAGTACACGTGACCGTGCTGTTTTAATAAAATGTGACTTGGTTGTTTAACTTGATACAGCAGGCATTTTTTTATTTTATCAACAATAAATTGAGTAAATAAAACAACAACTAAAAAAAGGAATAATTAAAACGATATGTGATTCGGTAAACCACACTCTTTTCCCGAAAGAGGATCACCTACCAGACTGAGCACGTCGGGAGAACAAGGTTACAAAGGGTGATCGTGTAGAAAACACTTTTAATCACATACACGATTTTGGAGTTTCAAATGTGACGTGTTCTTGTGACAAATAAACCAAATTTTAAAAAAGAAACATGACACGTTACTATAATCTTAACAACACGACCACAAAGGCTTATCACGGCATGAATTCAAAGACGTTTTCTTTCATATCGATCATAAGTTTGGACACGGCTGTTGTAATGGACTTTGCTAATGGCAGTATCAGAATTTTCCTTAGAGACTAAAAATAGAACACAAGACACTTTAATGGACTTACAAACTAATACAATTACAAACAGAATTTAATATTATAAACAGAGGAGAAAGTCGAATCAAAAGCAAGCGCTAAATTACATTCTACAATGCAAAAGGTATGTTTGACGAATCTTAAACCGTAAAGTAACCAAATGAGATTTTCATAAGGAGAAAAATTCCCTTTGGTCAACTGCCCAGTGTTCATAATGATACTTTAGCCAATCAGGTGGCGAAGTAGTATGAACTGCACACATTGCACTGCAGATACCTATTGCGCACGTATTTCATGGTACAAGGGTCTTTCTGGAGGCAATGTTAGTTGCGTAGCTGGTAAACAAACATCCATTCCCATACTGTTCTCTCATACATTCCCAGACTTCCCGTAGTCCCCCCCCCCTCTCTCTCTCTCTCTCTAAAGGTGTCACCAGTAAACTTCACGACAGAGCTTTGTGCTCTCACAATACTCCTCATTCTTAGTTGTTGTCGTTTGGTTGTTGATGTATCTAGATAAATAATGATGACTAATGTTGTTTTCGAATTACTGTATACTTAAAAGCGGCTATGTTGTACCCAATTTTAATGATGGAATGCTTTGCTATGTGACATCTCCACATCCCCAAGATATGTATCTGTGATTGGCTTTACGGAAAAGAATTATTATTATTATTATTATTATTATTATTATTCTGATACTGAAAGGCAAAAAGACGAGTGCGTACAAAAAATAATTTATAGCTTATGGTGTGAAGATTTATTAACACATGCCCCATTAGTCAAGGTATACTAAGTACATCTCACCGAGAAAAGCAATTAAAAATAATAAATGAATACAATGGGACGATATAGCGAATACGTGATCTGCCTCTTTAACTGCGCGTACGAACAAGACACTGATATATGGCAAAGGCAGCCGAGCAATTTTAGCAAAGCAGAAAGGTTTGCATTCGGGAAGAACCACATTCGAAGCCAAGCCACGTGTAACACGGAACACAGTGAATTCCCAAATCCCCTACGCAAGACTGCCACTTGCTTAGACGGCATGCTTAACAAATACGTGGGAGAATTTCCCGCAGCATAACTGTCATTAGGCCTACTTCAGAGAGCGGCAATGAGTTTCAACGAAAACGTTACAGTTCCGCAATTAATTGAACAGACCAATTCCCCCAGTTGATTAATTTTAATTTCCTTACATGAAATACTATTTCCGTGTAACATTAAAGATACTTAATTTCATGTTTTGCTGACCGTGCATCCTGGTACGACTCTGGGTAAATGACCAACTTGATGCACAATTACCTTATATAATACTCGTACGTTGATTATTATAATCCTCTACATGTTTCGAGCAACTCTGTGTTCGTCATCAGGAGGTCAAATTGTATTAATACAGCATCTGGTATAGTATCCTCTGTAAGTGACCGTCCGGTGCACAGGTGTCAGCCTGCACACCAGAAGGTCACTTACTGAGAATACTATACCAGATGCTGTATTAGTACAATTTGACCTCCTGATGACGAACACACATTTGCTCGAAACATATAGAGGATTATAATAATCAACGTATTATATAACGTAATTGTGTATCAAGTTGGTCATTTGGTCAGATTACAGAATACATTCCTGACAAAACTCGCATTTCAGGAGATCCTTCAGTTACAGTAAAGTATGCAGTTTCCAACAAGTGGTAATTTCGATAATTTGCGACAGAAACAGAAACGCCTAAAAGCAACGCCTCGTTTCTCTACTCACAGAGATCATTATTTACGAAATTCTGTACCTAAATACAAGACTCTGATATACGTATTTAAAGTTACTTAAAATCTTTCTCCTTATTTTGTCGGCTGGACGTGAGCTTTGTCGTTCAGCAGCGGTACCGGAGCAGCAGTGGAAGACAATATATTGGTATTAAACCTCCATAGTTTCTTGAACTAACTTCCTTACTCTTTGACAAGCCAAGACCCGAGACCCAGACAAAGCCTACAATCTGCAGACCGATAATATGATAAAATGTCACCCCGTCAGGGATATCGTACAACTCAGCGGACATTTACTTATAAGTGTGGGGCACTACTTGAGTAATGGTTAGCACAGGAAAGCCGAACATCTCAGACCATACATTTGATGTTTGTGTGACCGTGCATCATTGATACAATAATATAAACAGCCAACTAGATACAACAATAATAATTTTATTCATAATTTCAATCAGCTCAACATGTTTCGGGGGACAATTTCGCCCATCTTCAGGAGCATTAGACTGTGTTTACAGCTTGTGGTATAATGCACCGACGATGCTGCCTGCTGGTGACCAGGATGAGGTGGAACTGTTCCAGTTACCATTTATCCAATTATCGCCCGAAACATGTTGAGCTGATGTAAATTATTAATAAAATTATTATTGTTGCATCTAATTGGCTGTTTATATTATTATCTCAGACCATAATCTGCTCCTATCTCATTTCGTCCATCTCGGATTTTACGTGAACTTAATTGGAAATTAACCAGAGGTTTCGCAGTAAGAAACCAGCAACAAATCTCCTGAGCTATGACAGTTACCACTGTGAATTGTAAGCTGTAGAGTTTCAGTTTAATTTTCGTTAACTGAGAAGGGTACTGAATAATAAGGTATTAATACGCAACTTCAATCGAGGAGAAGCTGGCATATTTGGGATAGTAACATTACGACTGAATTCGATCTTCGGCAAGTAGTGCGTGACGACCAGACCCCTATCCAGGGAATGAAAGTGAAAAATGGGTGCAAGGCACCCACGACTAACTTGATGTACCCGCTGGGAATATATAAAATGTCACAGACAAACACGCCTGCTAAAAAAAACGTGCGACGCTCTACCGCATCCACGTGTTGCCTCTGTTGACGTGCCGTGAGTGGAAAAAAAATCATTATCAAAAATAAGCATATAAGCTTTGTGCAGTGTTACAGAGCGCACTATGTAACTGAAGTGTTAAGTTTGTGGTCCTGGTAACAGCGCTTTTCACGCTTATACTTATGTAATATATATATATATATATATATATATATATGAATAATATATACTGGGCGCCAGTGCACCCACTGTGTTCATGGTCTGTCCACGGGCCTGATAAGAATGTGGAATGAATTCAGGTAGGTTAGGCTAGTGTCCAACTGCGGGCTGCCGTGAAGAGTCTTAAGTTTTCTGATCCCATTAATGCAATGTATTGCTCCACTGGATAAGGATTTTAAAAACTTGTAAGTACGAGAGAGCAGGACTGAGTTAGTTAGCCAGTTGGCTGGTTATTTAAAAAGTCAGTCATCTAGTAATAAGCAATATAACATACCTAAAAATTAGGCACGCACAATTAATTTTGGGAAGTCGTAAGATTTCTTCCTGATGCCATCGGTTAAATCGGCTAGCACGGAAGTTGATTCTGTCTGCTCAAAATACGTACCTTGTATAAAATTAATTTAGAAATTTAAAAACGAATTACTCAAAATTCTTACAAAATTATTGTAGCTAATTACAAGCCGCTTGCTGCTAAAGATAAAGGCCAGGCGACTTTCAGTCAGCGATATATCACAGCCGCCAAAGTAGCTGATGTCACCTACACAAATAAGGACAAATTGTAGCCATTTTTCCTACAGAATTTGTTTCGAACCCAGGCACATTGCTGTTGTACTGTTGTTGTACAGACTACAGCACAAACACGGACATTCTAGCTGTATTTCTAATGCACCTACAAGTTGTGAGGTGACAAGAGACGCATTTCCCAAAAAACAATTGTGGTGACCCAGATGGGCATAAGTATTTTCCAGAGATTCTGTGGGTTTGACACCCAACACTGTGTAGTAGTGGTGATTAACCGTCACGCTTGACAAACTTTCGAAATTAACTTTGACAGTCTGAAGCAATCATGCATATAAAATGGCAGATTCGGCTCTCCGCCTACTCTCAAACTCCGTGCCGCTGCTTATGAACACTGACTGCCTCGAAACCGCGAATACTTGATCAGAAGCTTTGATATGATGCCCAGTGAGAGAGATCGATCTCCCTCGTCTCTAACACCTTTTGGCAAAAGCGGTGTAACCCTCAAGTTCTGGGCAATTAATCATATTAGTCAGGTTCTCATAAAAATCACGGTGATTTTTCTCACGATAATCTGCGGTAACTTACGTCTGAATTATCTCACGGTACGGCAAGTGAAAAACGAAGATCCATGTTATTTTACACATTACTTCAAATTTATGACATAAATTAATATCACAAGTGACAGCGATCAGATATGAATAATTACTTTGACACAAATGTGAACTAGTGGCTATCAATTATGATTAATTAGTAATGGACAAAACTAAATTATTTTTAACATCGTGACACAGACAGCCGGAGAGGACGTGTGAACGTCTGCAAACTGATGGAGAGACTGTAACAACCGTACAATTTTTGAAACCTAACAGTGGGGTGTGTGTGTGTGTGTGTGTGTGTGTGTGTGTGCGTGTTTATGTCTGTGTGTGAGTGTGTGTATGTGTATGAGTGTGTTTGTGTGTGAGAGTGTTTGTGTGTGAGAGTGTTTGTGTGAGTGTTTGTATGTATGTGTGTGTGTGTGTGTTTGTGTGAGTGTGTGTATGTGTGTGTGAATGTATGTACGTGTGTGAATGTGTATGTGTGTGTGTGAATGGGCGTGAATGTGTGCGTGATTTTGTGTGTGTATGTGTGTGCAAGAGAAAGAGTGTGAGTGTGCGAGTGTGTGTGTGAATGTATGATTGTGTGTGAGTGTACGTATGTGTGTTGGTGTGTACGTGTGTGCGAATGGGTGTGAATGTTTGCGTGTGTGTGTGTGTGTGTGTGTGTGCGCGCGCGCACGTGCGTGTGCGTGCGTGCGCGCGAAAGAAGAGATGGTGTGAGTGTGTGAGTGTATGTGTGTGAGTGTGTGTGTTAGTATGTGTATGTGAGTGTGTATGTGTGAGTGTGAGTTTATGAATGTGAATGGGCGTGAATGTGTGCGTGAGTGTGTGAGATAGAGTGTGTGTGAGTGTGCGAGTGTGTATGAGTGTCTATGTGTGTGTGTGTGTGTGTGTGTGTGTGTGTGTGTGTGTGTGTGTGTGTTTACAGGTATTTACAATTAAATCACTGACCTGCCTCTTCAGCATGTTTCTATTTCTGAAACTACTGGATGGATTTAAATGAAATGTGTTACTGAGGGACCCACACTCCAAATTGGTAAACCTTTTCACTCGAGTGCCTGCTTCTCTTTAATTATGTCCTCTGCTTTACGTCAAATTCAGTTATAAATTTATCACCTCTATCAAACCTCGTAAATCGGCTTACTGTACACAAACTTTATACGTGTTACAAAATAATGCCTATTTCTGACTCGCATCTAGGACTGAAATTTGAGAACCTTTCAATAAATAAAATTGTCCCCTGTCCTGATTTAATCACGTCGCCATGACGACTTACAGTGTGGGACGTTTAGATGGAGGTGAATATCGGCGACACGCTCGGCTAATTTACTCCACAGAAAACTGAGGCTGGGTAGGCCCTGGTGTCAGGACGAATGAAACAAAAATTTTCTTGCACGTGCAGCGAATCAAATTGCGGTCACCCAGCCCGTAGCTTTGTCACTGCACTGAGAAAACCATTATGTATATTTAACAAAACACGAAGAAAAGTTTTTTTTATGAACTGTAAAAGTAACCCGGCTGCAATGCGATTATTATCCAAATATCTGTTTTTATTAGCAGTGAATAAATATCAGGACCTAAGGGAACTGAAGTCTTCTGTAATGTTACGCAGTATCAATTCATAAACGATTACCGACGTTCCGAGACTTCGTAATGTCTTCATCTTCAGAGCCATGTAGTCCAGCATCCATGGGCTCCTTGGTCCGCAGTTATTTACATTATTTATCAGTAAACAAGACGCAGCATTCCCGAATACTTGAATCGTCAGAAGGGCCGCTGTGAGAACTCCTATTTCGTGAGACCAGTAAGGTTTCGAGACAGCAAAGCATGAGAATGGCAAATGTGTAGTTTTAAATTGAGCCATCCCCGTTGTGTGTATATAAACAATATGTGTGGGTATCAGTCAATGACACAACAATATCTAAAAAAGATGTTTAATACAGGATGAAGTAAACTACATGTTTCGGCCTAATGTGGCCATCATCAGGTTTACATTCGAAAGTATGGTGGTATTGCTTTACAGGATTGGTATGGATATGTCACGATGGTGAGATCTCAGCATCTGTGATGTTTGTTATATGCTATTTATAGGGGGGCAGGG
>Ga0123352_10019439_pt1 | contig 10836 bp, 8 predicted proteins | sample TergutLab28metaG_FD_89700 | JGI IMG/M metagenome (GOLD analysis project Ga0123352, IMG submission 89700) | Labiotermes labralis P1 segment gut microbial communities from Petit-Saut dam, French Guiana - Lab288 P1 | ecosystem: Host-associated > Arthropoda: Insects > Digestive system > Gut ... | reverse complement strand
GCTTCATAAGTTTTAACACGTCCTACGATATCATCTGACTTTACTGTTAAAATTTCTTGTAGTGTGTAGCTTGCTCCGTATGCTTCTAAGGCCCAAACTTCCATCTCACCAAAACGTTGACCACCGAATTGTGCTTTTCCTCCAAGTGGTTGCTGGGTAACTAAAGAGTATGGTCCAGTAGAACGAGCGTGAATTTTATCGTCTACTAAGTGGTGCAATTTTAGATAGTGCATATAACCAACTGTTACGGGGTTGTCAAAATATTCACCAGTTCGACCGTCCCTTAAGTGGATTTTACCGTCTCTAGTTATAGGAACGTCTTTCCATTCGTCTCGGTTGTCTTTATTTTTTTCGAGTGCCTCCATAATGTCTTCTTCTATGATGCCTTTCCATTTAGCTATAAATTCATCCCAAGGCATTTTTGAAAAATCGTCTGCTAATTCTAGCGTATCCATTATATCTATTTCATTTGCACCATCAAAAACCGGTGTTGCTACTTTAAAACCTAAAACTTTCGCAGCTAACCCTAAGTGGACTTCTAATACTTGACCGATATTCATACGTGAAGGCACACCAAGTGGATTTAAAACTATATCTAAAGGTCTTCCATTTGGTAAGAATGGCATATCTTCAGCAGGTAAAATACGGGAAATAACACCTTTATTTCCATGGCGACCAGCCATTTTGTCTCCTACGGAAATTTTACGCTTTTGAGCAAGATAAACACGAACAACTTTATTAACGCCCGGTGGTAATTCATCTCCCCCTTCTCTTGTAAAGACTTTAACGTCTACTACTGTTCCACCTTCTCCGTGCGGAACTCTTAAAGAAGAATCACGAACCTCACGTGCCTTTTCACCGAAAATTGCACGAAGAAGTCTTTCTTCTGCTGTTAGCTCAGTCTCTCCTTTTGGAGTAACTTTTCCTACTAAAATATCATTTGGACGAACTTCAGAACCTATTGCAACTATACCATCTCTATCTAGGTTACGTTTGGCGTCTTCCGAAACGTTCGGAATATCTCTTGTGATTTCTTCAGGACCAAGCTTTGAATCACGGCTTTCTGCTTCATATTCCTCAATGTGGATAGATGTGTAAACATCTCCTTTTATAAGATTTTCAGAAAGAAGGATAGCGTCTTCGTAGTTATAACCTTCCCAAGTCATAAAGCCGATTAATGGATTGCGACCTAAAGCTAACTCTCCTTCTTGTGTTGAAGGACCATCTGCTATAATGTCTCCTTGTTTAATTTTATCACCTAAGTTTACTAAAGGTTTTTGATGGAGACAAGTACTTTGGTTTGAACGTTTGAATTTAGTTAAATTGTATTTTTTAATGCCGTTTTTGCCTTTAATTTCTATTTTGCTTGAAGTTACATGAGATACTGTACCATTCTCTTCTGCTAAAATGCAAACTCCAGAATCATATGCAACTTTATGCTCCATACCTGTTCCTACTATTGGGGAATCGGTTTTAAGTAAAGGCACAGCTTGTCTTTGCATATTTGAACCCATTAATGCTCTTGTAACGTCATCATTTTCTAGGAAAGGAATAAGTGCTGTAGCTACACTAACCATTTGTTTTGGGCTAACGTCCATAAGGCTTACTTTAGTTTTAGGTGCTTCGATAACGTCTTCTTTTAGTCTACTTGTAACTTTATCGCTAACAAAGTGTCCATCTTTTGTTAATTCAACATTTGCCTGTGCTACAATGTGATCTTCTTCTTCATCAGCTGTGATATAGTGACATTCGCTTGAAACTACAACATCGTCTCCCTCTTTTTTTACAATTCGGTAAGGAGCTTCGATAAAGCCATATTCATTTATTCTAGCATAAGTTGCAAGTGAATTTATAAGTCCGATGTTTGGACCCTCTGGTGTTTCAATAGGGCACATTCTTCCATAGTGGCTACTGTGAACGTCTCGCACCTCGAAACCAGCACGATCTCTGCTCAAACCCCCAGGTCCAAGAGCAGACATACGTCTTTTATGAGTAAGCTCACCTAGAGGGTTGGTTTGTTCCATGAATTGAGAAAGTTGGCTAGAGCCAAAAAATTCTTTAATCGCAGCAGTAACTGGACGAATATTTATTAAAGAGCTGGGTACAATATTATCAGCATCTTGAACGACCATACGCTCACGAACAACTCTTTCCATTCTAGTTAAGCCAATTCTGAACTGATTTTGTAAAAGTTCTCCAACTGCACGGATTCTTCTATTTCCTAGGTGGTCTATATCATCTCTAAAGCCTATTCCATAGGAAAGATGTAGGACATAGTTTATGCTAACCATGATATCTTCAAAAGTTACATTTTTAGGCACCAATTTAGAGGAATTTTGCTTTATTAGAAGCTTAAGTTCTTCTATATCACCTTCACTTTCTTCTATTAAATCTTCTAGTACAGGATAGTAAACATTTTCTTTAAAACCGAACTCTTCTGCTTTAAAGTTCGTAAAATGTTCTAACGAAACCATCATATTTGAAATGATTTTTACTTCATGCCCATCTTTGGACACATAAACATAAGGGATACCTTGGTTTTGTAAATCATCACAAAGTGAAGAGGTTAAAATATCTCCTTTTTCTGCTATTATTTCTCCATCTGCATCTACGACATTTCTTGCAAGTGGAAGGCCTTTAATACGTGCTTTATAGCTAAGTTTTTTGTTAAATTTATAACGGCCTATTTTTGCCAAATCATATCTTTTTGGATCATAAAACATCGAATTTATAAGACTTCTAGCATTTTCTTCTGCGAAAGGCTCGCCTGGTCTTATTTTTTTATAAAGTTCGGAAAGTCCTTCTTTCGAATTATGGCTAGTATCTTTTTCTAATGTATCTAAAATTAAAGGATCTTCACCAAAAAGATCTAATATTTCATCATCTGTTCCGAGTCCTAATGCACGAATAAGAACAGTTACAGGCATTTTTCTTGCTCTATCTACACGAACGTAAAAAATATTATTTGAATCAGTTTCATATTCTATCCAAGCACCACGGCTAGGAATTACAGAAGTAGTATAAAGTTTTTTACCGAATTTATCATGGTCAATTTTATAGTAAACACCAGGAGAACGCACAAGCTGACTAACTATAACACGTTCGGCACCGTTTATTATGAAAGTTCCTGTGTCTGTCATTATTGGGAAGTCACCCATGAAGATTTCATTTTCTTTTATCTCTTCTGTTGAAGCATTTCTAAGACGGACTTGAACACGCAAAGCTTTTGCATAAGTTGCATCCCTATCTTTACATTGTTCTATCGTATATTTAGGCTCGTCATCTAGTCTAAAATTCACAAGCTCTAAGCTTAAGTTGCCACCTGTGTCTGCAATTGGCGAAATATCCTCGAAGACTTCTTTGAGACCTTCTTCTAAAAACCAGCGATAGCTGTCTTTTTGAACTTCTATTAGATTTGGCATTTCTAGGACTTCATCAATACGTGAATAACTCAGCCTTTTAGCCCTGCCTTGTGTTACAGTTTTTATTCTTCCTTTTTTCATGCAGCCACTCCTTCTTAAGCAAATATATTTATTATTAATATTACTATATTTTACAACACAAAAAACCGAAAATTTGTCTAAATTCGGTCGTCGGTACTTTTAATTACAAAACAAGGTATTTGTGGGCAAATACCTGCTATTCTTTGATTTATTTAAGAACAAGATTTTGTATCCTCCTGTCTTATAGGGACAATTAGCCTAGTTTATCCAATATATCATATTTTTTCTATTTTGTCAAGTTCTTTTTTGAAAAAATATTGTAAAAAATTTTAATCTCTTGACTTTCATTTTCTGAATATGCTATAATTGACATATAAAAATGAACATGAAGGTCAATTATTGTGCCACAATTTGAAAGCAAAGTTATTTTAAGCCTAATCAACACAATACTGAACAAAGAAGAAATTAGCCTATGAAGAGAGAAAAGAAATGATAAAGGAAATTAAAAAATGATAACTAAAGTATACATGGTTAGGCACGCTCATTCAACTTATACACCAGACGAGCTTAATCGTCCTTTATCGGAAGAAGGGCGAAAAGAAGCAAATAAATTAGTTAATATTTTCAAGAATAAGGAAATTGATGAAGTTCTTGCAAGTCCGTATAAAAGAGCAATTGAAACAGTAGAAGGGATTGCAAAGGAGTATCAAAAAGAAGTTAAAATTATTGAAGATTTTAGGGAACGGCTATTAAGTTCTGAACCAATTTCTGATGGTGATTTTGACGGAGCAGTTAGAAAAGTATGGGAACTGGAAACATTTGTTCACATTGGTGGAGAATCTAACATTGACGCACAGAACCGTGGTGTTTCTGCACTAGAAAAAATATTAAAAATGTATTCTGGGAAAAAGGTAGCCATTGGCACTCATGGGAATATTATGGCTTTAATTATGAAGCATTATGATTTAAAATATGATTATGAATTTTGGAAAAAGCTTAGTATGCCTGATATTTATTGCTTAGTTTTTGAAGACAAAAAATTTTTAAGTGCTGAAAGAGTTTGGAAATGAACTATGAGTAAATAAAAAAATGCCGAACTAGTGGCATTTTTTATTTGGGTATTATTCATTGCTTGAATTAGAAATTGTTGGAAGGCTTCCTAAGTTATTTGCTTCGATTACATCAGGTAATGATTTCAAATATTCTGTTCCTTTATTAGTTGCGATTCCAACTCCGGCAATTTGTCCTTGTCTAGCTAATGCAACGCCCTCTGCTTTATCAACGACACTTCCATCGGATAATTGGTATCCTGTGATAGTACCACTTGTCTTTACTAAAGCAGTAATTTCCTTTGCATCTGCCTGTGCTTCTGGAATTTCTGAAAAAGCTAGAAGTGGCAATTCGGTTGTGTTAATTGTTTCTGCTTTCATTATAAATGTCTCCTTTGGTTTTTATTATAGCTTTACCATATAGCTTTACCAAAGAATATACTTTTTATTATAAGATCATGATATAGTAATATAACTTCAAAATCGCAACAGTCATCGTCTGAAAATCATCTTGAAACGTGATGATTTCAGACTCAACTGTTACTGTTTTTCAGTAATATGACTATATTAGTCAAATTTTAAACCAGCCAACTGGCTCGCTAGTGCATTATTTATAGGTTTATCTTCTTTATTGTTCAAATATTTGTTAATATCAGACTTTGAAGCACCGGTATATCTTTCTCTTTTAGGCTTGTTTTTGTCTTCTTCTACTATTCTTGTGCCACATTCTCTATCTTGGCAAATTAGAAATTCACCACGTTTTCCACGAACACGAAGCATTTTTTTACTACATTCAGGGCAGCTTTTATTGGTGATATTGTCATGTTTATAAATTGCTTCGCTATCTTTAATTTCTTTGATTATTTTTTCGGTATATGTTTTTATTTCTTCTATAAAAGCTTCTTTTTTTAGCTTTCCTTGGGCAATTCCAGTTAGTTTTTGCTCCCACCTAGCTGTTAGTGCTGGTGTTTTCAAATCTCCAGGGACAATTTCTAGTAACTGCCTACCTTTTGCCGTTGTAAAAAGATGTTTATCTCTAGGCTCTATCATAAAGCTATTTATAAGCTTTTCAATAATATCACTTCTAGTTGCTACCGTTCCTATTCCTCCTGCTTCTTTTAGCGTATTTACTAAGCTTTTATCTACATAAGCAGTTGGATTTTCCATAGCACCAAGCAAAGTTCCTTCTGTAAAATAAGCTGGCGGTTTTGTTTTGCCAGTTGTTATTTTAAAAGTTCCTTCTAAAGCTTCACTTTTTTTGAAATTTGGGAATTTTTGGTCTTCGTCGTCTTCCTCTTTTTCTTCATATTTGGAGAAGATCTCTTTATAGCCCATTTTTTTGACTACTTTCCCCTTTGCTGTAAAACTTTCTCCTGCAATATCAAGTGTTACTTGTGTTTCTTCATACTCAAAAGCAGGGGAGAGAAGGGCTAAAAAGCGTTTTACGATAAGGTCATAAATGCGCCTTTCTGTACTTGAAAGAGAGCTTAAATCTGCTGCTTCTTCGGTTGGAATTATTGCATGGTGGTCGGTAACTTTTGCATTATTTACGGCTCTTTTTGTGTCAAAGCTATTTTTAAGCAAATTTTGTGCATGTGTTCTATATTCTCCTGTAGAAACTGCTCTAAGTCTATCTTTTATCGTATCTACTATATCACTTGAAAGGTATTTGCTATCTGTTCTCGGATATGTCGTTAGTTTGTGCCTTTCGTATAGTGCTTGTGCAATATCTAACGTTTGGCTTGTGGAGAAGCCAAAAAGTCTATTTGCGTCTCTTTGCAATGTGGTTAAATCGTAAAGACCAGTTAAGTGAGTGGACTTATGTTTTGAAACAATATCACGGATTTTTGCATTACTGGCTTTACATTTTTTCAATATGCTTTCGGCGTTTTCTTTGTTGTAAATTCTTGAATTGTTATCTTTATTAACCCAGTTGAATTTTACGTTTCCGTTCAGGAATTGCACGCCATAGTATTCAACAGCTTTAAAGCTTCTTATTTCATCTTCACGGTGCTTTATTATAGCTATAGTTGGCGTTTGAACACGTCCACAGCTTAGTTGTGCGTTGAATTTGGTAGTTAAAGCTCTCGTTGCATTTATCCCTACTAACCAGTCTGCAACTGCTCTTGAATTTGCACTATAGTATAGATTTTCATAATCTTTTCCGTTTTTTAGCTTTGAAAATCCTTCTTTTATAGCTTTATCTGTAACAGAAGAAATCCATAGACGTTTTATAGGTTTGTTTATTTTTGCAAATTCTATAATCCATCTCGCTACTAGCTCACCTTCACGTCCTGCATCTGTTGCTATAACTATTTCTTTTATATCTGGCTTTCTCATTAAATCGGTTACTACTTTGTATTGCTTAAAAGTTTGTCCTATTGGCTTTAATTTCATTTTAGGTGGAATTATAGGCAGATGCTCTAGTTGCCAGTTTTTATACTCTTTTTTGTAGTCATCTGGGTCTGAAAGGGTTACTAAATGGCCTAAAGCCCATGTTACTATATAACCATTGCCTTCCATATAGCCATTTCCAGGCTTTTTAGCTCCTAAAACTCTCGCTATGTCCTTCCCTACGGAAGGTTTTTCTGCTAAAACTAGTTTTTTCATAGGTTATTGGGTCTCCTTTGATTGTCTATAATGCTTTTTGTATACTCAAGAAGTTCTTCAAAAAGGGGTATATATTCTTTTATTATTTTTTCGCACCATTCATTCACGGAGTCTAAATCTTTATACTCATGAACTATCTCATTTCTAGCTTTCAGCATAGAAATCCATTTTTCATCATTAATAACATCCGCACTATAAGCTTCTTTTAATATTTCTCTAGGTGAGCCTTTGGCGAAATTAATAATGCCATGATATTCAACTAATATATCTTTTGCTAACTTGTAGGATAAATCAAATGTGATACAAAACTTAGAAATAACTCCACACCAAATAAATCCGAATATGTCTTCGTTTTCTGGCCATTCGATGGTATTAATTTTTTTAAGAGAAAGAAGAGAATCCCTAAATTTTTCAAATCTTGCGGTAAAGTATAATTCCATATTTATCAACCTCTTTTTTTAACAAATCGTTTTTTGTGTTATTTATATCGACTAAATCTATTTTTAACAGCGTATCGATAAGGTCAATTTCTTCACGTAGTTGTTCAATGTCTATATTTTCACCTTTTAGAGCTATGTCAATATCGCTTTTTTCCATGTGTGTGCCTTTAGCTCTTGAGCCGTATAGGATAACTTCTTTTATATTTTCTTTTTTTGCACAAATTTTAGTTATTTCTGAAATTGCTAACATATAATCATCCTTTTATTTATTGTGGAGGCACAATTTATCCTTGTAGTTGTGTTGGTTGTTTTTTGTGGGGGCGAAAAGTGTTACAATAGCCACGTAAATATTAATCCCATGCAATGTTATTAATATTTACATACTCCCCTCTTGATTTAGCTTCTTCTAGTTCTTTTCTTTCGTTGGGGATATGATTCTGTCATAATATTTAACCATTTTCACCAATCTATATCTTCGTGATTTACATATTCTCCTCTACTAAATTCGTTATAGCTTGCTGTAGGTAAAGTTTCAAGATATTTTTTCAGTCTGTTTGACATCTGTTTGAAAAGAACATATGTTATTCCTCCAGAAGCAACGGCTCCCACCACAGGGATAATTTTACCAGCGCTTTTGGCAAAAATTGTTGTTGTCATTTTTATACCTATTGCCTTAGAAATATTTTTCACAATGGGATATATAGTTCCTTTTGTAAGTGCTTGTTGCATTAATTTTTTGGGTACATTTTGAGCAGCCAGTATTGCAATCTTTGATACTGCCACATTTGCAGCATTCACTCCAAACATTACTCCGATAAACAAAGTAAGTTGATTTGCTGTTTCGTCATCAAGACCATTTTCGCTTATGGTTGTTTCTTGCCAACCATATAAGTATGTTAATTTTTGAAGTATTCTAATGATGTGAGCGAAAAATTGTGCTGTATCAGCAGGGATTGTTGCTGCCATAGCTATTCCTCCCGCTATACCAGCAGTAGCGGAAATAGAAGATACAGTTGTGGTTTCACGATTAATACAAGATTTTGCAATGCGGTCAAGATTTTTAAGGCTCACTCACGCTTGTGCAGGAGTCGTTGTTATTGCTTTATTTACAATATCCTCACTATAGTATTTTGAAAGTTCCTTTTTCAGAAAGCTTGCACGGTTAATTCTTACACCTGGAAATTTCACTGCTGATTGGAGTATCATTTCAAGTTTGCTATTTTCATTTTCATTACTCATATCTTTTTTCCTCATACTTAAAATAATCAAAATCTGCATGCAAGTTTCTATTAGTCGTATCTTGGCAGTGCATTCCTACAAAAGCACCAGTAAAAAAGCCACCCCCTGCAACATAATCATCTGAAAGCTTGTACGTATCCAAATCATATACGTAATTCCACTCTTCTTCATCTAAAGAATAGTAATAGCTGTATTTTTCTTCGGTTACTACTACTTTTAGGTGAACATGTTCTATATCATCTTGCAAAGGTATTTCTTTTCCTTGTAGTGGCTGTGTATATTTTGCATTTTCAGCAATTAAAAGGTCTAAAACACGACCTTTTTCTGGATTGTATGTTACTATTAATGCAGAAAAGTTTGTTGTATTATAATAATTTATTAAGCCTGCACCTTGTTGAATATTTTTCGGTCTAAAATCTATACTTGTAGCGGCTTCAAAGTTTAGACTTTCCCATCTTCTCGCAACTAAGCTTTGCGTATGTTTGGAAAGATAAGATTCTTTTCCGTAAAGTCTTAAAAAGTCTGGTCTAGCTGTTAATGAACCTATTTCATCTGTAAATGGTATGCGTAGAGTTTGGAAATGGATATTTAGCTCTGTATCGTCGAAGTGGTCTAGCGTTTTGTAGTTTGGTTCAAATGGATGTTCTGGCATATTTGGAGCTTGAACAAGTAGACTAGGTGATTGCCTATCTTTGCTAACTATATAAGGCCATCCATCTTCCCATTCCAATTTCTGAATAGAGCTTTCACGCCCAAGTGGGCAATAGCCACGGTTTAGCAATTCTTTTTCTGTTTCAGCTATTTCTTTGTTTCGCCCTTCAACTTTATATGAGTTTCCGTCTCCGACAATTGGTCTACCCATAAGATGCACTAAAAACCATTCATCCGTATGAGTATGAATGATAGAAGCATGTCCAGCTTTTTGAAGAGGATTTTTAGAATCGTGTCTGCTTGTTAGCAGCGGATTTGTCGGGTGGAGTTCGTAAGGGCCTTCTATAGATTTGCTTCGTGCTAAAGTAGCAACATGCCCGTAGCTCGTTCCACCTTCTGCTGTTAAAAGATAATAGTAGTCGCCTACTTTGTAAATGTGAGGAGCTTCTGTTAAGCCGTATTCAGTACCTTTAAAAATTAACTTCGGTTCTCCAATTAATTTTTCTTCTTTTGTGCAATATTCTTGGCATACTATTCCGCCAAAGTGATGTGCATAAAAGCGTGGGTCTCTCCACATATTTACTAAATATTTTTTACCGTCTTTATCATGGAATAGGGAAGGGTCAAATCCAGAACTATTTAAATATATAGGTTCGCTCCATTCACCATCCACTTCATTTGCTGTTACTAAATAGTTATTACCGTCTTTCCAAGGACCTTGGACATTTTTAACGTCCGTATAAATAAGCCAAAACTTGCCGTCCGCATAGCTTAGCCCTGGTGCCCAAATTCCTCCAGAGTCTGGGTTGCCTCTCATGTCTAATAAACTTAGAGTATTCAAAGGTCTTGAAACTAACTGCCAGTTTTTTAAATCTTTTGAATGATAAATAGAAACGCCAGGAAACCATTCAAAAGTTGAAGTTGCTATATAGTAATCCTCACCTTTTCTGCAAATGCAAGGGTCTGGGTTAAAGCCTTTTAATATTGGATTTATTATTTGCATGTTTACCTCCACATTTTATGTTACTTTCATAATTACATTAATTTTACTATATTTTTGGTGAAATTGTCAAGTAAAAAAACTGTGGGCTTAATATTTGTGCACACAGTTTTTTTGATTTTATAAAACGTTACGAACAACCCGTAGTCGTTCCACATTCCATACATACTTTACAAATACCTGATTTTACTAGCTTTGTGCTACTACAATTAGTGCAGACTTCGCCATAAATAGCGTCTGAACCGTCTAATTTCGAAATATCTAGTGTTAGTTGTTCTATTTTTTGTTCTTCCCAATCTTTCGGTTTTATTTGAACATTTGAAAAGTCCCCCATTTCTATTTCTATTATTTTTGAAATTAGGTCTGAAATGGAGTCTATACTTTTGATATACGGATGCCCTTTT
>Ga0123352_10019438_pt1 | contig 10837 bp, 8 predicted proteins | sample TergutLab28metaG_FD_89700 | JGI IMG/M metagenome (GOLD analysis project Ga0123352, IMG submission 89700) | Labiotermes labralis P1 segment gut microbial communities from Petit-Saut dam, French Guiana - Lab288 P1 | ecosystem: Host-associated > Arthropoda: Insects > Digestive system > Gut ... | reverse complement strand
TGTTGTTTAGAATTAAATATTAGAATGAAAAAGAAAGAGTAATGAAGGAGGAGTAGGGGGGGGAGGGGGGGGGGGGGGGAAGGGAAGGGGGGGAGAGAAGAAAATGCCATTGTATAAATGCAAATTTTACAGGTGTAGAACATACACAATGAAGAAAGTACGGCACCAAGTGTATGAACATACTAAGCCGTGATTAAACAACTGATCTAAAATTGTAACTGCACATTTATATACATTTATTGAATCATTGTAATTACCAGTGTCTTTACTAGTGTAGTACCTATCCAAATGGGAAAGTTGAACTGATTTCATGTCTGTATGGGTGTGGGCCTCCCCTGCAAGTGACTTAGAAGATGAAGTTTTTTCATTTAAGAACTGGAATGGCCATTATACCTCTTGGAGCCATCACTGTTAACTATATTTTTGAATGTGGAATATCGGTAGAATTTACTTACTAATGGTTTTGTCCTTGTGCCATCATTCAGTTTTTTTTCCACTTCCCACCCCACAACCCCTCTTTTATGAATGGAATAATTTTTCCCTAATGTTGTGCCCAAACATTGTTTAGGATCTAAACATAAGTGGTGTTCTAGCCTCAAAGGGAGCATGTCTTTCATGTTGTTATTACTGATTGTAGAAAACTATGAAATGCGGTGTTGCAGTGCCCTCTAGTGGCCTAATGTTTGTACAAAGTTTTGTGAAAAGCAGTAAAAGAGTTGAAAAATAAGGTTGAATTATGGGACACGCCAACAGCATTAGTCTCAAAAGCATACAAAATCATCATTTGCACTACAACTCATGAAGTCCTGGCCTTCTTCATAAGTTTCTTCAAATTTTCCGAGGCTACTTCGTGATTTCATAACAAAATGTTTTCCCTGTGTAGGTTGCTAGCCACACGCAAAACCCCCTGCCAGGAGGAATGGGATTTGACTTCGAGGCTTATTGCCCTAGGGGATTGGCTTCACCACGCCTAAAGAATGCCCACTACCTTTCGATGTAGACTAATGCTTCTTCTGGCACTGCTTTTCGACCTGTCTGGCTTTAGAGTTCCTGCCGGGAGTTTAAGCTCCCGCCAGCATAACTCCCCGGGTCATAACAGCGCACGCGAACCTCCTCGCCACGATAAACTCAAAAGCGTTCATGATTTCCATTTTAGGAAGGTAAGTCGGTTAAAAAGCTTCTTGTACTCCTACACTGATTCTAGTTTAGAACGTGCATGTGCAGATGGACTTGAAACGGATTTCGGAAAAATTTGTTTGCAGTTGGGCTACTCAGTATTAATTCTCTCCAAGGAGTTATTTTTATCTTTGCCATCGCATCTAGACTGGGTGTGGGGACAGCATCTGAGCGACTTATCAATGCTGGCAGACACTTTTCTCGGTATTAAAATGGCCGGAGCTTCAAGCCTGTCATTTACGCCTAACTGGTCTAAGTTCTGAACGCGTTTCGCTTTATTTCCACTCGTTATGCGCCTTAATGGCTTTATATTCAATTTCATACGTACATAAGCTAATGAGAGAATACTTTCGCTGAAACCATTTGCCTTTGCAACTGATTCTTACGAAATAGATGGATGTACAGTAACATCGACGTTTAAACGGCTTACCTTAATTTCGGGAGCAATGAATATATAAATCAGTATTGTGCCCAGGGCGTAGTAGAGCAAAGAGAATCCCATCTTGCCTGTCTGACAATAAGGAGGTGACTGGTCCCTGTCGGGATTATCGGATTAATAATAACGTACATAAACATGCATATTAGTCATGTGAATCTGCTTTGTACGAGGACGCGTCATCCTTCGCAAATGGAATCATTTGTACCGAACACGTAGATGTTTTTTTTTTTCCTAATTCCCTTAGTTATGTTAGAACAAGGATGTTTGATAATAAAAGGAGTATAGTATTGCACTTCTATGTTACGCTATAGACCTTTTAGAATGGCATTAGACGCTCATATTAAGTTTGGTATCAAGTAAGGTCTGTAGACCTAAAATGATGTGTCTGGGTTTAAAACAGATATAGAAAAACTAGAGTGGAATGATAACATAACCATAATGTTTGTCGGTATTTTCTGTAATCCTGTGGAAATAATTTTAAAAAAATATATAAATAATAGCTCGGCGTATAATATATTTGTGTCTAAAATTATGTATTCCGTTGAGTTACCAGGCTTGTGACGAAAATAAAAAAAGGCCTCACAAAATACTTATTGTGGGGTCTATTCATTACGAACAAAATACGATTCTATACAGCGCGTTTAACTAACAACTTTATATCCAGTTCAACTTAATGTTAACACACCAACATTTTATAGTATAGACGCATCACGCACACAGCAAGCAATTCAAAATTTTGTGTTACGCGGGAATTAGTTGAGTCTTCACTGGAATAAATTTATCTGTTAAGTCAGACTTGTAAAAGCAATGAGGTCTCATTTCTTGCCAACAGAAAAGAATAACCACTAATACTTCTAATATTGTATTCTGTATACGAAGAGGTGGCACGATTTTGTCCAGATAGGTTTCAGGCGAAATGTGTCGTTCATGTAATTTAGGGCAAGAATAAAGAGATGTAAAAGCGGAAAAGTATTCTCATTACAAAACTAGTGAGAAGAATGATTAGAATTTTGAATTTGTTAACTTGTACTATTACAACACTACTATGATTTATTTAACAACACTGTCAGTAGGTTAGTGTGTATAGCTTCGAATTGCAGGCTTAAGGTAAACCTACAGTCTTGTGCATGTCATAAAAGCATAGGGGGGAATAGAAGGGTAGCTCCACTCATTCTTAACCTGGCACAAATTGGAGATGAGTGGTCAGCTTCACGCTCCAAAGAAAGAGCTCGCCATACCGATTGAACAGGAGGCTGAGTAGCCCCCACAACCGGTATAACCCTTTGGACAAGAAAATGATATCTCACGTCTGCTGTCAGTTAAATCAGGATTGTTCTGTTGTTCAGCGCGTAGCCTTTTCACCTTACGGATTACTCCATCCCGGCTTCGTTATAAAATGAAATGGAAAGGATGTAGGAAAAGTAGGCCGTGTTCTAATTTAAGGTACTATCACGGTATATACACAGAAGATCTGAGGAAACCCTCGGCAGTTTTCGTGATAACCGGTCACCGAACCCAGATATGAACTCGCGATCTTCCGAATAAAAAGCAGCTGCTCTCCCGACTCCACCGCGACGCTCAGTTTCTTTAATAACTGCACCCATTTTGAACCAAAATTAAATTCCACGTGTTACATTGTTGACTATCAGTTTATATGCGAAATTTCCTTATATCTTTCGCTTTTAGGCTGTTTCATAAGGAAATGTAGTCTGCGCGATTTTGAGGTTCTGACAGCATCCCAGGAGACATGAGTCTTCAGCTAATCAAAAATAGTCTTATGTTAACATACCCGTGCCCCCCCCCCCTTTCCAAATAATTTAAACCATGGAGCGGTTTTTCATGAAAGTTTTTATTAATGTTGTATGATTAGGAATTATATTACCATCTTCCTTTTATATTTCTTGCCATCAATAATACCAGTAAGACAGCTGTACAAACTTGCAAGTTGGGAATGACATTACCCTCTTTAACGTATAGCCCGAACATTTTGTGCGATAATGGATCGAATGTGTTCAACTTCCATTAAGTTGTTTATATATAGAGTTTATATTTATTTGACGAATGGTTCAAGTCTTCGAGTACATTTAGCTTTCGGGTTTATAGTGGTTAACAGGTATGTGAAAGTTTGTGTGTGGAACTTAAATATTATGCGTGTAAATGCTGTTTACGTTACACATCATTCTTTTGCACATTTTGATCTTGGATGTAGACAAACTATAAATCAAACTGACATTCATGTTGAGGTACAGCATGAAGACGCTTATTATTGATTAAATTACAGCGTTTCGTTACTCGTTTCAGCTGTCACAAAGTATGGTGCTATTCTTTGACTATCTGTGCCCCTTTGTATTTTCGTGTTTAATTAAATCACAAGGAAATAATCTTTCATAGTGTTCTTGCTCCAACGGAATAAGCTGGTATTCGGTTAGTGAGAGTGTCTTTGAGCACCGTATTGTGTAGAAAAGGTGCCGACTGGAAGTAACTTTGCTGAATATAGACATATAGGCTAATTTTTGACGGAGGACTAATTGTACAAATGTTTTAAGTCTTAGAACAGTCCTTTGAACATCTGACAGTAAGATCTGGATTACCTTTCGCACTAACCATCTGATAATTAGATGCACTTTATACTCATGTGGTTTAAGTCTTACTCATAAATACTTCAGTTTTTTTTTTAAATTACACGGATAAATCACATTCATTTTAAACTTTGGAGGAATTCTTTAACTGTAATAGATAACCACACATGTTTTGTCTTTTAAGTTTAGGTAGTTTTTGTTGATTTATTTCCACAATTCATAATTACTATGACAAGGATTATAAAGAGTTATTTTTGGCTGTTGTTGTATGGTTGTTTGATGTATCTGGATAAATAATGATGACTAATGCTGATTTCGAATTACTTGATATTCGAAAATAACGATGTTTTACCTAATTCTAATTATGGAATGCTTTGTTAGGTGACCATTTCCACGTGCTCATGTATCTATGATTGGATTTATGAGAAAGAATAAATTTGATGAAGACGATGATAGCAGTGATCCTACCTTACATTGATCGTTACATGTCTTACGTGACGTACTGTGTGACTGATTCCACATTCTGTATTCAGGTAACTTTCTTTCCATGGAATGCAATGTATAAATATATCAAGGTAGGGGTAAGGGCATGAAGCGACTAGAGGGAGAGTTCCCCTCATTTTTAACCTCGGCATGAGATGGAGGTAAGTAGTCAGTCTAACGCTCCGGCCGCTTTACCCCATGGTAAAGAACCGACTAAAAAGGAGACTGGGTGGGCCGTAGCGCCGTCCTGGACTTTTTGGCGGGATTTGAACCCCCGATCGTCCAGCCCGCGTGTATTAATGCCCATACAACGGGTAAAATATGTGCTGTAAGCTGACGTGATTTACCTTATTAGTGTAGGTTTACCATGGGTACTCCGTGGTATGATCCATGGATACGAAGTATCAACCATTCATTGCCAACCGACAGCAATACTTTCATGTTGATGATTTTGAATATTTTGTATATGACCTGTGAACACGTACGAGGTTAGAGAAAATGGCGGGTAGAGTAGTAGGTGTTATTTGTGCGTGTCGTCGAAACGTTCCATATTTTACTGCGCTTCAGAATAGGAAGTAGGTGAAATGTTATTAATGGGACGTGCACCCTTTAGAGTAGAACTGATAATCTGTCACAGGTTAGGGGTTAAATGTGCGAAATGACATGCTCATAAATATGTCGAAAAGTAAGGTTAGATTTCCAAAACCGTAGCATGCCGTAGGTTTTACCGTAATAATACGAAAATGGATTCGTAAAAGTAGTTGTCAGTATGTGGCTGCATGAAGTTAAGGTTCTAAAGCATGTTAGGAAAGCAGTTACTCCAAAAGTACTTATCTACAGAGCTAAATTTATATAATAATTACAAAAGTAGATCATTTAAAATGTGAACAGTGGGAGTGACAGTAACAAAAATAAATAACTTCACCTACTGGATGTGACGTCGTGTAACTTGGTAGATGAGTACCAAGGCATATGGCGTAAATTGTAGAAGATTAGTTTTCATAACCACAACCATGAGAACCACCGATCACCGATAGGAATGATATACATGATCACCGTGAAACAATAATAGATTCTGGAAGAGATTGTTATTATTCAGTCCTTTAATTGTTTATAATCCTTTATGCACCCCAAATTCCGGAAGATCAAGATACGCATAGTTGTAGGAAGGTTGTAGAAATTAAAGGTGATTCCTCTTTGTTCGGGGTATTTTCCAGTGGTGGGTTTTGGCATTAGCGGTGTTGAATATGTGGATTGTGATACTACAGTGTTATTTAGGCTGCATTGAACTGTGCAGTGTCCCATCTAAGGTCACTGTTTCCATGCCCCATTCCACCGTCCCTTTATGAAATCTGTTAAAACATTACATTTGAATTACGTGTTAATCTGTGATCAGGTAAATTTAACTGCAAATTATCAAGCGTCATTGGTGATGCCACATGAGCCAATGCTGTAGCATAGACAAAGGGATACTAGTATAGTACAGGAGAAAGATAGCAATACAGCCCTGAAGTGAAACTGTATTTGTCCAGTGTTGTCATGCAGGCATACATTTGTATTTTTCAGAGAAGTTGTTTTAATTAACATAGAACAGATTCTGCAGTGATTTAAGTGCCAGACAAGGTCAACTTAAGAAACAGGATGCGAGGTCATGGACTGGATTTATGTAGCTGAGGATAGGGCTGTGTGGCACACTTGTGAACATAATCATGAATCTACAGGTTGCATAAAATGCTGGGAATTCCTTGACATTGAGGTACTACTAGCTTCTCAATAAGAGCTGTGCTCCTTGGAGTTAATTGTTTGGTTGGTTGGTTACTTGCTTGCTTGCTTGGTTTATTATAGTTGAGATAAGGTGGGTGAGGCTGAAATATGTGGTCATGACACTATAAATTTGTTTTGTCAGTCATCATTTCGTTATATGGTGTGAGATTCTCACAGTGATAATCAAAATAACAGTATTTCAGGTACAGTCTGGTGATAAGAAATATATTTTATATTTTGAGAGGAGATGGAGAAATATTTGTGCTGTTACATGGAATGCTGTAGTTCTGTCTTATGTTCTGTTATGTACATATTTCTGTAAATAAATTTTGCGTTATATGGTTGAGGCACGATGTAATATAGTTCTGTGAGCATTATGTAACAAAGTTTATATTTCTGACATTCAGGTAAACTTTTATGTTCTTGCAGTAGCCAGGCTCTTGGAAATAAAAGGCATTATCACCTGAACAACTCATGGACTTCACAACTTACTGTTGGGACTCCCAGAGTCTTGACCTCTTTTATACCAAGACGGTCAATGTTTATTCAGACTCAGGAAACACCAAATCCGAACTGTCTGAAATTTCTTCCTGGAGTCCCGGTAACTAGTCATTCTTTTATCAATGTGTCATTTTATTGAAATTGTGATTTCAAATAACTTGTTGTTTTAGAAGCGTATCCTGCCCTTGGTATTGAATGTTATTAATCAACTCTGTGTTTTACAAATGACAGTTATCTTCATTTTTATACTTCAAATAGATTATTTTTGACAGTTTTGAGATGTTATGTTTTGTTTCACCTGCTTGATCTGTGTTTAAAATTTTAGGTGTTAGGCTCTGGAGAAACAATGGATTTTCCAAATGGGCAGTCTGCATATCGGTCCCCATTGTGCAAGCTGCTGTTTAGAATTGAAGGTGTAAAGTCTATATTCTATGGTCCTGATTTTATTACAGTTACCAAGGTAACGTTTAATTTTAAATATCATATAACTTGTTTATTCTCTTGGCTTTTGTGTGAAGTGAACTGGGCCTGTTTTATTTAAAGCATGTGGACATGGTCCCTTTGGATGTGTGTCTCACCTGCAGGTAGGATGTTTCATACACTTTGTATGTTAGGATTACTTGGTTATTGTATCCGTCTTTATAGTCTTCCAGACGGAGATATATGCTATCTTAGCCTGTGTCTATGAGATACAATCTCAGAATAGACCAGAGAAATACGTGAGTATCTGCTCCAACAGCAAGGTGGCCTTGAAAGCCTTTAAGGCTGTTAGAACAACGTCCCCTTTGGTTCATCAGTGCCAAAAGGTGTTGAATGATATCTCTATCCAGCATGCGGTGGGCCTTTTTTGGGTCCCCGGACATGCCGGAATACGGGGTAATGAAATCGCCGATGGGCTCGCAAGGGGCGGCACTGCTCTGGGGTTTCTCGGACCCAAGCTGGCCCTGGGGGTCTCTAGGCGAGATTTACAAATGAGGCTCGGTCGCTGGCTGGTTAACCAGCATGGGGCCCAATGGCGTGGTCTTGGCAATAGCCAAAGGCAGGCTCACGAGTTTATCTCGGGACCTAGTCTGGGTACCAGGGCAAAATTTATGACTTTTAATAGGACTCAATCCAGGGTCGTGACTGGCCTTCTTACGGGTCATAAAATGCTGAGGAGACATCTCTACCTACTAGGGCTGCTTGATAGCCCCCTGTGTAGAAAGTGCAGGGTGGGAGAGGAAACCTCGGCTCACGTTTTATGTGAATGCAAGGCTCTGGCCTCACTCAGGCATGTGTACCTGGGCTCCTTCTTTTTGGAGCCCAAGGATATTAGGAGTTTAGGCTTGGGGGCCATCTGGAACTATAGCAAGGCTGCGGGGCTCCCATGATTCGATATGGGGCACAAAGGGCCTGTCTTAATTAAGGTCTAGGTGCATCGGGGCTGAGATGCCCCGAACCCAGATGCAAATCAATCAATCAACCCCTCTTTATATATTATGTTCATTGAGGTTTATTGATGACGTGTTTGGTATTTTGCTGAACATATAAATAAATGTTAACTAACTGCACTTTTTATTTGTTGCCAAAATAGTTTAGAAAGTATAGTTACTAGACTATGGACTGGATGACTAAGGGATTGGGGTGTCATTCTGGAAGAGACAAGAGATTTTTGTCTTTTTCAAAGAATCCAGACTGGCTGTGGGACCCATTCAGCATGAGCCACCTAGCCACCTCTCAAGTGATTGCCAAGGTTGTCTCCAAAGGTGTAAAATAGCTGGGGCAGGAAGCTGACTCCTCATATCTATCTGTCCGGTAGTTGATTAGTATTGTCTTGAAGGAAAGTCTAAGGTCTCATTCACACTGCAAGCCAAGCCAAGCCGAGCTGAGCTGAACCGGGCCAAGCGAGTGGCTATTCACATTGCAAGCCGAGCGAACCCGAACTGAAAGCAGTGCAGTGGACATTTCTGAAATGCTAGGATGTCGAACCAAGTGCATTTATTTTCATTATTGGACAATATTTGGTGGAGAAGCCTCTTATTTACTAGAAAGAGACATTTCTGAGTGCACAGTATAAGCTCTTGGCGTGAATGTCTCGGCAAGTTTCATAATCTTCTAGATGCTTTACTTAAAGACGAAGAAAGGTTTTGGAGGTACTTCACAATTAGCTCAGACAGATATAAGTATATTTTAGAGTTAATTCACATATCAATTAAGAAGCAAAATACAAATTTTCGAAGGTCCATTAGCCCTGAGGAGCCGCTCATGATGACACTGACATAATATAAGAACTGCAGAACAAGACCATAATTGCATAATATATTTATTCTAATGTATGATGTTATTATACGTAATAATCTGTTACGCAAGGTAAGATATTATTATAAGTGTATGTTTATTTGTCAGTTCCGTTAAATGTTCTTTAATCATCGTGAACTTAAATAAGGTAATGATAAGGAACCCACAAAAAGGTGTGGGATGTTGGATAATGGAAAAACAAGTAACTTCAAATATAACACAGTTGTCACTCGCTGAAATCTGGAAAAATGATTGGGCCGTCAAGTGTTGGCCTCTTTCTCCTTGATTCGATCTTCCATCGTAATGAAGAGCTGCATTTGAGATGAACTGGTGCTACTTTGGGTCCCTTTTTGTTTTTGGGTCTCCTGAAATATCTCTTGAATTTTCATGTGGAGGAACATTTGCCTATCCTCTGGAAGTCTGTTTATAGGTTCCCAGAGACTCGTCAAGAGGTAGTATGTTGTGTCCCAGTTCTCACATCCTTTGCCCATTGACTGCATCAGATCACATTTCTTCCTTTCAATTTCTGTCATCACTTCCTCCAGTGGGCGCTTTCCACTTCTAGGCCTTGTCCTCCGCTGAGCAGATGACCACGATGTCTCCAATGGTGTTGGTGTGTGTATTGAATTGTCAGCAGAAGAGCATTCAGCAATGAAATCATCGTCAATACTAGTGCAGCTGTCTTTTTCAGGCTCTGTTGACTCCTGATCAAGTTGCTTAGATTGCAATTCATGTTGCTTTCCATTTCCATTCAAAGTACTTTTCAAAAAAAGCAACATCTTAAACCACCTCCTCTGAGACTCCTTTTTCCTGGGAGATAAACCAGGTTCTCCGGATTTATTTGCATTCATTCTGTTGAGTTCTGCACAGAAGTTGTCCCTGAGTTGTTTCCATTTGTTCTTCACATTTTTGCCTGTAAAATAAAAAGTATGGGAATGTGTTTTCAATGCGTGTATAATTGCAGGTTTTTGTCAACGGGTGCGTCTTATGCAGCCCTGGCAGATTCCTTCAGACTCAGAATTTCTGCTGTCCATTACATAATCAAAGAGGTTTGTGAGGCTATTTGGAAAGCCATGGCCCCTCTTCATATGCCTGTACCTACAACAGAAATGCTACTTGCGACTTCAAACAAGTTCTTTCTTATGTGGAATTTTCTTAACTGTGTAGGCAGTACTGATGGAAAGCATATACAGCTGAAATGTCCATCATATTCAGGCAGCATGTACTACAACTATAAGCATTACTACTCTATTGTGCTTCAAGGGCTTGCTGATGCCCGGCGTAGATTCATTGCCATTGATGTTGGTGCTTATGGAAAGCAATTAGGCTGTGGGATTTTTCATCACAGTTCACTGTATGAGCTTCTAAGCAGCAATAATTTCAATATGGCTAATGCTAGGAAACTACCACTATCAGATGTTGAACTGCCGTTTGTGATACTAGGGGATGAAGCATATCCGTTGCTTAGTTACCTTATGAGGCCATATCCCAGAAGACAGCTTACTGAGTCTCGGAGACTCTTTAATTACCGTCTAAGCAGGGGTAGGAGAGTAGTTGAGAGTGCCTTTGGAATACTTGCAGGTAAATGGAGAATATTAAACAAGCCTATCGAAACATC
>Ga0123352_10019436_pt1 | contig 10838 bp, 7 predicted proteins | sample TergutLab28metaG_FD_89700 | JGI IMG/M metagenome (GOLD analysis project Ga0123352, IMG submission 89700) | Labiotermes labralis P1 segment gut microbial communities from Petit-Saut dam, French Guiana - Lab288 P1 | ecosystem: Host-associated > Arthropoda: Insects > Digestive system > Gut ... | reverse complement strand
CCCTCCATGCATCCTACACATCACATCCCAACCGTTCTGACGAATACGAGATCTCGTGCCCACTTTACCCCCCCCCCACCCCCTTCCCCATATAAGTAGCCCACAGACATATGTTTGTATAACTGCTTTCTAAGTGTTTCATATACAACCTGAAGATGGCCATTATTTGGCGCCGAAACATGTAGTTGTTCTCTATGTAATAAATAATATAATATAGATCTCTCTCCACCATATAGTTGTGTTAGACAGTAAATTTACTCCATTATAGTTTATTATAAAACAAAACGGGGATGACGAAACTTATGGTTATCCAATGATTATATTTACCTGGTATGCTTTTAAATGATCGGGAATAACAAGCACAGTGATTATCGTCATTAACAGGGGAATGGCTGGATTACATAATAACAAGTTTGCTCGAAGGTGGCAGAGGTGCAGTTAAAGAGGAGTTTGGGAGAAACCACATTCTTGAATTTAAAGGTCCGTTTTTTTTTTTGATCTTCCTGGACTCACCGTTATTCTTAAGATGTGGACCTTTAAATCTGACTGACGTGGAATAGGCCTGCAGCAGGGCTGTAAACAGTCTTGGCTCGGAACGGGGGAGAGGAAGTGGAACAAAGAATTGGGTCGTCGGGCTCCAGACAAAGGCGACCGGTACAAGACGCTTCACAGCAATCGCATCAACACGCACAACACATGGTTCAGCGGCGTGGAGATCGGTTTGAACCTGCCGCACCTAGTTCAGAAATATCTCAAGCGCGGCACATCGACATGACAAAACGCTGTACTACAGAAGTTTGAACTTTTTTTGGCTAGGAGGTCCAGAATGGTGGCACTGTGTCGTTACTGAGATACTTCGCCTTTCTCAGACCATTCGGCGGGTTTGTGTGACACGATATACGGGACTAGCGACAGGCAGTTCTCGCACAATCAACACACAACAGGAAGTTGCCCGAAAAAAAAGGGCGGCGTAGTCTACAGAACTAACTGGGCTTATCGGCTTCCTTGAATGAAGGTTTCCCGGACTTTCCATAACTGTCAGACAAATGCCAGGGTGTAACTGAAAGATGGGGCAAGGCCCTCAACCCCCTTCCGTTTGTCCCAAAGACCCTCACTTTTCTTACCCCCAAGTCGAATAGGGCCCTGCAGCTACGCAAACAAGCAACTCAGGGTTCAAATCTCAGTCATCCATCCAACTTAAGTCCTAACCCCCTCCCACAAAAGGACATGCTGCAATCTGTAGGAGAGAACCTTAGTATGGCGCCAACCCTCCTACGACAAGACGAGCAAGACGAAAGCGAAGTCCTAAGAACAATCCCCACTAATAGGTTTGCATGTCACTGTCCAGAAATGCGGCTCGTGCAGAGGGATGGATAAAACAAGCATTGACCAACCTTTTCTTCCCTTCCCCCCCCTCCCCAAGGGCTACAACCGTTACTATGGGTTGGTTCAAGGGTGCACGTGTAGGAATCACAAGCCTATACCTAACTGCATAAATTGCAGTATAATTTTTACAGTGTATACACAATTTTGAAATGTGGCCGCAGGCCTCATAACAAAACCTGACAGGCCTGGGCTAAGCTGATCATGGCATGCCGACTTCCGTTTCGCTCAAGTGTCCGCACAAAAGACAGCTTTTTTGTTTCTTTGGATGGTCAAGTAGATCTGACATGGGAGGTGCCCAGTTCGAATCTCGGCTGTCCTACAAACGCTTCTTGTGAATTTACCCAGCTCCGCCGGGCAAATACAGGGAAACTCATAACACTAGCAATGGCCACATCCTTCCCAAAACTCACAACTAGCCACGACCACATCCTTCCCAAAACTCAGAACTAGACATGACCACATCCTTCCCAATCATTTTGCGAAACTAAATAATCACTGTAGATGATCAGACTCATCAAACAGACTACGATCCACATTTCCACTCCGCGGTAAATAACCTACTTAGCAGGGAATGCAACATTCAACAAAATAAATGGCGAGTCTTCAACGTTTCCGCAGCGGTGCAGTTGAGGTCTCCGTTCTTCTTGGATATGGCGCTCCGTCAGTGGATGATTGGTGCCCGAAATTTCGAGACAGCGTGTTCTCACCTTCGAGGGTCGAATGTCCAGTGTCTCGAAACGTCGGGCACCTATCGTCTAGTGCGCGGCACCTCATCTTAGAAGAACGAAGACATAAAACAAAGAATTCACAAATTCATTCCATGCTGTATGATCGGTTACGTAATCTCTGTACCAAACGAGCATCACTGGCGTACTGTGACATACGAATCAATCACAACGCCTACCATTCCACAACATGCACTACACTACGCACCGTAAAGAAACATGAATTGAGCTATTTAAACTCCCAGTTCGTAGCAGTGCAACCTACTGAAATTCCACGGGCGAGCGTTGAGAATTATACAACCGTATAGCCCGAAGCGCCCTGTTCTTTTCGTATTATTTTTTGTGACGCTGAGGTGTGGTGTGGCCAGCTACCTGGCTGCAACACCTGCGCAACAAGGAGGGCAGCCACGCGAACCACTTCGATACTGGATTCCACTCCGGAAACAGAAAGTCCCCCGTCATCTCAACAGACTTTTAAAAATGGCTGCCTTACTTCAACGTTTACTACGTGTCATGTAGGTACGACCTACCACGTGGTCCCTTCTTTCTACTTTCGTCAACGAAAGATGTGCCAGGCAAGAAGAATTTCGTCACTTTACGGACGAAGAGCAGTACTCGACTGGTGCCGGCCAACATTTTAAATAATTAATTAACGGTTAGTAGAGCCGGGCAGTTCAACACATAATACAGCCATATCAACATAAAAGCCCCAGTCATGTTCTGATCTCACGACTTACTTTGCAAATACTAACTTAATCTTATTCTCCAATTTTTTTTTTATTGGTCTTCCAACCGGAAGATATTTCCTCACCAAAACTCTGTATACTTTTCTTTCACACTTGAGGCACAAGCCTAAACCATTTTAACATAAAATTCATCACGTTTAAAACACAAACTTTACCGTAGACAGTCACCAAGTCCCTCAATATAAAGTATCTTAACTCATACTTCATTTCTTTCAATCCCAAATATTTCATGACTGTTTTGTTTGCAAGTGTTTGTTAACCTGTCTTCTCTCAATGAGAAGTTTCAAAACAATAAAGAAAAACACCTGGAATTTGTTTAATGATATTTCATCTTCAAATATATGGCAAAGCAGACCCAATGATATTGGGTGTCAACCCAACTGCGGATAAATAAATATCATATGCTTACTGCATGAAAGATACCAAGAACTTATGAAATATTGGGCAGGTATAATCATTATTACGAACAATTTCTTAGCGTCTCTTGTGTAGCCTACAGAACTTTCAACTTTGAACCCCCCACCCGTCGCGCTGCGGTCCAAAGAGGGACATGACCTCCTCATTCTTTAGGTTTCTAAATCACAAACGACGACGCACCACAGTCGGTAGGGCTCCTCTGGACGAGTGATCAGTTCGTCGCCGAGACGCTCTACCTGACGGCACACAACACTCACAAAAGACGAACATCCATGCCCACGGCGGGGATTCGAACCCACAATCTCAGCAAGCCGTGGGCTGCAGACCCGCGCCTTAGACCGCGCGGCTACTGGGACTGGGGCACCCATTTATTTACTCTGACAGTCTGCAACTAATGTACTGACTGCCTGTTGCCAGATCTACACCGCCTACCGTAGTCTCCAGACGGAAAAAACACCAACAAAATTGCACAGAACTTAAACAAAAACATAATAATATATGCACACAGTCACATCAATTCAAGTTATATTACAGGAATAAACTAGTCAAACTGGCACTTCATGGCGTGTGTGTGTGAACACATACATACACACACACACACACACACACAATCTAGGACGGGTAACTTTTTCATTTGTTACGAAGCAGACCCCGACCCTGGTTGCCCAGGTGCCGAATCTGGAAACGTTGTGATTTACCCAAAGTTTCAACTGCTATAGCCGAGATCAGAATTGTGTCCACGGTGTACTGCTGTAATTATACAGTGGCAGTGGCACGACAGCAGATCAACAGATCCACTTACAAAATGCGTCTTGAAATAATCAACAAGACAGGCAATGTACGTATAACGTAACACCGAGCAGCGTTCGTGCTCAAACAAAACTAAAATCCGGTCGAACCCAAATAAAGAGTTCGATAAAAAATGATATTTAATTAAATAAACCGATACCTTAATTTTTAAAATAAAACAATTGTAAGTTATCAATAAAAGTAAACTCGTCTCTGTGATCTGTACTCCTCACCCAATACGGTTCGGGTGACAAAATTGAGAAGAATGAGATTGGCGGGGCATGTAGCGCGTATGGGGGAGAGGAGAGACGCATACAGGGTTTTGGTGGGGAAACCTGAGGGAAAGAGACCACTTAGGAGAACCAGGCGTAGATGGGATGATAATATTAAGATGGATCTTCAGGAAGTGGGATGTGGGGGTATGGGCTGGATCGAGCTGGTTCAGAATAGGGACAGGTGGCGGGCACTTGTGAATGCGATAATGAACCTTCGGGTTCTATAATATGCGGGGAATTTCTTGACTAGCTGAAAACTGGTTAGCTTCTCAAGAAGAACTCGTCCCTGTTATTAATAAATTACCACGCCATTAAGACGTATGGGGGTGGAGTTACAGCTCTAAGCATTTTTTCACCGCAGTGCTACACTTTGAGAGGTCAACTCATTCTCAAGCCACTTCACTTCCTGAGAAACAGCTCGAATAATCACTGGACAGGAAGTTCGTTGGGTCTAGACGTTGTGGCAAAGATAAACCGGCAAAATAAACTCCACACTCCTACAGGGAATCGAACCCCGATCTCCACCCCGACGTCTAGTCACTGCCGACCGAGTCATCCAGCTTCAGTAACGCATTAACAAACTGTTAACACAGGCGAACAAACATGATAGATTCGTTCTTAACTATACTGGCGACAAAATATGAAAGATAATCGTAAATATCAGTACACGTACGTTAGTCACGATTTGTGACATCAGCTCACTGAAGCATGAAACTAATCTAAATAATACATTAAAATTCAAGTATACCTCGTAGAAAGCATACTGCTCTTTCATAAGACTAGTTGGTTAATATTGTTTAGGGTCGGAAAAAACTCTATTTTGAAAATAAGATGAAATGTATACATACAATGTGGCCAGAATGTACTAAGCGCTCGTACGGTACGTACAGTAACCACTGTGATTCAAGGTCCTGTAGTAATATGCAGGCCACGATGGGAAAGTTAGACCTGCCAGTTTAGCACAGACATGTTACCTTCCCAGTTCTCACGGCTCTTCTCGTACTACCTGACGGCTAATTCTCCGTCTTCGCACTGCACGCGTGACGGACGACTGGGAGGCGAAAAGGTGGAGGTAGAGTCTCCCGATATCTGACCGCTGCAGACACTGGAAGTAACAACTTGTGTATTACGTGCGACAACTTAAATGACAGCAAAAGGCATATCGAAATCGCAAGGTAAGTTATATCAGAGACGCGTCCGACTTCCATATAAAAGGTATCGCGTTCGACGCTTTGTCGACGCAGTGGCTGTCACCATTATTTCGTGGCTTCACTAGTCCCTTCCTACGGACGTTGGGACGAGAAACTGAAGCAAGCACACCTCACCAATCGTAATCATCCTCTCATCGCAATCCACGACAAATTGCGTTCCTGTATGGACGACGGTCAGTAACAATCTGCGAATCAAGTTTCCCATTTCACTTTCCATCATTATGTCATAGCAAGATCTCGACGACGATAAACTGTTTCTGCACTTAAGTTCTGCATCAGCAAGAGAAATGTTCCTGAGCGTTATAAACGGTCGGATCAAGTTACAGTGTTCCTTCCTCGACAACTACAAGGGATGTTTACTAGAAACCAAGCCCTGAGCAAATATTGTTCAGGGCTTCAGCTTCAGTGTTAGAGACAGATCAATTTCAAAACAGAAGTCACCGAAACCTGCCATTTTGTACAGACTCCTGTAATATGCATTATTTTGGTACCAAATGTCTGCTTCTTCACCACCCATTCTCTGATTCAAACTCTAAATTTGTCAGGTAAGAACACTTTTTGATGTTATCCCAGATACTGCAGAGACGCGCGAGGAGACGTCGTTTTTCCTGCTGGGATTTTCTGTCCTCATTTATTCCTGTTTTATCCTCATTCTAATTTCCTTTATCCCTCGTATCATTCGTCCCGTTCTTCCTTCATTCTTACGCACTGTCACCATTTATTCATTTCCTCTTGTCTCTATTCTAATTTCCTTTCGTTGAGTGAACCCCTTCTTCTTCTTCTTCCTCCGATTTTTTCCTTCTTCTCTCTCCTCCTTAAGGTCCCTCTAACTCAATCGTCCCTGGTGTCTGAGTTCTTCACGCTGACAGAGCTAACTTCCTTCAGTTATAAGCTTACGTATGCATATCTTGATGTTTACAATTCAATGAAAATGCAGACAATTACCGTCGTTCCTATACAACGTATCCATGCCCTTCAGAACTCCATGTTTCGCACAGAGCAGCCTTGGCCAAGCTAGAACTTGCACACATCTCATTCATATCCATAACAATACCAACACCCGGCAGAATGACAGGCTAGAGCTGTATGACAAAGGTACACGAACCTTACTGAAACGATCTTTCAGGCAGGCTTTATGCAGACAATATTGTAAATGAGTTTCAATTCAAACGAGCTACTGTTTGCAAAAGATGTGGGAAAGGAAAGAAACAGCCTAAAGGCTTCGAACAAAACGTGTAAAACGAAAGGAAGGGAGGAAAGAAAGAAAAAGAGCAAGTTACAAGATTTCAGAAGTGCATAAAAACAACACTTAGTCGTACCTTCCCTATCCCCACAAAAATATTTTCTCCATGCACCGATTTTTGAAAAGGTCATTGCTCCTCTACAAAGTTAACCTGACACAAGCAAGACTACTTAAAACGGCAAATTCACATTATATTCAGCATTTATGACATAACACAGGACAATTAGAAGACTCAGTTTAACATACAACGAAGAAGGGTTCAAATTTGGTTTTCGTACGTAAAAATGTCAAATTCAATTTTCCCTCCATAATTAAAGGTCTAAGAACAAATGTACAATGACCAAATCATAAAAAAAAACCTCCTACAGCTTGCGAGCCACAATTAAAAAACAGCTAAATGTTTCCGTCAGGCGTTTCTCTACCTAGCCATCTCTCTGTTCGGATATCTCTTTTATGTCACAAAATGCGACATTTCTTTGTATTTCAAAATCATAGAACAGATGTTACCCTTGGTTTCTACGGTTTGGAAACACAGCCTTTATCCTGACGGAAAAATATAAATTACATGTTTCTGAAAATACAGGGTTAGGAATAGATATTTAGGAAAGACAGTCGAAGTCGGTTATAACGAGACTTCGTCTACAGCCGTCAGATATTCTGTGGTACCGCACCAATCAATTCCTCACTGCTCACCGTAACTAACATTATACTCGTCGGCTTTTACAATACTCGTTTATAACGACACAAAGCATTCAGTCCCTTTCGTGACGTTATAACCGAGTTTACGTGTAGTTGCGCCTGACGCAGAATTTTCCAAATTCATATCCCGTTAATTCGTGGAGGGTATGTTTCAACTGTGTTAATTCTTACTGTCTTATTCTGACCTCTACCTACATACTCGTTGTAGCTGTAGAGGGTTACTGTTGCATTTGATCATATACAGTGACAGACAGTTGGTAGGTCTCCTCGGGATCGGCCCGTCGCAGAGACCTGTATATGACAACACAAGACAGTCACAACAGGCACATTCATGATCCCAGCGGAATTACAGCAAGCGAACGGCCGCAGACTCACGCGTCAGACCGTGTGGCCACTACGATCGGCTGTGTAAACCTATGTATTTCAATAAATAGGTGCAGGTATTTAGTCAATAACAAAGCAAATATTTCTAATGTACCTATTTATTTATACACACAACGGGGATGGCACATTTCAGAATCTATGTATTTCAGTATCACAAAGATTTAATCAGTTTAGACAGTGGCTCAAAATAATGAGTTTACGTTGTTTTATGTGCAATGTGTAAACGTTTATTCAATATTCCTGTCAGCCGAATGTTATACGCGGACTGTTCATTCTTAATACAAGAAAACCGCATATGTTATATCAGTATCAGCATTCGTCGAAATGAGGCCGAGAGTTAGCTAAATACTATCACCGTGTGAAATTGGTTCACGCAATTGTGCAAGGCTTATTCATTTCTTTCGTTCCTAGTCAACCCTATCATTATCTACATTTTTAACCCCTTTTTCAATTCATACACATGCCTACATATACACAAAGGCTTTGAGATGCACAAAACGAGAGCCCTCCCTCAGTCGAGATGAAACAGAATGGCCCTGTTTCCGGTTACCCAACACGCCCATTAACCCCCCTGTCCTCAATATTACGATATTCTCACACACTTCAAAAGAAGAAATAATACAACCACACACTAATATGCATTAGACAGACTAAGCATGCAACTGGAAGAAGTCATAATTCCAGCCTATGTAGTAATGTGAACGAAAATAAGCTTTAATATAGGACCATTACAAATAAGAGTTCGGAACTTACTTTGAACAAATTAACTGCGCTACAAAGTAACTATTAGGACAGTACTTACTTTTATTTTATAGAATAAACAGGCGAATAACCCTAAGTTAGGCGCAGTTAATGCAAATAATAGCTATACAGCAGTTCCTGGATGACGGATAGGAAGCCCTACATCATAACACTCCAGACATCCGGCTCAGTTCCACAGGACAGATTATGAGGTCACACTCAGCAACAGACCACGTATACTGTCAACCTTACCAAATAATTCTAGCCATCTGAGACAGCCATATGTGAATCCACGCGACAAATTAGCTACAAACTTTGCAGACTTGTACAGACTCTGTGTCGCCTATGCGCTGTTACAGTTACATCAAAGCAGCTCAAATTCATAAAGTACCTGCGGTCCGGGGATCGAATCCCGGTGGAGGTGAGATTTTCCGCACCCGTCCAGACCGGCCCTGGGGCCCACCCATCCTCCTACACAATGGGTACCGGGTCTTTCCCCGGGGTAAGGCGGCCGGTGCGTGGCGTTTACCACCCAACCCATCTAGCGCTGAGGTTAAAGAAAGAGTACATCTATACATCTACTCCACCTATGGGCCTTCGTGGCCTGTTCTAGGGTGAACTTTACCTTTACCTTTACGTACAAGCTCTTTCTGAGTTACTGCTCCCAGTCAAAATGATTAACAACACATACATTTTTGTATGAATGAAAAGTTTTTAAAAACGCATACTTCATTTCAGCAATGTAAGATCGACCGACTGGCCAACCGTGGCGCCCAGGCATGGTTAGATTTTGGTTCGACTCCACGCTGAATTACGTTTCGCACGGATACATGCGAATGTACATTGCTTAGAACCCTGGGTTATGAACACGGGCTTGCGAACACAAATGTAAAGGCGAAGTTCACCGCCAAGGCACATCTAGTAACAAATTTGAATTTCATCTTCGTTCGACAAGTGGGACCGACAGAAGTCATTAGATTTTTATCTTGCATGCAACAAGGATCCAGAAACGTCAGAAATTATAAATTTCAATGGCCAACTGTGAAGCCAAGAAACAGACATAGAGCCCCACGGGTTCGATACAGGTCAGGGCACTGAACTGCGGTTAGAACGGTTTTGTGGAACAACCTGCCTTGTATACAACAGGAGAAACACACTGGGGTGGGGTTACATTAAGGTATCTGGAATGAGCAAGTAAATACTTACTAATTATCACTTTCATGCCGCAGTGAGCACTCAGATTATTGCCAACACGTGCGAAAGTACTATTAAAAGAGAACAGAGCTCTTCTGATCAGATTTTTCAACGTTCTCTCCTTTTACAGAACCTTGCAGACGTGGCAGTAGGAGCTACTGTGAATAGGCTACGCCAATGACGACTACAAACGTGCAGTTCTGCATACCTATTAGGCGCTACAAGCCTGTTTGGGGTATTTACCAGACAAATTAATGACATATATAGTGAATAGAGGCTAAGAATGGTTGGCATTTGTATTCAGCAATACAAAACTTCAGTCAATATACTGTCCGGAAATGGCCCTGCTGTGTTTGTTCAATTGCCAGTATTACAGAAGAGTGGATATGCAACACAAAGCAAACATTAAAGACACTTGGCGTGAGGCATTTTAAGGTTCCGAAGGATCAGATCTTATGGGATACATAACCATTCCATTCGTACTAATAAACGTGTCGCTGTGAAAATGTCACAGGCCCGTCTTAAAATCACGCAGCAGAGATATACGCGTTCGCCATAACATTATTTACCACATCGTAAAGTAACAACAACAATTCTGAAGGCATAATTCTCAATTATATGTCACCGCCAGGTTCTTACTCTCTATTATGTCTTATGTTGCAACTGCCCCAAAGATTCTCATAGGAAACCACCTCGCAAGACAGCTGATGACAAAAAAGAACAGAATTCGGAGTTCTCCAACGGTTCATCACCTAGTACCACGAACATTGATTAACAGTTCAAACACTAATGGTGTAAGTACATTTAAAAACAATGCATTTTTCTGCGTTTGTTATTACTCTCAGTATCAATGCTGGCTATTTTCCTGAACAGCAACAGACTTTTTTTTTTTTTTAACATTCTAATTTTACATTCATTGTTCCGTGCATCATTGTAATTGTTTCAAAAAATAACCAACACGATGTCACTTGTGGACTATCCTTTATTTTCATGGGTAGTCGTCATTCACTCTCTACATGTTTCGAGCT
>Ga0123352_10019435_pt1 | contig 10838 bp, 5 predicted proteins | sample TergutLab28metaG_FD_89700 | JGI IMG/M metagenome (GOLD analysis project Ga0123352, IMG submission 89700) | Labiotermes labralis P1 segment gut microbial communities from Petit-Saut dam, French Guiana - Lab288 P1 | ecosystem: Host-associated > Arthropoda: Insects > Digestive system > Gut ... | reverse complement strand
TGTAAGTAGCAGCATCATCATCATCATCATCATCCTGATCATCATCTCTTTCATGCAGGGTATTTATACTCATATTACTGAGACAAACTATGTCCATAGTGAAAACATTGTTGCAGCAATTCTGTTGTTACTATTCATGGTGCTTATATCGTTAGTTTCAGTGTTGAATATATTGTACTTTTACATTAGTACTTTCCGCAGTATATGTGCAGTGCCCAATATGGCTGTTTTCTGGAGTTCCTTGACTTCATGTTTTCCTGGTATGTTGCTCACGTATTTTCTGAATGACTTTGAAAATGACTTTGACACTTATTATTATTATTATTATTATGCAAACCATATGTTGTATACATGTTTCAGTAGCTCCCTGAAGATGGTAAAGATAGATCGAAACATGGAAAATTGCGGGTAAAAATATAATTTTTATATTAATGCATTTATTGGTGGTGTTGCGTGAATTATTCCAGTTTACTTCTTGCCGCGTCTGTTCGACATATATGTCCATCTGTCTCTCTGTCCGCATAAAACGAAACTCGTTTCCAAGTGAATGTGTTTTCATTAGATTCGGGGTGAAAATTTTTGAAAATGTATTAATAAAATTCAAAATTCATTAAAATCTGACAAAATGACGAATACTTTATGTGAAGACTTATGTACATTTACAGTCTTTAGCTGAGTGATTCTTAAAATCAGATACGTTTTACACAAATGTTGTAGAGAAAACTGAAACACATTTTATGTTCAGTATCTCTGGTTCCTAAAATTTTACCCTTCGTGCGACTTCGTGGAAAAGGATGGTAGCGACAGACAGGCCACAAAAGACAATATAATACGGCGCATGCGCTATGCTTGCTGGATAAGTGAAGCTACGGACACAAATCAATTATACGTAATAGCTATTCCATGGCAACAATGGTCACCCGAACGTGCTTCAGTATTAGGTTACACGTACATCGCCTGCCTTGTTAACTTACACCACACACAGTTACACTATACTGTACTTACTTGTGTGTGCTTTGTGATGTATATTTCATAGACTTTATTTTAGGTCACGCATTTTATCCTGATTTTGTGCACGAAAGTACTGTCTCCTACTTCACTCGCACTTATCTGTCAGCACTTTTTATTTCCTTCTGTACAGATATCCGAAACATGTAGTTGTTGATATCCTTTACTGTATGTGTTGTTTGGATGGATTATTTATCGTTTCTCTGCCTCTCGGAGCTACTGCCTCAGTCATTAACTGTATCTGAATTTCTTTGTACCTGACAAATTTTAAGCCTCTGTTAGCCAGTAGTATTAGCAGTACACCCACGTACATCAGCTTTTCTCTAATTTGGAATGTCATTTGACACATTAAATAGACATTTGACACATTAAATAGACATTTAACAGAAATGTGTATGGTCATGGATAAGGCATGCCACAATTTCTCCATTCTTAACTCAGTTGCTAAATAGTTGCTCTTCGACATAAAGAATTATATTAGCTAACACTTTTTTACCACACTCTTTTGTTAAGAAACAATGTAACATTCTGAGTCTAAGATCTTCATTTTTAATGTGTGCATTCTTTAATAGTTTTCTGCATTTTAAGGTCAGTGTTCGGTGATTCAATTTATGTGATTTTAAAGAATCCAAATTCACGTGCACAAGAGTATTTTATAATCATTACTTCGTTACCGCTTAAAGAAGCCGAAGCGTGTAACGAAGATTAAGTGTCGTGTGCGAATTCGAACAAGCCACAGGCAATTTGGTGAATCTAATAAGGAATTAGTTCCAGACAGGCTCCAGTATCTTGCTGTTCTGCCTGACGATTTGCCACAGCGGCAAGCGTTGCTCTTCTCGTGGCGGTCAGAAAAGGAAGAACTGTAAATGGTTCTATGCGTGCGTAATGCCAGTGCTCAAGCGAAAGTGGCTTAACAGGAAGGAATCCGTTGAAATTACTCTAAATTCATGTTATTATTTTTATAGACTAAATATTCCATTGGATGCCCTGTGTGCTCTGTGTCCTAATTGTTTTTTTAATATTATTGTGATTGCTGTGTTCTGAGATGTAACGTCGTGTAGTCTGGTAGATACATATCGACATAATGGAGGAACATTCTGTCTTCAAATTCAGGTTTAAATATACTAAATATTTAGTTCAGAATCCTCACCACCGTCCTCCGATGTACTAGAAAAATGGCAAAGTTTTGTGCAATCTAGTGCTTCCTCTTTCAAGTTCCAGTGTCTTCTCTTTTCCTTAAGGTGTTCCAGTAACTGTGTACTTCTTATTCCTCGTCTTCTTGTCCCTTCTATCTTTTCTTCGATAACGTGCCTTAGAAGCAACTTCCTACGCAAGAAGTAACACATCAGGTTTGTCTTACTTCTTCTGATTTTATATCGGATGTTCCTTCCCTCTTTGACCGTATAAATTCTTTTTTATTTTTCACAGTATCTGCCAAACTAAACTCGATCCTTCTCCAACAAATCATGTGGAAACTTGCCAGGTATTTCTGATTATTTTTCGAAGTTTCCACAGTTCAGCAACATACAAATCTCTGCTCCACCTGTAGCAGCACTGTACTAGTTTCTTCTTTAAATTTAAGTCGAAAAGACTCGTCTTCTTCATGTTTAATGCTGCTTTTGCCATGGAAATCCTTGGATTTAATTTTACATGTACATTTCCGTCTTATGCTAACTGGCTTTCCAGATATTTGGAATATTTTATATTCGACAGCTGTTTTGATCTATCATAACCTGTGCTGAGAATCGTTGCTTAGAGGTTCTCATCACCTTAATTTGTTCCATATTCATTGCTATTCCATAGCATCTTCCAATTTCAGTTAGTACCTTGCGGTACCGTTTCTGCCTGAGTTTGTAGCATAAGGTTATCAGCATATTTTACAGAAATAGTTACTTGTCCTCCTATGTTAAAATGTCCAGATCCCTCAAGAGCTTCTTTGGTGATATACTGGCTGTATAAGTTGAATAAAATCGAAGAAAACACTTTATGTGTATAATTTTTCCTGTAGCGCTGCGACCCGATTCCAGGTTATGGAATCCCCTTACGGGGCTTCGCGATCACACTCATTGGACACATCACACTCGGTAGCACTCCTCTGGAGGAGTGATCAGCCCGAAACAGACCTCTTCCTGAATACACACAACATTCACAAGGGACAAGCATTCATGCCCTCGGTGGAATTCAAACCCACAATCCCAGCCAGCGAGTGGTCGCAGATCCACACCTTAGATCTCGTGGCCACATGGATCAGCCACAAAATATATATAATAATGAATAAAATGTAATGAAAATACATTGAATTCTAAATGAATATTTTAATGCCTTATCTACATACCACATCCAAGGAGATTACGGGCCTCTCATAGTGCACCTACCGCACGTGGGAATCTGCCTTAGGCTATTAGATGCAGTGAGTAAGAGGCCTGGTTGTCTTCTGAAGTGAGTGTTAAGGGCGAAATCAAGGCAGCTGCAGCACACAATTACACAACTTTAGTGAATTCTGCACGAAGGAAGTGTGGCGTCAGAAGTCTGTTTTGCTTTGTTTTAGGAGCCAGGCCTCACATCTGTGTTGTGCAATAAAAGGATGCCGCTTCTCCTTCGGTCGCTCCAGCTTGCACGCCGAAAGTAAGTAGCCTATTGTGGACGTTCATAGTTTTTTAATAGCAGTGGGTAGGCTCGAACTTTAATACTGGTTTCATATTTCTTGGCTGGGTGTCCATAAAAAGAAATCTTTGAAATCCTGGAGACAGGGTTTGTATTTTGCGAAGAGGGTTATCTAAAACAGTGTTTCTCAGCCGCCGGCCCGCGGACCGGTACCGGGCCGTGACATCATGTAGACCGGGCCGCGAGAGGTTCTCCTGGAATTTGTCATTTTAGTTTTCTAAGCAATTTTCATGAATAAATGTTTTAGAGTGGAAATATTCTGAGGAGAGAAATATTCGTGAATGTGTCGAAAAACTCAGACCCAGATGGTGGCCTGAAGAAACTACGATATCGTACAAAATTTCGTTAGTCCAGTGATTGATAACTAATTTAAATGTAATTTTATATTTGTCAACATGCCACACCGTATACATAAGTGTACTAATACTCTTTATGATTATGTCATAATTAATTATTAATACCTATGTTAGTTTAATGTATGAACTAAAAAAAAGTGGGAAGGTATTCACGAGTAAATATGTTGGGACCGGGCCGTCGTCTTATGAAAAAAGAATTTACCGAGCCGCTGTCTCACAAAGGTTGAGAAACTGCTCTAAAACATATCTGCTTGCTCTACGAGATGCTCGGAGCAATAGGGCATCCCTTTACTTCTTCAGTGACTTCATTTTGAAGCGTTCATATGCATTTAGTAAGGACTTGCTGGAGGGCTGCAAGTTTCGTAAGTACTTGTCTATGCATCACTGCTAGCATGCAGCTGTGTCGTACTTTGAGTCTTCATATTTATATCGAACTTTGCATGGAGGGTTAGAATTTCTGCTATATGCTTGGGGTGTCCCCTGTTCATATCTGGGTGTAGTAGGAAATAACGCCGGTTGAGGGTTTCGTAATTTTCCTCAGTTTATCCATAAACATAACAATAATTACTTTAAAGAAAGTAAAGACCTCTTCTTTCTCTCCTTCTTAAGCCGCCATTTACTGTCATACAACAATCGGACCTTGGCACTTGAAGTAGGGTTGCAAAGAAGAAAATAATGCAATTGTTTTGTTGTATAAGGTTTACTGTCGTAGATTTTTGTAAAACTAGCAGGAATGTCATGGCGACAACGTGTTTTTTGCCTATTTTCTGCACCTGGGAAAACTAGTCGGGATAGCAAGTAAATGAAGGGCTCGACGTTTGTTTCGATACCCGGTAGAAGCAAGAGGTATGTCTGTTACACCTGTGCTAAAAACATATGACGTAATAGAAGTAGTGAAACCATGTGTGAAGTCTGTGTATTGCATCACGGGTTATATTATTTGAAATACTGTTATTTCGAGACATGTGACTGAAAACTTCGAGAGTCTGGAAAACCGAAAAAGTAAATATATTTCTCGACTTAATGTGAATCAAAAGAGAAATATTGCAGATAGAACGATATGTTTTGAAAAACTGTATATCGCCTACCAATATTTTTGCTTACAACAATGCGTTTTAAGAGTTTAAAATGTTTATTTAATGTTCAGGAAACATGGAAAGCCGCCATTAACCACGAAGTATTTTTAATGTAATTTCCATACCCATTGTAATTTTGTGTCATACGTTCCACAGAATCTCGGTGTTTCCCTATCTTTCTCACAAGAGCTGGTCACTCAGTCAGCCACATCGGTCTACATCCTCTAACCCTGTACTTAAAGACCCAATATTAGTGTGTTTCCATCTATGTCTAGACTTCCCTTTTCCTTTAGAATCTCCTCCAAAAATTGATTAAGCCTCTGCATTTTTATCTCCTTCATGCTTGGTCTATGTATTCTTAAATCTCATCCTTCTTGACAATGTCGCATTAATAAAATTGATAAAGAGTAAAAATTCTGACAGGAAGAGATACTGCGTAAAGCTATATTTCATTTTTGTTGGAGAGCGAAGTACTACAATATAGCAGTACAAAATACAGAAATACAGTTTAGCAATATTAAGCTAAGTGATTATCAAGTCACTAATCTGAAATGCACGTGTTAGAATACTAATTATTTACAGTAATTTTTTACCAAGTAAGTAAAATTCTACCTTCGTAGAACTTCGTGAATGAAAGTCGTTTTGTGAATGCACAGTTGGTATTGAAATGCGGTACTGATTCCCAATCGTGCCTTACAGACAGTAAACGCTGAAGTTTCTCATCTTATGTCGGCTCCAGATGTGGAATGAAGCATCGAGTTTTTCAGTACTGATTCTCTCTTGCTTGAACTTCGAAAGATTATCAGCTAAGCTACAAAGTAACGTACATAAAAACTAAAATTATGAATTGCCTTTCTTCGGTGCTTACAAAAGCACATTAATCTGCTTAGGCCTTCGTTTATACAACCCCCACAATATTTACTATATTTTTCTTTAAAGCTCACTCCTTTCAATATCGGAATTTAAGTCTTTTGAAGTGTATATACGGAAGAATATATAGGTTGGTGGTAATGTTTTGAAAGACCATATGTGTAAGGAACATGAAAGGTGGACCACCTGGTGTGTTTCTGACGGCTAAGTAGTTTTGCTTGACGACTACAAAGAGCAAGCTTCCTTAGAATCCTGCTGAGCTCACAAAGTCACAGAAAATGGCCTTTACTTTCACCTTCATCCATTTAAGAATGAATAAACAGAGCTAGATCTTAAGACAGGATGAGGGACCTTATTTAAGGATTAGAGGTGAGGCTGAATAATATGTCTATAGGACTTAGCAATTTAGGATGCAAAGAGCAACCTGAAGAGAAAACTACATCCCAGCTTAGTTTAAGACAAATTCAAATTCTCGTTTATCGATTATATGTCACTGAACTTCGGAATGTATCAAAGCTCTGCATAAAACGAAAAGTCCATAATTTATTATAATATAGCATATAAATGTGGGTAAGAAATGTGGTGGCCATTAATACCCATTAGTTTGAACTGAATGTGCTTAAAAGTTGAAAAATATAGAATATTTATTATTTATTGTCAACAATAGGAGACTCGGGTAATTTGAGTTCTCAGTGTTAATGTTGGTGAAGCCTGGGACAGCGCTTTTGATTTTTGAATATATGTGTTCGGATATGTGGACAACGAGCCCTTTTTTAATAATTTCGAAAACCGGAAGGGCTAAGGAAAGAGTGCATCGGAGGTAAATATGTATTTCACTTCTTTCTATTCATATAGATTTTGGTTGAAAAAGTTTATATCTGATAAATATTGAGATTCTCCCAGAAGCGCGTAGGGACGCCTATAAAGTAAAAGAACAGGTATAAGTAAAGGTAAAGGTAAAGGTCACTTCATAACATGGCACAGGAAGCACAGAAAGGGGAGCACACATGTATCTCTACTATTTCTTAATCTGGGCGCAAGGGGACGTTGTGTGGTCAACGTCAATCCCGGGGTGTTTTAACCTCCTGGGAAAGAATCCTTATTCATTGTAGAGGCGATCGAGGTGGGTCCCAGGGCCGGTTTGGACGGGTAAATAGAAAAGTCTCTTCTCACCCCACCGGCTTTGATCCCCGGACCTTTCAGCCTGTACAGTTTCTCTATACCGATTTTGCAATCCCAACCCCTACGCGTGTGGAGTGGTCGTTAAAATTTTCCTATCCATGTGAGATATTAAATGGCTCGATAGACTGTAATGAAACTCCTCGGTATGAAAAATATACCTGTGTTCAGGTACGTGGAATCATATAGCCTGGCAGATATATATCGCCTTTTCAGAAGCGTCAGCTACCTTTAAAATATCCTTACGCATCAGCTAGACTATAGGTCTCCTGCTTCGTAGCAAGAGGCTCTGTATGTATTTTAAAATTAACTGCTCATTACCCTTCTATAATTCATAGCTATATAAGCTAACTATGAAGTGCTTTAAATAAACATAGAAATACACAAATACGAGGGAGAGTCAAATGAAAACCTTAAATATTACCATTAAATTTAATGGTAATATTTAAGGTTTTCATTGAATCACCCTCGTAGAAAGCCGAATTTCTTTTTGGGTAAACAATTTTTGTAATATTTTCTTAATTACAATGAGATTATATTGAATTTTACTTAAAAAATGTACCAAAAACTTCCTTTCCAGTTGTTCCTTTTTACACTTCTTAGTCGTATTTTGACATTTCGACGCCAAATAATTCCTGTAACTGATAGGACACAACTTAATAAATCACGCACCGAGTAGGAAATCAGGAGTTCCCATGAAAAGAATTTCATCTCTGAAGCCTTGTGAAAGACCTCTTTCTCGAAAATAAAATATAAACCCCAATTTTAGGAGATTAAAATCTGTACTACACGAAGACATAAATTTTATGGAAGTAAGCGAAGAATAACCTTACAACCAAAAAAGCCGAAAAAAGTATTTTCCCCCTTTTATTATTATTATTATTATTACAATGTATGACTATTAAAGCTGTCGTAAACAAGGGCAAGGGGTGTCAGACTCGAAGAAGTTTTCATCTCGGATTGTACACAATGGTGACTTAACGTTTCCTTTCGTGGCAACAGCGTAGAGTATAGCAAAAAATATATTTTTCCATTTGTATCTTTATATGTCTTCCGTTGCTGGGATGACAGTTTTAGATAAGCTCTCTTCTCGGCTGCAGGAAGAAAAGGGATGAAGGGGAAGGATTCATCCGGTATCAGCGGGGTACCTTGATCATCATAGTCTTTCTTTTGGTTCATAAAAGTGTCAAAGGAAAAGGCCACCAAGTTCAAACTGCTTTAAAATTATTTGTTCCTGATAGGGCCTCTCTTCAAGAATTCGAACCCCATATTTGGGGTCTCTGATGTTAAACCTACATGTGGTTATTTATAACGGCTTTTTTGTGTACCTTAATTCAACTTGTCCTTTAAGAAAAGTTTTTTTCTAAGAGTAGCCTAATATCACCGCCATCCTTCTAAATATAATCTACAGTCACATCGTACAACAAATATCGCCCAATATGGACGACATAGGCCTACTCATATATATGTCAACTTATCTTTCTCATGTTCTGTTGCCTAAAATGCCAAAACTTGCTCCTGGTTGGTTGGTACCACTCTTGTTTCATTGTAGATAATAGATTATTAATTTTGTCCCAATACACCCCATAAAAGCCTATAGGAGGAGCTAATGTATTAAACCACACATTCTTAACCCCCGCACTAGATTATGAAAGGTTAGTCCGACTGCCTGGCCACTTTACCTCCAGAGAAATGGCCCATTAAGAGTGACGCTCATTGTGCTGCAAAGCCGGCCTGGACTTTTCGGAGAAGACGCAATTTTTTGAACCTACTGGAATTCAAACACCGGATCGCCCAGCCCATGAACTACACCGGCTTCCGCGTTATAGATGATTTATCTTTCAGTGTGTTTAATACTAGGTTTAGGTTTTCAAAAAGTCAGAGTCAAATGGCTCTACTCGATAATATCGCTACGGATAATTACCCACGCCTACTGCATCTCACGCAGCTATCGAAATAGGACTGATGCAGCCACGACGCTAGACTGTATCAAGTTTTCTGCCCATCAAAAGGCAGCCTTGTTTGTGAAAGAGTGGGGCTGTGCGTCATGTTGATATTAGAGTTTAGACACTTCCCATAGGAGCTAGCCCGATCTGTCTGAACGGTTAGACAGTTTGCAATTAGCAGACGAAGACATGGGGCATAATTAATTATGTAATTCCTAGAACTCTCGTCACAAACCGAAATGGTTTACAGAGTGCTCGTGCACATATTTTATTTAGGGGTCGAAACTGTTTTCGGGAAATGGTTTGTGATGGTAGAAACTGACGTTGCTCAACAGATGTGCGGAATATCTTTCAACCAGCAGAAAACAAACGGACGACAGCTGCAATAAGGTACACTAGGTTTACGTGTGCTTTTCAACAGGATTCTATACGAATTGTTCTTTCTCACATACTGTAATCCTTATTTGCTTAAAGTGGAAATTAGTTTATTAGTTTCTTTCCATTAGCTCCTGATTTTTGTGCTGGATATTTGGAATTGGAGAGATAGGAATGTATTTTTTATAACATTAAGAATTAAGAAGAGAATGCATTGCTTGCTTGTGACGTCTTAAATATAAACATTTAATGTCGAAAGTGTTTCGCACCTATATACATTTTTGAAGTCAATGAGACCTATAAATGTACACTTAATTTCAAGTTGGTTAAAGAGAGTGTTTTTCTGTGAAGTGAGTCTGGCTTCGGGAACAGAATTCTTGCTCTTCTCTTAGGCATATGTAGGAATTATTTTATCTTCTTTACTCCATCCTAACAACTTGCGTGTCTCAAAACTCCTAAACAATTACTAGAGGGGGCTCTTCTCCCTGCAGTAGAGTTACTTGCCAGTACCCTTACTATTTACCTTCATAACTTGCCGATTTTTCTCAAGTTCTGCCATATTTTTTATGTACAGTTTTTAAGCAATTTTATTTCCAGATTAGATAACATTGATTCATATTTACTTCACAGATGTTAAGCAGTTTGTATTTAAGGATTTTGCGTGAGGGATAAGCAGGAGCTTCATTGAACTCGGAAAAAATAGGAATAATTCCATTTTCACAAACACTGGATATGATATTTTAAAGAAGACACGGTACTTTGCTTCATCCTATCTCTGACTGTTTACTTGAATGACATATTAACAATAATCATGACATGGTGGGAAGACTTTTTGCTAAGTTATTTCAAATTTACATAAATTCAAAGGATTGTTAGGTTGTTTGTGATTTAAGGGTGCGGGGGCATAAGGCACAAGAGAGCTGCTAGAACATTATCTCCATTTCAATCTTTTGTTCTAAAAGCTTTATTTCGTTCTCATGTTCTTCAGTACTATTGTATGATCGGCTCAGAAATGAACGAAAGTGATGTGATGAGGCAAAGAGACAGAGGTCGAAGTACAGGATGCTTTGGAACGCTTATCAGGAATATTGGAATAGTATTGTACCTATTGTGCGTACTCGAATGACGTTTGAGAGATTGTAACAAATGGATGAGCGTATGTATGTATGTATGTATGTATGTATGTATGTATGTATGTATGTATGTATGTATGTGTGTGTGTATGTATGTATGTGTGTATGTATGCATGTATGTATGTATGTATGTATGTATGTATGTATGTGTGTGTGTGTGTATGTATGTATGTGTGTATGTATGCATGTATGTATGTATGTACATGTATGTGTGTGATGCATGTGTGTATG
>Ga0123352_10019434_pt1 | contig 10838 bp, 5 predicted proteins | sample TergutLab28metaG_FD_89700 | JGI IMG/M metagenome (GOLD analysis project Ga0123352, IMG submission 89700) | Labiotermes labralis P1 segment gut microbial communities from Petit-Saut dam, French Guiana - Lab288 P1 | ecosystem: Host-associated > Arthropoda: Insects > Digestive system > Gut ... | reverse complement strand
TTTTATAGTGTAACTTTAGCAAGGACGATATAGCTCCCTGATGATGGTCCTAGGACCGAAACATGTCGGAGCGTTTTTAATGTTTTAATGTGTAAATTTTATAAATTTTATATATGTGCAGTGATTGGTATAAGAATTGAGTGCGTGAGTTACTTTCATTGCAGATTGCAGAATGGTTACTGCGTGAATGAACACTTCGTGTCAAGGCAAAATTAGGCCTACGCTCTTCAGAACGGAAATATCGAACTTTAGGATATATACACGCCTGTTCCGGAATAAATGACAAGGTGGAAGTAAGAAATAAGAATTCGGCAGCGGAATATGCAACAGGCAGTCAGAAAATACAATACCTATACTTTAGTTCCTTTATTCTCAAATCTTAAAAGAGCAATTCATGTTTCATTGTGCTGTTATCCTTCTACTTTCCCACACAATCCGCACCAACATTTAAGCGTTTAACTTGCTGTGGGACGAGTTTTTCTGTTTCCTCACGACGGTAGACGCGTTCTGTGTTATCAGCCATCTTGTCACCGCGACTTTCAAATCGAGATCGTTTTTGAATGTGTGGCCTCAGAAATGTTACTTCTGCGCTGGAAACACGTTATAATGTTTAGGTGAGGAACTCAGCCAAGGTTCTACAGTTGCGATATTGTATTGCGTATAAAATTATTTTCTTTCGACGTTCGTGAAATTGTAATAAAGGAAGAAAATGAGAAAAAAATAAGAAATAAATAAGAATTACAAAAACAAATAATAAAACGGAAAACACAAGAGGTAAAACTACTAAGAAATACAAAAAATATTAGTTTTGCCTTTTTTTGATTATTACTTATGAAGTAATATGTAACGCTTCCATTACGGAATGTATGGAAGACGGTACATGTCACATTCTTGCTCCGAACCGCATGTAGCCTGGAGCAACTGGAAGAGGACCATTGACTGGTCAAAAGGACGACGGACTGGCCAAGCTCTACATCGAAGTTCTGCTTGTGTACACACCCTTCCTCCCCGTCCCTTTGCCCGATCCGGGATCGGTACTGATCTGACGGAATTTAACCCATCCCTTAGAGTTCCTTTTATACTACCCAGGGCCAAATTCACCCCAATATGCTCTCCCCCCCGCCCCCCCCCCCACCCAACACTACAGCCTCTGCGTACTGTTCCTTTCAACATAGCCTCTCCACTTTGTATTCACATGCACTGCCTCTACTCAGAACTTTTCTTCTCTGCGCGATACGAAAAACGTCTCTGGTGTGCTAGATCACCGAACAAAGCACAGCTCTTCTTTCTGATTCGCGTCTCGCAAATTGATTTTGGGAGTAATTAGAATTGGTTCTAATTTTGAAGCAACTTTCGTATGAGTGCAGCCGAAGAAAGGAATTGAAAATAATGTATAGTGAGATAATACAAGAAGACGAGATCATCAAATAAAATGTTGGGAGGTTTTAAGGATGATGCAAAATGCTTGTGTCGAAAGACTTCTTCGTGTAGATTATTTGGAGGCAGGCAATATTCGCAGGGAAGTGTGTACAGTATTCTGGTGCTGCAGACTCGTAGCTGAGCCACTTCTCGACTTTTTTACAGTTCACAAGAGACAGGAAATAGTACGAGGGCGGATGAAGCTACAAAATGAGAATGTCCACAATTGGTGTCCTTCTTCGTGTATTGTTATTAGGGTCATCAAATGGAAAGAAACGTGATGACTGCACTAATGAATGGTACAGGCCGCACTGGGGATGATAACATAGTTAATGAATAAAGGCGGTTTGAATATTAAAGACCGGAGCTTTTGTCTCTGTATGGCTTCTATTTATGGGCTTTTTTCTTTGCGTGTGGTAATCCACTTACGGTCTTCATAATTTTAAGGAAATTACTTACCATCTAACTCACTGTTTCTCAAGGACGACTATGTTTTATACAGTTGGGAATTGCTGTATTTATATTTGTTGTCGGACATTAGTACCAGAACTTGATTCGTGCCTGCTCTCTTGCGGTGAAAAGAATCTGAAATCCGTCTGTGGCTACCATATCCCATTCCTCCTTTTCCATTCTTTGTTACCGTAGATACACTATTTATTACTTTTGGAAATGATGGAGGATTTGATAAAGAACTTTGAATGTTAATAGCCCAGAAATATAGGTTTTATTTTTGTTCACTTTTTTTTATCTGAGATCGTCACTCAACATCAGTGCGAAGGCGGAATTCTTGGACTCCGAAGCATACCAGTCACCCCACATACATGTAATCTAGGCTGCTATAAAACTGTAAAAGTAGGTGTGTTAGTACATGTATCATCTCCTCCCACTATTCAGTTCCGGCTTTAGCAACGAGTGTATCTCTGAACGTAGAGGGACCTTACTCAATTTTCTCTAGTCCCCACCGTATTTCTGTAGTGAGCAAGAGAAGGCGAACTAATCCCATTTATATATGCGGGCATAGGTATGGGCTATTGAGTGATTCCGGAGTAAGACTTATGAGGGATCTGTGTACCAGTAACGATGTAAGCAACGTGTGCTGGAAGATTGTCTGGAGATTTTTCGGAAAAGATGAGTTTCCGAGAATGCAAGTTTTGCAAGATTGAGGCCTAAGTATTTAGACCTCCTACAATCCATAAAAGCGATAGCGGTTTTCTCATACGAGGAGAATTTGATTCCTTTGTCGTGCTGTATTGGAAAAGTGGACGAATGTCTTTGTAGATAACCTGGACAATATCTGGGTTATTACATAAAGCAGCGAATTTAGAGCAGTTGGTATTTACTGAGCTGCTCTGTGAATTCGTTCCTTTCGTTGGACCATAAGTTTCACCATCACCATTTTACAACAACGTTGCTGTGCAGGTTGATTAAGTTAACACCCCCCCCCCCTCGCAGCTTTGTTTATTGTGTGTATAACAGCCATTTTAATTTCGCCTTTCCTTCTAATTCTCTGAATTTGTTTCCTCCCACAAGGTGTTCCGACCACAGTTCAGTGTCTGTTTTACACTTCCAAATTCGTGCTACATATATGCTACATTGTACTATGTACCTTTTTTGTTTTGTCTTTCATATATTAGCCTATTAGATAATGAACAATTTCGTAACTGTTTTCACCTCCTTTATCAATGAAATAAATATTTTATTCGGCCCTTTGTTCACCAGCATGGTCAATAGTTTACTTCCTTGGCGCAAGACAACAGAGTTTCGGTACCATAAAAACAGGACGGTGAATGTCTGGTTCTGTGTGAGCCATTTAATTTCATACGCTATAGGAAACATTCAGGACGGCTGCAGACCAATTGTACGGATTTGTGCCTTAAACATTGCCTTGCTACTATCGGATGCTAAATTGGTCATACTTGAATGGTATTAATTCACCTGATGTTTATTGGACCGTGCATCATTGTGAGAACTGAAGAATAAAAAACGAACTAGATGCCACTTATTATTTCATTGTACTTCTTACTATGCCCGAAACACGTTGAGCCTATAAGAAGTACAATAAAATAATAAGTGGCGTCTAGTTGGTTTTTTATTCTTCAGGTATTAATTCATGTTTGTGATTTCTGTATGTCTCTGTATTTTCCAAAATCTTCATTTAAAAGCTGCCTATTTTTTTTAATACGTTCGTTACTACATGTCGAAAATAAATTAGGACTGTTTGTTTGCAGAATACTTCCCCCTCACTAAAAGTACAAAACTTCTTAATGAAGTTCTCACATCGCGAAAACTCAGTAGGAGTCCTCCTTGCCTTTCGTTTTTTCTAGGTTCGATCTTTTTTACTGGAAAAGTAACGTAAACTTAACCACCTACGTCATATGGCCAATGTCTCACCTGTAGGTTGAAGCAGAAATGATGCTGTCTGTTTTTAATCTGGAAGTAGTGGGTTGGAAATTCTGTCGGGATTTCAGATTATCCTGGTCAGTTGCTTGCTTTCATTGAGTCTCTGACAACAAATATCCTGACGGTTCCTTCACACGGAACTCTTATGCTTCAATTTGACATTCAGAGTACCGTGCATCGTCATATATTCTTGTAATAAAAGACAACGAGATGCACTATTTCTCAAATTTATTTTCATAAAGAACTCTACATATTTCGGACAGATCTACTGTCCATCATCAGGAGTCTGAAAACTGTATACACAGCAACAGGTATTTGTCATGCTAGTTATGTTGACTGCTAGCGAGGTCAGGATGGAACTGCTGTGTATAGTGTTGAGATTCCTGATGTTGGACAGTAGATCTTTCCGAAACATGTGGAGTTCTTCATCGCAATAAATTTGAGAAAGAGTGCATCTCGTTGGCTTTTATTAAAAGCATCTTATGTTTCAATTAAGGTAACCCTTATATTTTACCCATAAACGCTGTTGTATTAAAGCGACAATTACCGTAAGACTCAGGCAGTCATTCCACTGATGTTCCAGGACGTGGAACGCCATTGAGAGCCAGTCAGGATTTGCAATAGGAGCGACAGCAGTTGAACCGCTTCTGATCACTGTAATGCCCCAATGTTAATTACACTCCTCTTTTCAGCATGTCACTAATAAATGTAACACCAGAATGCTAGTAGTGGGGGGGAGGGGGGGGGACACATGAAAAAGTTGTGCATTTGTGATATTGAAAATGTATGTCAAATACATTTACACACGCGATGTGAACAAAGTACATGGATTGTTCAATGCACTCTTTTGCTTTGTACCGATAGCTAGCAGTATCCCTATCCCGTCAGCCTACCTATGTTATACATTAATATATATAGAAAACTTGGAATATTGCCCAACACAAGAGGTTGTAGGCAGCTTTTTGTTAGCATTTGGAGAGGCAGTGATTTAGACGCATTCGTGTTCATACAGTCATGATTGAACCACAGGCCTGACATATTATAATAACACATCGCCACCATCATCATACGTGTTCCCATTTATGTATTTTGTATGTACTTTATTGTGACAAATATACGGGTATAAAGGGTATGTTGAATTTCCGTGTCGTGTGTGTTTCATCACTGTGATTGGGGATACTTATAGGATGCTCAGCATTCAAGTGGGTACTGCAGGCCTAACCTTAAACCATGTTCGGAGTACCTTGAAACATGCAAAACTGTCAGCAGGCCAGAAACAGACATGTATACATACTTATTCCAATATTCAAATCACCTAAGCGTGATTTCAGGCTTTCGTCGTGACGTAGATTATATCTGCGCTCTTCTGGGTTGTTACGCAGCGTATAGTGTTAAATCTTTACCGACGTTTCGGGACAACCCATCAAGTGCATCTTCGTGGTCAATAAATCCAAAAAAAAAACTCTTCTTGGATTTCTTTACCTCTGAATATGGGACCGATACGTTGTCGCGGAACGTCTGTCAGGATTTACAACTACACGCTGCGAAACAACCCAGAACAGCGCAGATCTCAAAATGGACAAACATTTCTTTGCATTCAGCTTTGGAATTTGAGAACCTTTAACGTGAAACTGTTAACCTAATAGGATATACTAAGTTTAACATGACAGACTGCTGATAGTGCTTATAACGCAAGGCCATTTCCACGGTGATCATACAAATTGCGAATCGACTAAGATTGTACAAAATTAGCTAAATACATGCCCGTGAGGAGGTTGGCCGCAAGAGGAATGAGCCTGTTGCAGCAGTGATAATAAACTTTCCTGTCTACTGCGACTTCACGCCGTCTATATTGGTGTATTGATCATCGGACAAATTTCAGACTGCTCTGAGAAAGATAACACCCAGCTCCTACGCACTTTTAGTGCCTATATCCCAATTTGCAGGGAGCCATATTGTAGAACAATCAAGTCTTTCTTGTGCTTGTAGGCCGATATTAACTTTTAAGAGAAGTCTAATAATTTGCGGAGAAAATATTTGTCAAAATAAGACAATTTTCAGCATGGGTCAAATCAGTGGTGCAAAATACGTATAAGCCTAAAGGAATATCTGCCCACTTCTTTATGCTCGACAGTGATTTATATTAATATTACGTTAACATTTATCCGTTTGTAGTATCAATTTGAGGTTCCCTAACGCATTATTCAGCTTTGTGCTGACACGTAGAGCCCGTTTAAAAATAACTGGTGATTTTACATGCCGAAACATGTATCACGCTGATAATAGAAGAGTGTGAGAGTGTTTTATTATCCGGAATAACTCGATCGTTATATGAAGTGATTAAGGCCTAACCAACCGTGATTCGAATCTCAACATGTACAGAGATATTTCTCGTCACCACCGCTGTGTTACTTCCATCTCAGGATACATCCGTCGTTTATCTAAATGGTTACCGGTACTCTTCCTCCTGACTAAAGCGATGGGGCGTTACTCCGACATTTCGTCACTATGGAACGTTAGGAATGAGTGGATCTGTCGCCTGTAATTCTGCATGATTGTTGAACGTCCGTTGCTGAACTGAGCACAGGACAGGTTATACGTTGCAGCTGTAAAATGATGGTTTATTGGAATGAAAATGACCAAGCATTTGTAATGTGTATTTTAGGGACGTTTCGCCAGTGGCTTGGTGGCTACATGTAACGTGATCTTAATTTGTGGATGTTACCTCTGCTTTTGACTAGAGCCCGTCCGTGTGCTGATACCGACCCTGAGCTGTCATTTCTGCAGTTACTGTGTCCACTTTGTAACTGCTTGTTTGCATGTGAAAGATAACACACAATATTGATGACATGCTCTATATATTTTACTGAGTGAATGAGATAGGCTACTAATATTTGATGGTTAGTCTAATACATGACAGCGAGGATTTCTGCATGAGTGCTGCTGCTGTTTTGATTGGTTGCCTAGGAAACCGCGAGTGAGCACGCGTGTCTGTGTGTGTGTGTGTGTGTTTGTGTGTGTGCGTGCGTGTGTATATATATGTGTGTGTGTGTATGTGTGTGTTTGTTGGGCAATGCGGGGTAAAATCAGTTCTGTGTGTTATCATTTGCTGAGTGCCTCGTTGCTAGGGGTGATTCGTTGGGGTACAGCTTGTTATGGGCGTGCGTACTGTCGTCTTCATGTGAGAAGGCCTTGAGTTTTCGTACTGCTGTCAGCAGCGCGGTTGAGCCGTCACAATGCTGGCTAATTGAATATTAGTGACGCCTGTCGGGATGCTGTGCGCCTGAGTCTGTCTTGTCACCATTAGCAGAGAAGAGACAGAAATGTGCCACATTTTGCATAGCGAAGAACAAGACATTATATGAAACAATAATGAGGGATTTCTAGATCATTCGACCGGATACAGAAATAGAAAAATAGATACCTAATTATAGCCAGAAATATGAAAACTTAAGTGGAAATACCGATAAATGTTAGGAAGACAGGGAAAATGTCTTACAAAATAAAACGTAAATTCACCCCATAACCGTGGACCGAGATAGCGCAGGCGGTACAGCGACTCGCTGCGGGCTGGACGGTCCGGAGATCAAATCCCGTTGTGGGCGAGATTTTTCGCACCTTTCCAGACAGGCGCTGGGGCCTACCCAGCCTCCTACACAATGGGTACCGGGTCTTTCCCGAGGGTAACGCGGCCGGGGCGTGGCGTTGTCCACTCACCCCATCTAGCGCCTAGGTTATGGAAAGAGTAGAACTATTCCTCTACTCCACCTCTAGGGCCTTCATGGCCTGTTATAGGGCGAACTTTACCTCTACCTTTACCCCATAACCAGCCAGGAAGGCATTGACAGGGAGTACAGGTATAGCTCTGCCCTTTCTTTAACCTCGGCATTAGATAAGGCGCAAGATTAACACCACGCTGCGGTCGTTTTACCCTCCGAAAATGACCCGCTCCCGGCCTCTCAGGACGGGAGCGGAGAAATCTCGCTTCCCGGACCGCCCAAACCGTAGCGAGTTGTTGTACCGGCTGAGCCATTCCGGCCCACGTTACAAAAATAAAACGTCCCGCCAATGATGTAAGAAGTGAATATTAAGATGAGAAGCTAAACGAAAATTGTCATTTAGTAATCGTGCATAATTAGGTGACAGAATATGACTGGAGATGGTTTATGTAGGGTCCTAAGGACGAAAATTTACGAAGTCACATACTTTATTATTGACGCGTCTTTTGGTTTCAAAAATTAAGAAAACTCTAAGCACTGAAAACAAACATTAAACGAATAATTTTTTTATATTTGTATTGTACGATTTCAGTGACGTGCCGAAACACCTGGGAGTCACTCCCGGTCATTGGATTTATTTGAACAATACACAGAATAAAATGTACCTGTTTACCTACTCATCTGTCTACGCTAGGTAGCTTCAGCAGATAAGTATGGGTAAAATCCCCAGCAGCATCACTGCTATTCCTGCGCTATCGAATGGTCGTCGACTCCCTGGGCTGTTTGATTGTAACAAGAAATGGCATGGACAGGTTACGTAACTGATGGCTACATCGGGTAGCCTTCATCTAAGTTGTAAGGGGGGGGGGGAAGCATTGACTGCACATGCAAACGGACAGCTGACACTTTCTCTTAGTGGAACGTCGAGGTGATATGCATCAAGGAGCTAAACGATAGAGCAGTGGAGACAATATACACTTAATTGTGTGTAATGTGTTTGGTTTGTGGCTGAGTGATGGTTTTGTTCTTCCGCCAGATGGCACCGATTCTCCGAAACGGTCTCTCTTCATGAAACAATCACGAGCTGCCTGTACTTCTGACGACGCCGTAAATGTCTATCAAGCCGACACTCAAGAGGTTTTGAAATTAGTGGCGTGAATGTGCAGTGAAACTGCTATATCGTGGCGCACCTTCGGGCTGTAATGTGTGTACGAGCAGACAGTTTTGAGTGATACGTGTGAAAATCATAGACAAAAGCGCCGAGGGTTAGAGCGTGAATATTGTCATACGTTGACACCGTCGTAGGAAGGCTTGGTTTGAGTTGTTAGTAAAAATTTAAATTTTGTTTTTTTTTTTGTTTCGAATTCAATCCTGCCATTGGCTTTAGAACGCATTTTCATATAAAAGAATTAGGTGTAAATCAATCCCAGTGCTCGGGCGGTCTAAGAAGTGGGTCTGCGGCCGCTTGCTTAATGGAATTGCGGGTTCGAATCCCGCCGAAGGCATGGATATATGTCTCTTGTAAATGTTGTGTGGTGTCAGGTAGAGGTCTCTGCGACAGGCCGATCACTCGTCCAGAGAAGTCTTCCCGAGTGCATATGTGTGTGTGTGTGTGTGTGTGTATGTGCGCTTGAGTGTGTTCAGGTTGGACAATAACCCCCCCCCACAGCTACAATGCTGAGGTAGAGAGGTCAGAATAAGGATGAAAGAGTGGGTCTAGGTTACCAAGAAACTACGGAACAAAAAGGGGCCTAGATCCTCTTCTCATTCATACTGAGAGATGATGAAATTACTGTCATTAACGCAGACGGGTGTTTGTAAACGAGCTGTCACTATCGTAGTTTGTCCAGGACTGAAGCTCTTTAACACCAAAAGTGTATCATCTATACTTTTCAAATTTAATATTTGAACGTTGAAATTGAAAGCCTGTTGTTTAGTTCAGGATCACATCCATGACGTCACCCAGTGAAACCAAGGTGAGCAACATAATAGTAGTCACGTCTGATGGTAAGTGTTTTGAGTGCCAGATTACTATTTAATGAATCACCGACTTTCGAGAGCATTCTGATGGTTTACCTCTATGTGGATCACCCTATGAACACTTGTTGTGTCCCAAGTGAGGCGTCTCTACTTTCATGTCTAATACTGCAGGCAGCTCTCCTTCTGCTGAACAATGGACAGTGTTCATTTGCGCGGGGTCTAGTAGCAACCTGAATAGGAAGCCGGGTCAGTGTAATTCGGCCATTGTTCCAGCACCCCTACTACACGCTCTGCGCGAAGGGTTTATCTCCCTAACTAGCCTCTCTTAATAGGACACCCTCTAGACCCACAGCCGGGTAGCTTACGTCATTTAATAGGGCTCACTTTTACATTTAACAACCAGCTCCATGTTCCGTTTGTCCGATATGAGAGCCTGTTTCTTGTAGGCCCTATGGGCTACAGTCTCCTAGAATGACGCTCTTCGGATGAGGGACAATGGAAATGTGTGAGCGGCGGAGACCTAGAGTGATCACATGTTGCTAATTCACAGTGTGTCCTGTGCTCGCAGTGTTAACAAATACAACTCGCAAAACCAGTAGCTTTCACTGCTCAACTGTCAGCATAAAAATAGGGTTTCGTGACTTTTTGTCGCTTACCGAGGCTTATATTAGTCTCCAATCAACTATTAAAATTAATTTTTTAGCACTTTCATTAAACTTGTTAATATTTCATTTTATGTACTAAAGTGCAGGGAAACTTAACATTTACCGTAACATTAACTTGTTTACCTTTTATTTGCATGTAGCGAATACTGAGTTAATCATTACTTGCGTGCGGTAGCCTGCTGTTAACAGTTTAATGCAACCAGACAATTTAGCGCTACAACAGCGTGTCAGTTACATGACTGTGTTATCATTACTCTGACTACTGGCATAAGATTTGCTATAGCTTGCACATCTCTTCCTTCCTGTTTCACTTTCAACAGATACGCATTTTACTGTAGACGCATATTCGAGCGTATTGCAAAATTTGAATGAAATGTTTTAGTAAATGATACTCTCCTTTGACACCAATTCTACAAGTTCGTTGCTTGTAAGACACTTTCTGATCTCTTATTTCGCTATGATGCGGAATAGGCTATATGCTTATTGCGTTTGTTTCTATCTTCTTCAAACAAACAACAAACATTTTCTAGTTTTGAAGAATAAAAGACCAACTTGATGTCACTTGCTATATTATTTCACTTCTTATGTGCTCAACATGTTTCGGACATTAATATATCCATCATCAGGAGCTTGCTACTATTCTGTTGAATTACCA
>Ga0123352_10019433_pt1 | contig 10839 bp, 7 predicted proteins | sample TergutLab28metaG_FD_89700 | JGI IMG/M metagenome (GOLD analysis project Ga0123352, IMG submission 89700) | Labiotermes labralis P1 segment gut microbial communities from Petit-Saut dam, French Guiana - Lab288 P1 | ecosystem: Host-associated > Arthropoda: Insects > Digestive system > Gut ... | reverse complement strand
TTCTGTAGGAACGGGCTGCTAATATATTTTGATCATCCATCAAGCAAACCAACCACGCACTGTTCAGACCTAAAGGACTCTTACACCATTTTGTATTACTTAATGCAAAACCTGTATTTTAACATATTCGGACAATCAGCATTTAAATCTAATATGATGCTTGATTTTAATGGGTAAATGTAAAACTGTCGGCTTCAATTTATTTATTAGCAAGGTAAATGTTTGAGAATGAGCGAGTACTGTTGCGTGCTTGTAATATTTGTATTTCTAAATGTTTCTCTTTCACTCTACAATCAAAATCACAGCCTTCAAAATAACAACGACAATGCCTTTCAAAGCAGTTCATTACAAAGTAAACTCTTTAGAGTTTACCCCCATTTAGCTCCAATTAAAACATTTCCAGATACATCCAAACTTAACACGAAGAGAACAAATTTGCAAGTTTTAGAGGTTCAGCTATAAACAATGAAAATTATTCGGAAATGACCTGAAGCAGACCTCTATGTTATTTTGTGATAACCGTAGGGGAATCGGCGTGGTAATGGAGACAGAATTCAAAACAAAGACTTTCCTACACACAGAGTCAGACCTATACTAGAATAGCCATTACGATAACGAGACCAACGTGAAACTTCGTAACCTTACTTCGCATTAACAAACAGACGTAAAAGCGGACGTAAAGACTGAACACATTGTACGTAGCTAAATGGGCATATGCCGATCCCGGTGGCCCTGCGGTCAAAGGGGTGGGTCTATGGCCGCTCGCTTGCTTGGATTGCGGGTTTGAACCCTGCCAGGGATATGGATGCCTGTCTCTTGTGAGTGTTGTGTATTGTCAAAAAGAGGTCTCTGCGACGGGCTATTCACTCTTCCAAACGAGTCGTACCGAGTGTGGTGTGTCTGAGTGTGATCGGTCAACCTTAGAAAGGAGGCCCAGGCCCATCAGAGCTGTCAAGCCATAAAAAATGCGCATATATATTCACCTACCAACCAAAAATAATGACAGTTAGTGCAGACAGTAGGAACCTAAACGTTTTAAAGCAATTACGATACGACTAATTCCAAGTTCTGCCTCAACATTTTGCACTGCCTGTTTCCAAGAACAGCGTGACGACCGTTCAAATACCTAGCATAAAAAAATATACATAACTCAGTGAGTGCCGGCAAAACTAGAGGGCCGAGGCAGTGTATCATGTGAGGAGCACCACTCTCAATGGAAACTTTGGCACATCTGTACCACACTGCTAAGCGTCACTCCCCACAGAATGGTATTCTTAATTATATGCTGATGTTCTATTAGTGAACAAACGTTAAATCGCATTTAAATAACGCCACTATTTCAAAGTGCGTAATAATTTGTACGTACCTTCGTATTTATTGCACACATACAAAAACAAATTACATAAAATTATCCGTGACAGAACTTTCGGTCATTTTAACAATTAACCGCACCGGATTTAGTCAAAACCAGATTACTTCGAACATGTTCTCTAAAAAATGTGAACTGCTGTGTTATTCAGTGACATTTATGACACACGAAGGGTCTCTGTAGGCTGTTACAGAATGTGTTAAATTTGACTGACACTTATTCTACTGCGGTCTCTGATTTCCACAACGCCTTAGATCATATCGTCTCATATTAAGTCTCCGTATACTCAGACGTGCTTTCCCGTTCTTACACTGTATGGAATGCCGTACTCCACCACCCGAGGAGGTAGCAACGACCTCTTAACAAGAAGAGGTGTGGGAGAAGACGTGTAGGCTAATTGCCTCTTACCTATTCATCAACAAAACACAGTCCTGTGACATGAAACTTTGTGGATCAATGCACGTAACTCTCCGCGAGGTACATAACATTCAAAATCCCACGAAACCACAGCGATACATTTCTCAAGCACTGACACCACTTCCTCGCAAAGACGTAGGGCTTACAATACACACCGTGAACACAATATTTATTTTTTACTGCGCATGCGTTCACATGGTATTCTGCAGTCTACATGCGGATCTTAAGCTTCGTAAGGTACAGACTATTGCTGTTCTCGAGGCTCAAGACGGTGTTTAAATCAGGGATAGACAAATTACACTGCAGCGGTTACATGTAGCACAGAATGTTACCGTCATTTCAATGCATTCTTCCGATTCCGCTGTTCGGGAAGGTCTGCCGTATAACAGAGACTTGTAAGATGACATGCTTGAGCAGTTCCTCTTTAACGACGTCTGCTGTTGTCAGTAAAATGTCATTATTTCATTGCTGCTACACTACTAAAGCTACACAAATAAGTACTAGGGATGGATGCGATAAGCGAGTTCGAGTTTCCAAATCTCCACTTACATACAGAGCATAAGCCTTTGTTACTAGCTAGTTATCACTAACACCTGTGTAAACATAATGATTAGACTACTGGACAGGAATATGGGGGAGGGCGGGGGGGTCCCGAGATCGGAGCGGTACTAGCGTCACTGATAGAACAGCAGAAAATGTGTGGGAAAAAAACGCTTTCCAACAACACGTAGCCTAATTTTTAAAGTGCATTTTTTTTTGTAAAATATTAAACAACATGGCGGTCTCATCAATTACACACTTGGCTTTCGGGCTGATCGTGATAACCATGTGGGGCCCTGTGCACGAAAACGGATGGTAGATACGCCTATAAATTACTTATGAAATATTTTTAAACGTTAAGTCACTTAAGGTGCGAAGCGTCGGCGCTAACAGCTGAGAAGTTCAACGAGTTTCGAGTAAGTTCTGGTAAAATAACGTTATGAAATGAGCATTTAATCACACAGTTATTAACACAATGTCTCTGCCATCCTCACCATAAACATCGAAGCGTTTCAGAACTTCTTGCTTTCGTATGCAGTGGACACTAAGTTCGGCGATCCGTTTATTAAAACTAAAGTGAAACTGACGCAGGTGCCATTGTGTAGTGGAAGTACCTGTCTTGAGCACATTATCTTGTTGCTCAGATAGCGCCCGACAGACCTGATGATAAAGTACCGCAATTTCAGAATCCGCAAATCAACCTTTAATTGCTTGGCCTTCCAGTCTTTGTTTATTGAGTCGACGTGTTAAATGACTTGGTAGCCCTTTGTCTTCTTGTAGTTTTGACACGTGTTAATTGAATCCGGACTGCATCGTACTTTAGGAACAGAGCCGCTTGTAGCGGCACATCATTTAAGTGCAATTCTAGGTAGGCGTAGTTTTCGTTCATGATATTTTTAGACCCCCTTAATGAAGTTTCTTCGTGGATAGTTCATTAACTCTATGAAGCAGAGTCCTTCTTCAGACGCCTATGGTTCCTCAGATAGTCAAGAAATTCCACGCGCTTTATGAAACCCGAAGGTTCGTCACCGCGTTCGCATGAGCCGGCCCCTTGTAGGGGCCAAACTAAACCAGTCGAAGAGCACTCACCGTATTAATTTACAATCCATTTTAAGATTATTCTCCCACCGACGCCTAAGTCTTGAAGTGGTCTCTTCCCCTAAGTTTCAGGAGCGCACTAAGGGGGGAGGGGTGCTGCCGGACCTCAAATCGGAACGAAAAAAACAGCTATTGTAGACACAATGATATCAAACGTTTACGTAATTTACCCTTCAGCCGAAACCAGCCACGCAAATCGGCAGACTAGTATATTAGAAGTCTGAAAAATAAAACTAAAAGCTTAGGACGTCTTAGATGAAATGAAAACAACAAAGATGATTAGATCTTGTGACTTAAATTAGGTGAGTGAGTCATGGAACACGATGTTATATTTGTACGCACATAAATGCGGTTGCAAACAGCGTTATGTTACTGTTATACTTACGACACGATTTTTATACCATGATTTTTAAATCAGACTAATTTTATATATAGCCTCAAGGTCAGCTTCCTACCACCCCACCCCCACCCTCCACGTCCCAGGCGCGAATGAAAAATTCTGGGTACTCACCTGTTTAAGTTTCCCCACTACAACCCTGTATGCATCTCTCCTCTCCCCCACACATGCCACGTGTTCCATCTCATTCTCCTTGTTTGATCACGTTAATAATATCTGGTGAGGAGTACTGATCATGGCATTCCTCATTACACATTTTCCTCCAGTCCCGTTTTGCCTCCTCCCTCTTAGGCTCGAATATCCTCCTCAGCCTATGTCTTTCAATCCATGAAAGTGACATTGTTTCCTTATTTCTTTTTTCTTTCTCAGTCTGACCTCTTTCTGCCTACTCACTGTAGGTGTAAAAGGTAACTGTTAGACCTGATCACACTACATGACACACACATATAGACACAATCGGTAAGACTCCTCGGGACGAGCGATCGGCCTGACGCGAGGCCTCTACCAGACAACACAGGACACTCATCAGAGACAGAGAGTCATGCCCCCGGGTGGGATTAGAACTCGCAATCCCCAGGAGAGACAGCAGACCATTGCCTTAACCTTTTGGCGCCGGAATTTTTTTTTAATTTTAGCACACCCTGTATATAAAATGTGAATAATACAGGAACCAAATACGTTAGAATTATGAAACAAACTTCATTTTGATGAGAAAGAAACGGAGTATAGATATCATGTTTAAAATATTCAGTACCTATATTTGTTGAATAAATATATAAAATGCAACTTTAGAGGTTAGCGGTGCGGTACGACCCTTATAGTTGACATTAGGCGTCAAAAGGTTAAACCGCGCGGTCACCGAGACCGGCTTACCTAGTTTCACAAACACATAAAACAGCATACAGAATTACACACTGCGTGTTTTCGCTGTTATATATGGGAAGACCAAAGATTCTGGACAGAACGGTACGTGACATACTCTGAATTTAATCTGCTCTTAACCTTATCGTGTAGACAAGACATAATCCGCTAAAGGTTCAGTGCCATCCTTTTCCCATCTGGCCTTCTAAACTCCTATGAAACCTACCCCACAGCCATTCATTAATTCTCTTGCTACTGTTTACAGCGACCCTGACCTACACAGACTCTTAACCCTCCCAAAGTTCCATACCCCGCACACATTTTCCATTGCTTAGGTAGTTCCAAAGGCCGTATCCAAGTCCCAGCCCCTGTGCAACATATTATATTCGGCATAGCACGATAAATAAAAAAAGAACTGGTGAATACGTATATGCAGAGGGAAGGTTCAACCGTCGTCCCCAAGGAGATGTCCACAATCCTCATCCGAAGCCAGCTCTAACAAGTGCAGGGTACAGCCTAACACTCTAGTAGGACGAAGTAACCAGTAATCCTCGCTTTAAATGTATGTTCCACCTTACTCAAGTAACGAAGGAAGAGGAGCAAGAACCTGTGACCGTTCTTACACCGTCTGGATTACTAGTGCTTCTCTGGTTTAAATGAAACCAGCGATTTGTACAGCCGCATGCATATCCGATTTCATTCATTTAATACCACACAATTTTTAGCTAATTTCAGTTGAAATACTGGTTCTTCTCACAAAACAGAAAAAGTAAACTTACAACAGATTATACAATATAAGCAATGAACTTTATGGTAACACTAAGGCGCATTCGCGTAGCCATTGTTGCAGTGGAAAAACATTAAGTATTACATATTTTGAGTGTGTCTCTGTAGCCTTAGTTATCCAGCACGCAATGCGCATGCGCCATACTGTCATCTGTGGTTTGCTCGGCTCTACAATATTTTTACAAGTTATCTCCCAAACCCCATATCTTCGAATAAAAGTTATTAAACATAAAATGAGTGTTTTGTTTCTCTCTACAACGTATGTCTCAAATATTTCTAGTTCTAAAAATAATTGAGCGAGATATGATCAAAAATTTACATTGGTCGTTATGTGTCAGATTTCAATTAAACTCGATTTTTTTCAACAGGTTTTCGAAAAATGTTCAAATATTAAATTTCATGAAAATACATCAATGGGAGCCGAGATGCTGCATGCGGACGGACAGACGGACAGGCAGACATGACGAAGCTAACAGTCACTTTTCACAACCTTGCGACACGCCTAGCAACCGACCACTACTTAAAGTTGCACACTCGTACACCAACAATTCGGTGTAAGTAAGAGACAGAAGCAACCTAGCAGAAGAGAAGCCCTTAGTAAAAAAAGACAGGCATGTAGATGAATAAACAGACATGGGTTATGTCCTTCTGCGTTATGACTCCGTGTGGTCTCCATGTGCAGGTGGAACAGAGATAGGTAGGTATGCATACGCATTTACAATGTCGGTTAATTATTTACTCATAACAATATTATATACTTATCCAATTCAGATAATAATCATGAAAATAAAATTGTCTCAGTGACACGAATGAACACAATCAGTTTTCAAGATCACCTCAAATCAAATTCCATTTTAATACATATCCGTGACGGACTGACTGCTGTGTAATACCTAAATCAATTCTCACCCACGTGTTTCTTTACAGTCGTCTTAAGTTACAATCCGATTCAACGTACAATGACAGTTCGAAAACAATGAATTTTATTCGTGCATGGAACCGATGAAGACCAATGGTGAGCCCAGATTGGCCATCCGAAACGCAGAAACTGTATATCAAAACACATTCAAATATATTTAAACAAAATTCACTTTAACAATATCTTCTCCTCGGGCTAACAATTGGTCCACTGCCAAGAAGTTTCCTCACCAAAATTATCAGCATATTTAGGGTTAGACATCGCAGCGGGCTGCATGTACATTCCCTTACAATTGCTTAAGCTGAATTATCCTGCGAATATTAGGCAAGGCGAATCAAAACCGACACAGCGAACAAGTAACCTCTGAAGGACAGACAAGCAATCTGTGGGATACGAAGTTGATTTGGCACCGGATCAAGCCACGTCTAAATTCGTAAGTATAAATAATGCCGTCCCCTCTCACATACTATCGTTTCCGATGCCTCAGTGACTTTCTACCTGTTCAAAATAATGCAATGGTGCACCTTACCCCTTCATTACGTGTCGAATTGCGGCCCCTGATAGTGGAAACGCTACGCCCCTCCGAAATTTCGACAAAGCCTATCATCCCACATGGCTCGAATTATCATCAAGACCGCTGCGAGAACCTCAAATTTCGCATTGTCAGAATCCTTCTGGCGCAAGTAACATGCCAGCATTCCAGTCATTTCCTGCAAACCTACAGCCCTATGCATCTCAACAGTGAACATCTATAACGACTTCGTAGGCTAACAGTCGCAAACCGAACTGACGCTCAAGCAAGTGTCTTTTGCATATCCACACAGAAGGCTTTAGTTTGTGATCCCGAATTCAATAACAGTGTTTTCCACAAAGAGAAAGCCCAGAATACATGTATGAAGTGTCTTCTACTTGTGTAGTACATTTGAGTAGGTATGATCGTTCTTAGGATGCAGCTGTCTGTCACAGATGATACCCTTATTTCTTAAGACTGAAACTGAGATGATGTTATAATTTGTTCACCCTTTATGCACTGCATCTCGTGCAGTGAATATTTCCTAAAATTATAAATATTATGCCATCACTTGAATACGCTAACAGAAACGCTTACTCGGGAAGATTTTATTCCTCTCATTTATTTTACTTAACAAATTATAAATAAACAAATAAATAAACATAGCAGAATAACACAACAGAGCTGTGTAACGTAATTATCATCTTTCACTCTGCATTTTTCGTAACGTCCCTACTTTTCTTGTTCGTAATCCCAGGCGTAGATTGCAGGATAATATTAAGATGGATCTTCAGGAAGTGGAGTGTGGGGGTATGGACTGGATCGAGCTGGCTCAGGATAGGGACAGGTGGCGGGCCCTTATAAATGCAGCAATGAACCTTCGGTTTCCATATAATGCGGGGAATATCCTGACTAGCTGAAAACCGGTTAGCTGCTCAAGAAGGGCTCTGTTCTGTGGAACAAATAAGTAAGTAAGTAAATAAGTAAGTAATCCTCGGTCATAGTGCGCAGAGAGCGTTCTGGAAAAATTAAACTTCACATCGTTAGTAAATCAGGTCTTCGGCTATCAGGATGTATCACTAAAGGCTTGGTCACTGTTACCAAAACAGAGGACCCCTCCCTCAATTTCTAGGTTAATATTCACACACCTCAGCGTCTGACTTCATACGCAACTTGAAAACCTGTTACATATCTATCACATCTTCAGGCGGTTGATTGATACGTTACGTTGACAACTGTATCAAATAACTAAGAAGTGAATGTGGGTGATCAACATTATAATAGGCAATTCGTCATGTCGACATGTTCGCTTGCCTAGTAGTCCATGTTCTCGATATCACATACTCAGAAAAATTAACTGGACAACCTGTGCCAACTGTAGTTCCAAGCCATATATTCTGTCACAACACTACTTTAAATTTAATTAATAACAGGAAGAAAGGCCTTTACCAGACTCATTGTTGCAGTTCTTATTATCTGTAAGTTAGAACCTAACAGACAGGACGCAGTATGTGGGGATTCTACCTTGACGACGAGAACAGCAGTGTCCATTGGAACACTAGTACACATCTGACAAACTACACGGCACCACATTCCACTGGAACATTGGTACTCATCTGACAAACTACATGCCACCCGAATCCAACGGAACATTGGTACCTATCTGACAAACTACATGCCACCACATTCTACTGGGACATTGGTACCTACCTGACAAACTACATGCCACCACATTTACTGGGACATTGGTACCTATCTGACAAGCTACATGGTACCACATTCCCGAAGACAATAATCCTGACACGCAAGGCTCTAAGAATCTGCAATGACAGGAGTTTCATAATTTGTCTTCTTCTTATTAGGGTGATCAAACCACGGAAAATGAGACGGGTGAAGAATGCAGCATGCATAAGAGCGATGAGGAAGGCACAAACGTTTCTGTCTAAAGCCTAAAGTGGCCACGCCGGAAACCTATGAGTACTGCATGTGAAGCATATTCCATAGAGTGTATGGATGTGCACGGGTTTAACCAGGCTCAGAACAAACACCAGGATCGAGCTCTTGTTATCATGGTAATGAACATTCGGGTACCATCAAAGGCAATGAATTTCTTAAACTGGGCATTACCGGCGAACTGACAATCATTGGCATTGTCTGTCTAGCACCAGGAAGCATGTAACCAACCTTTCCTTCCTTTGTCCACATATCCACTTTTCGAAACAATATTGGCTCCCGAAGCACCCTTTCTATTCATGCCGAAGCGGACCATCACAGACAGTGATGGAGATTATAAAGCAGTACGAGCTTTGTTATTGGACATACACGTAATTACTGATTACGTTTCAGTGCGGATGCTTCAGGTTACCACCTGAAATTAGAACACGCCTTGTAGAATAGGCCGTACTGGTCAGAAACCATGAGGAGACATCCTTCCTCTCCAAGTCCTAAGTTTCTCCAGGGTTATATATCACTAATTACTTTCAAGCAGTTAACATAATGCTCAAAGAGAAGTCAGGCGGGCGTTAACTTGGTCTCAACGCCTATTAGGCAGTGGCAAATCCTGGTCCGGAAGATAGGTCATGCAGAAATGCAACCGCACGACCTGAAAATACGTACATACAGCCGTGTTATCTCTCTCTTACGGAGACGCATGAGCGCGCCAACACAATTTTAGACCTACTGTTCAGCAGCGAATCTACCCAATTGAATCCAGTCCACACGCTCACACATTAACTTTTAAGATTCATTTTTGGCGGTTCGTAAACCTGCGAAACTTCTATTAAAATCGCTCTAGCCGTCTGCCTGTCCATCCGCACGCATATAACGACTCGAAAATCGATCAAAGAATCGTCATTAAATCTGATTTAGATAATTTTACAAAAAAAAATCATCAAATAATTTCTATTTACATTTACAATGGACAATTTTAACGACTACTTTTCTGTTGCATAGTTAATGGATATTGTTGCTGTGTGGTTGACAGACTTTCTTTTTGCAGGATTGTGGTATGTACTGTACGTATGTCAGTCATACGCCTTATTTCATTGTGCTGAATCCTCGCCTTTCTGTAACTCGTACCATCGGTTTACACTTTTATTTCTTAGTGAGCAGACCAGGCATGGGAGGAAGATAGTTTTCTTCTATTCCTTTTTATTTATATGTGGTCGCGCTAAACATCGCACGAGCAATGTGTGGGGTCATGAGTGCAACAGCAGCTGACTTTTGCTCCAGTTGCAGTCTCCAGCTTATCTCGAGCGGTGACGGGCAGCTTTGAAGGAAGCTGGACGATCAGTGAGTGTGGTAATGAAAAGACCCACAATCACGAGAGTAGAACCCCGCTTCAGGGGAAGTATGAGTTGCGTCCCGCGGTCAAGAAATTGTATCAGGTGCGTCCCAAGGTGTCTGCTTCACGTGTATCAGTTGCGTCCCGAGTTAACCCCAAACATTACGAGTTGCGTCCCGCGCTTAGTAAGGAATTGTATCAGTTGCATCGAAAGATATGGGTATACAAAATGTCCAACAATTGGAAGGTTCTTACACAGTTTTATTATACTTTATACATAATTATATGCACACATACATAATTGTTAAAAGATATCGACAACACAGTTGTTATATCATGTTACTGTATAATGTTTAAGCCCTATTTAAAAAAAATTTTCGGGGAAGAAGACTGGTACATTATGTTCTTAATTATCGCCCATTTCAAGTTATTGTTATGATCCGATGAAAACGCTGTCTCCGGAAAGAGTTTTAATGCAATAAGTCCCGGAGTACCAAGCACCTGACCTCCGAAGTGTGCATATAATCTTATCCATTCTGCAGAAACGCCTGTGTGATATTTCATTAACATACTGCTGTTTCATGTCCAGAAGTTATTCAATTGGTTCTCCAAATATGTTTGATAATTAGTAGCACATTTTTGTGTGAACAGTTTTTTT
>Ga0123352_10019432_pt1 | contig 10839 bp, 12 predicted proteins | sample TergutLab28metaG_FD_89700 | JGI IMG/M metagenome (GOLD analysis project Ga0123352, IMG submission 89700) | Labiotermes labralis P1 segment gut microbial communities from Petit-Saut dam, French Guiana - Lab288 P1 | ecosystem: Host-associated > Arthropoda: Insects > Digestive system > Gut ... | reverse complement strand
TCGAACCAGAGCAATACAACCCATGAAATAACTCATCAAATAAGTCGCAAGCTCCTGAGGATGGATGTATTAACATCCGAAACATGTTGAGCAGTAAATAATGAAATAATAAAGCAAGTGACAACAAGTTGGTCTCTCTTTATTCAACTATCAAGATGGCGCACGGTCCAATAAACATAAAAGTTGTCATAGTTTACGTCACGACTGTTAGGAACCTGCCTCTGTTCCTTGTGATGCTCCTCGATTTGTAATGACGAAGAGTTTAATATTTTATCGACTGGTAGTCAATGTTTAGAAACTCTGGCACGCACTAATATGCCTGCAAGTTTTGCGTGGTTTGTTTTGAAAAGTTTCTAATCTCCACCCCGCAAATGACAGTTCGCAGGTGCGGTGTTACAAGTGTGATGAAACAAAGCCTATATGTCCCTCGACTTGACACTTAACCCTCTTTGCATTACGTGTGGAAAGTAACGTGTCGTATATACTGATATTTCTCTTCTTTGTTCTTCTGTCCGCCTCCATATTAAACTCGAGAAATGAAGGATATACTATAATTAAATTTTATGTTTACGTGTCCCTGAGTAGTTTTATGTCGGCATTGTACATAGAAATGTGGGCTGCTCTTACAAGGCAGTATTACACAAAGAAATGTGTTCTCCATGCGGAGTTCAGATTTCCAGTATTGTTTAGCTACTTAACACTTATAGCTATAAATGGCAAAGAACATAAGATGCATAACCACCATGTCACGAAGGCGTGTGTGGAAGTGGAGGTGGAATCCAGTGCTATATATTCCTCAGATGTGAATAATAATATTGAAGTTGAGGCCACGTTTGCTCCGACAGGAGCATCAGAGTTTAATGTTTTGTTGGCCGTACATCGTGATATATCCGTACAATGAGGACCAACAGGATGCACTATTTACTTTCAATTAACTTCAATAATTAACCTCTACATGTTTCTAGCAGGCTTACTGCTCATCATCACGAGGCACTACCCTGTATAAACAACATTTGGTATATGCTATGCGTTTATGTTAACTGGCTGTTGGCAGGATCTGGATCTTTCCATCAATCAATCAATCAACATGTAGAGGTTAATTACTGAAATAAATTGAAAGTAAAGAGTGCGTTCTGTTGGTTCTTATTGTAAGAAGGCAGTGTGTCTGTGGAAACAAAACGGAAGAAAATAACACTCGTGCAGTCCAGTGTTTCCCAAACTGTTTTGCTCGCTGTCCAATTTTGGCTTCGAAAAATAGCCACGAATCCTCACATCCTTGCTCACAAGAATAGAATGTCCGGGTGACAGGTATCCAAAATTAAAAATTTGTGTCTGGGAACTGATTTCAGTTAGATATTAACATAACATTTGCATACGTAAAACTGCGTTGCATTATTTTACCTTGATTAAAAGGATTGTCCCTCGCTTCATCGGTACAGGAAGTTTCCTAATTACATGTTCTAACGATCATACAAAATAATCTTATCTCCAATTAAAGACGTTCTCGACTATTTATAACAAACCCTTTTTCATTTAATTAAAAAAGTATGTATTCTTCAAGTTAGCCATCCCTGCAATGTATCCACGGATCCCCTGAGAACTGGTCGGGGATCCCTTGAGAGCACACCTTGGGAAACACTGGTCCATTCTCTTTCCTTATGTGTAATAACGTGTCTGGCAAGGTTTACCGGGCCGCTGTTTCATTTAATGTACTGACGGAGGGTGTCTGTGTGGGAGCCGAACAGTGCTGCGTAGACATCCTACTGCATTTGAACTTTGGGCTTGTGAGTGATAGGATTTTCAGCAGCCGGCATTGAAGGATGAAATGGAGAGAGCGGCGACTTTTGCTTGTTTCAATTTATTTCCATCTAATATACTCATATAATATATCATTCAATGTTTCGACTTAGAACTGTCTTAATTATAAATGAAAAATCATCATGCAACAATAAAAACTCAACAATGTTTTTATAATTTTTGTAACTTTGGTTTTTAAACATTTCGAGAAAAACATTCTCCATCGTGTTAAGCATTCAACAATATATTCGAATCTTCAACTGTTCAACATGTACAGACTTCATCTAGTTTCTATTACGTCACAATCAACACAGAAAGAAGTTTCGTCATAAAAATGAACACATAGCAATTGAATAATACGAGAATCATAACGGTCAGTTGATTTGACGTTGGGATGATCATAATGTATTTTAAACGCTAAACACACACGGACAGAGAGAGTGATCAGCAACAGCTGGCTCAGCAAGAGAAGGCAATGTTGCAACAGTGGCAACTCCGCACCATTGTGCTCCCTACTGATGCATAGTTTAAACACAAATATACTGGAATCTTGTTAGTGCCAGGTTCGTGTCAAACACTGATATGATTTTTGCTACCCAATGATCTACTGTCGATATTTATCGATTCCCAAAGCTACAGGTCCGCTTTACGTCACTTCAGTCTTGCTGCAGCAGATTGACCAATGTTGCTCACATTCGGGCCGGCTTCTGTCGTTTATTGCCATATAGATCGCGAAATTGTTTTTCTTTTCATTGTCAAATTTTCTATAAATTTGAATTATGAATAACACTCAAATTAGAAGCTTTTTTTTACGTTTTGCTGACCGTGCATTTCAGTATATTTATCTTAATAATTAACCAACTTGATGCACAAAATTTTTGTTTTACAATAAGTTTATTTCGTAGCCTCTACACGTTTCGAGCACATGTGCTCATCATCGGGTCAAAATTGCATTACACAGCCTGTGGTATCATCACACCTATAGGTGGCCGTCTCGTGCACAGGTTGAGAGAAGACCAGAGGCTGTGTAATGCAATTTTGACCTCCTGATGATGAGCACATGTGCTCGACACATGTAGAGGCTACGAAATAAACTTATTGTAAAACAAAAATTTTGTGCATCAAGTTGGTTAATTACTAAGATAGAAGCTGTAGTTTACTTATATAATTACAAGAAGGCTCCCATTGAAGGTACAGTCACGTCCACAATTCTTGCACAAAGCTTCAACAGTCTTTGCTGACATTCGCAATGGTAAGAGTGTCGAGTGAATTTGAAAATTTATTGTGTTTTTTCTATAGTAAAACTAACTGGATGCATCGATGTCTCAAATTTATTTTACCAGCGGGAACGAGATGGAACTGCAGTTCCGTTTCTTTGCTAGTTGTTCACAGTCAGCAGTATCTGTTTGACATATGCCTGTTGCAGTATGTACAGTTTTGAACTCCTGATGATGGACGGAAAGACCGTCCGAAACATGTAGGGTGTTACTCCAACAAAATAAATTTGAGACATTGATGCATATAGTTGGTTTTACTATAGAAATAGATTACGATGCACGGTCCTATGAACGTCAAATTATTGTGGTGTTATTTATTGGGTCCTCAGTAGGAAACAAAAAAAGGGGTAGTTACGATTTTACAGGCAATATATTTTAATCGCGGTCTCCTCTAGTCCTCTAGGGTGTACAGTCCCGGCAAAGTAATTCAGGTAAACCAATACGAATGCAAATGTATTTTGTTCCGACAAGCAGTTTGTAATTTAAAGCCCGCTAGCGGCTCTGACCTATCAGAAGTTTCGTTATGATTTGTTGTCAGCAACTGTTGACATTCTTGTGAAGAATGTTAGAACAGCACCGCTGATAACTTATTAATTTTGTCAGTAACAGTATGTTCAAATTGCGATATTCTGGAGCAGAACTCTGTGTATTGTATGTAGGTACTAAAGTGTCGCAGGAACATGTTGTCCCCGTATTCAGGGTAACCTGAGAAGGAACACGAATCGTGTATTCCGTGGAAAGGCTGGAAACTTTAGGAGAATACACGATGCCATAGCTCGCAGAAAAGCAATTTGGCAGTTTTGCCTTAATATTGAAAGTACTGTAGGCTTGCCGGCAGACAAAGCGTGAGAAACAAAGGTACATCATCTTTTGTATAGAACATTCAGTAAAACGCGATATGCTATGTTAGATTTTCATACAAACTGCCACTCATCTCAGATTCACCGTTATAGTTAATAGGCCTTTTGTTTTCTTTCTCTTACACAATATTCAATATACACACACATATAATTATATATATATATAATACTCGTATATTTATATTTTAAATATGTCTCTTATCTGAAGGAGTTGGGGCCTTTACAAAAATCGGTACCATTTCTTTTAAATTTTTGTAATCTCCTTTAATCTCGTACTCACAGGCACTGACGTATAGAGGGATGGGAGTTAAGTTATATTACACTGGATATATCGTTTGCTACACAAAATGGCGTCAATCGACCGCACCCCCACCACGGCTCGCGACAATAAGAATGGTCTACCGCGGTTGTACGTGAAACTGGCATGGCAGAGTAGAAATTGGGGTCTTTATGGAAATCAAAGTAAAGTGTTTTTGTCTCTGGATTTAATTGAAATTTATCTTTATCTTCTGAGATTTTAAAAAGAACTATTTTAATAGTAGTTTGAAGAAATCCAACGAGATGCAGCAGTATGCAGATATTTATTTACTGCTAAATTACTCTACATGTTTCGGGCGTCCATTGCACCCATCATCAGGAGTGCATAAAACTGGTCACGTTTGAGGAAGCTTGCTCCCCAGATAGTATGATCTGTACCAGAGGCTGCAACTACAGTTTTATGTACTGCTGATGATGGGTGCAATGGACGCCCGAAACATGTAAAGCAATTTAGCAGTAAATAAATATCTGCATACAGCTGCATCTCGTTGGAGTTCTTCAACCTCGAATTACGATGCACGGAACCACGAATATAAAATTTATTTTAGTAGTGTTTTATCACAAAATTGTGAACATTTCACGTATGAAAAATCAATAAGGATAGTAACTCTGAATACGGGGTAAGTGACGCTTACAGCAAGCCGTGTGGGGCCGCGGTCATGGTTCACTCCATAACAATAATATATGTACACTTTTGTGTCATTATATTTCCTTACACGGTGCATATACCTTAAAGTGCAATCAAATGTAAATACACACGAATTAAGTTCTTTAGTCTTATTGCGTCACGATTATTGATAACACTATCATACACGAACACAGATGATAAAGAAGTTTCTGGAACACATTTTAAGAGTAGTAGTTTTTTTTTTTTGGTAGTACATTTAACTGCGCAACAGAGCGTCGTTACGCGAACCATGTGTCCGATTTGTATCTCTGTGTACACCGGCATTTGTTGGTCGCGAAGTCAGTTTCTTATGTAAATGCGCGTCATTTCTTTTCCCAGCATTTTGACACATTTCGTTCATTTAACATTCGCTCTGTTGTCAAGGAAAGTAATAACTTTCAGCCAGTCTTCCAGTTCCGGAAATTTCGCAGTGATTCATTTGATTGATAAAATGACTCAGCGCCTTAACATTTTGATAGTATTTTTATTTTATTTGAATTTGCGCTGAACGGGTTACTATTTTGATTAAATTAGCCCGCGATTAATCGATTCTGAAGTACAACGCGGCACTTATATTTTGCTTTTTATCTTTATCCTTGACAATCCCATGCTTAGAACTTATAATTTGCGTTAAAGTAAGTCTTACTGTTTTGTGTAGATCCACTGGAGAAATTTGAAACTATATTCTTGAGTAGCTGAGTTACTGTTAGATTATCAATAAGGATTGCTAACTGAGTCAAAGGCTAGTTATAATTACACTTACAAAATATTGCTAGTGTCTAAAAATCTTAAAAAATTCCCACGGAATCAAAACCCTAATAAACCAGCGTTGCGAATTCTTTTGATGTACATGTGTTCATCTCTAGCATTTGTAGCCTTATTTTATGCTTGTCCGTAATAGCGTTTAGATTCTCCCAAATTCACAGTAATATGGCGAGAATGACAAAGCATTTTTATGTCACAGTTTTTAGGATTTGTTGACTCGGAGTGTCTGTGAAGATAAGGACATTTTATGTATTTCTAAACCTGTGTAATCAAATGGATCACTGTTCCTTTGGGGCTGGTCACGGAAAGCCAAGGAGAAACGTGTGTTCACGGCCCCCTCAGTACGTCCACAGTTGTCTACTGCTACTTCCACATTACCTTGCGAACGTAGTATTTACTATTCTGGATATTAATATTTAAAAATATCAGTTTTCTCTCATGTTATAACGAATCTGTTCGCACGTGATGAGAGACAGTAAGCTACTGACATCCGCTACCACAATATAAGGACTGTGAACGGCTGTCGACAGTTGCTAACAAGTTTCTAACAATGTTAACAATGTTTGAGGTTGCGTGTGTTTACAGGAATAAGTTAATACTACAGAATGTGCAGTGTTTAACCCTTTGAAGCGTGAATCTCATCTAAATGTTAAAAATTCAAGTCCTATCATACAGAAAACGCTGCGTCTTAATTACAGCTTAACCGGTTAATGCTGCTTGTTGAGAAAAATATAGGAAGCATTAATACGCTCTGGTAAAAATCCAGAATTTTTAATGATAAACTTGGTGGTGCATAATACTCGTAGTTATTAGTGCCTTAAAGGGTTAAGATAACACATGCTGCGCATAAGATAATACTGATTTCGCCTCGTCAGTCACCCTAGTGGTCTTGCTAACCTCCCGGAGATAAATTTGCCAGTTAATGAAGAATTGCCGAAGAAACCTAACGGACAGAATATTGGTCATCATCCTGTTAGTTAGTGTGCTGTTTCCCTTTTACTTCCATCGCTTTGTAGCAAGTTGTGGATGTACGAGGCGGCCATGAGGCTCTTAGGCGCTTCAGTCATCCCACGTGGGGAAGTTCTGGGCAGGAATGAAGAGATCACTTGCAGTTTCTTGTGCAGGCGTCACGACGGGGACCGGCATCTCATCGGGCTGTTCGGCCGATACGGACAGCTCAATGCTTTCCTCTTCCAGCGTGCTGTGTTTAATGCCATAGTAGAAGTAAACACCAAGACCTGCCAAAACAAACTCTATGTGACGATAGTGTCATTAGGGATTACAGCAGAGACCTAATTTTCTAAATTGTGTCGTAAATATTCTGCATACAGATCCCTGTAATTCAGTGTGTATCATTGTGAGTATTGGCTTACAGCATATATATATGTAAAAACTTGTCAGCGTGTGGTAGTGTCTGAAGCGTACCTATTGCCATCCAGATGGTGAAGCGGACGAGGGTCAGGATGGACAGCTTGAAAATGAGGTAGATGTTGACTATCACCGCTATGGCCGGCACGAACGGCAGCCCGGGAGTCATAAACAGCAAGGTCTTCCTAAAACAAAAGCAGGCTATTCTGAGTTTGGAAGGAGTGGAAGCAAAGAAGGCAATATTGTGTAATGAGGATGTAATCAGGGTAAGGAACCGCTCCGTTACAATGCGATGCTCACCTGTTCTGGGGCTTCCTAGAAATGACTAGCAGCACAGCGATTATGGCCAGCAGGAAGAGCACGAGGAAGAACGTGGTTGCACCGGACACGGAACCCATGCTGCACACCACAATCAGGTCGAAGATGAGGATTAGTAGGTACAGCAGTCCCACCAACTTCATGACCAACATGCCAGACTCTTCAGTAGCGGGGCCGGTGTCAACCCACGGGAAGATGGCCGGGCACAGGTAGGTGGCGGCCTGGTACGTTGTAGATAGTAAGGTTGTGTCAGATGGCTAGCCTTCTGGCCTGGCAGGTTGTAGAAATTGACACTGTGTGGAGGAGTTTCATATTCTGCCAGAGCTCGTTTTCCGGCGTAGAGCTATTATGACTCACCTGTAATCTTCTACTGATGTACCCCAGGCTAGGTGCCACCGCTGCTGCCACGCCGCTGCTCCCCGTGCCACCACCATGCAGTGTACCGTAGAACTTGTTTTCACTGCGGTCCGACACCAGGAACTGATCATCCCTCATGGAAAAATCCTCCTCTGGCTCCTCGCCCGTGAAAGTGTCGTCACTGTCGGGTGAACTGCAGGGTCACAGACAGTTCCATGTCAGTGCATGGCTTCTCAAGACGGCTATAGCTGTCTTACAGTAGGCCACGACCACCGTGTCCATCGTTCACATTAGACATTTGGGTTTAATGCCTACAACATAATGTGTTTAGCTTGATGTGTTTTGATGCAGGCTACTATACAAAGTTCGGATATGGCACGACTTTATCTGGAAACGTTGGAATTCCTACCGCCGGGCCATATGGGGGATGAAATTGCGTTATATGCTCACTACGTGGCCTGCGGTTGGAATAAGGATGCGGTACAGACACTGAACACTCTTTCCAGGGCCATAAACAAGTATTATTCTGTGTTACTTTGTTATTGTGGAACATCAGCTTAAGAACTTTTAATTTTAATTGTTGGCTTGTTAGCAACGAAAAATGACAAAATTCGCTTATTATCTTTGCTCTGCGCATGTAACATTTCGAGACCAGCTGAACACATCTTCGTGAAATTTGATATTGGTGGAGGGGGAAGGAGGGAGCTCCTACATGTTGTCGTAGCATTCAGATTTTGGTTAAAATCAGAAAACAGTACTGGGCACTTGAAGTAAAGAGTTACGTCCATATATGCGTGCAACTCGGGAGTATGTTCCTAAATGTTTCTGGGATCGGAAAATGTGTCACGCAAAGGGTGTAGAGAACACAATGATGCGCGTACTTTATACACTATACAATTATGTCTGTGTGTAGGATTTCAGTGTAAGTAAATTATAGTGAGCAGACAGGCCAAAATGTTCACTCTGTGCTTACTGTTACCGAACTTGTTGTTCAGATAGTCCCTACCGGTTGACATCCCTTGTAGTGTGTCGTGAAAGTGTGTTGCTGTAATGCTTGGTCATTCCCTTCTGCGAGTCGAACGTCGGGCCCGATATTGTAGAGAGTGGCATATCATTCACATATAGCAGGTGCTTGAAGAGACCCCCCCCCCCCCCGACATTCAGTCATTTCTGAGCACGTCCCCGGCAGTTCACTTTTGCGGACTTGAATTCTGTCTCTTGGATAGCTGTAATTTTTGCTTAGATATTCACTTCCAGCTCGGCAAGTGTTGACAGGATGTTATGCTAAACCCACTATTTTAATGTTCCCGACAGACAAAAGTCGCAATCCCCTGTTCTTGCAGCTCACAGGACCTTGCTGACCATAAGATGTTCACCGACATATGTATGCTAGACAGCCAGTGCTCTCCATGATGAGGTGTAGCACGGTCTAGCTGGGAAAGCAAAGCAGAAACTCGTCCCTTGTCAGCTGGACATACAGTTCATACCGCATTCCCAGGTATTCATGGGTTTTTTGTTGCGAAAGCAACTCTCACCGAGTGTTTTCGGAAACTCTGCCCGACTATTAGATGACCAGACAAGGGCACATCAAATTACCACCTGATCGTTGAGGGTTGTCTCGATGAAACACGGGTTTCCTGCGGACCTTATAACAAATGTTGTGAGAGTTCGCGTAGCCAGTTTAAACTAAGCTGCATCTGTCGTGAAGTCTTGCATTGGGTTCATCGGTCCCTCAGTCACAGAAAGTATTGACAGTAACAAACAGGCTGATGTACGTCAACGAGACGTAAATTGAATCACGGAAATACGGTACGGCTTCAAGCGTAAATCTAACAGTAGGCGCATTGGGACCTACCTCCATCTAGCCTCGAAGTTAAAGAAAGAGTAGAGCGGTACCTCTGCCGCCGCCGCCGCCGCCGCTGCCCCCCCCCCCATCGGGCCCTCGTAACCCGTTCTGGGGTGAACTTTACGTTTACCGTCTAGACTACTCGTTCACAAGGTCTCTTCGATGCACACACTTCCTGTTACAGTCAGAAAGGCCCCTTGTAGACTTCTTGGGACTACTTTTTATGTTCTCTTTAAATCTGTCAACAAGTTACATAGGCCGAAGGGGCTGTTGCTTAACACGTTGTTTGTCCGCCACAGAGCTTGTTTCACTCCAGCTGTTCGTTACGTTTTGGATGGTGCATTCATGTGGCACAGGCGAGTTCATGTACTCTTCCGCGTTTGGTGCCAGTCTTTCCTAGAACAAACTAGTCTCCACGTACAGTGCCAAACATTTCACTGTTTCGGGGATGGAAAGAATCATTGTTACCAGGAAGGTACTCTTATCATGCAAGCACATACGAAGAGATTTTAGAGTGAATCAGATGGTTATGACAATGGTATTATCATGCGCCAACATTAAAAGTACATTTACTTTACGAACACTACGATAATATCACACTGCCCCTGTAGGGCCCACTCTTCATTGCGCCCATCTGTATGTGCAAGTACAGTAGGAAATCATGCAATGACACATACAGCCAAGGTGCAAACTGTGTGACGTCAGATGCTGGGGAGGTAAAGCATATAGAGGGTAAATCACAGATGGGTGACGTGAAACCGAATGGGCAATGCCAGTTTCAGGGACACACAGCTGCTTACTCTTCTAATCCCCGCACATTCCCTGCATCGTCCGCTCTGCGTGAAAAAGATTAAGACAAGCGTTTGGTATGATGTGGGCACTGTAGAGCTGCAAGGCGAAGGGCTCCTCACCTGTCATTCATGAACTGATATGCGTTTCGTATGATATGTACCAACAGATGCACTATTTTCTGTTAATTTGTTTCAATAATAAGCCTCTATATGTTTCGAGCAGGCTTGCTGCTCATCATCAGGAGGTACTATTCTGTATATACAGCAATTGGTATAATATAATATATTTATTTACTGCAATTGGGTTGTTACCCGGTGGCAGTGGTTATTTTACATGTAAACAAAACATGAGATTGGTTACTACTAGATTTAAGTCGGGAGGGCTACATGAGAAGCATGTAGTGGCAACTTGGAATCTTGGGAACCATCTCAGCATTTGCTTATAGACACAGGGAAACCAAGAAAAACCTGTGTC
>Ga0123352_10019431_pt1 | contig 10840 bp, 14 predicted proteins | sample TergutLab28metaG_FD_89700 | JGI IMG/M metagenome (GOLD analysis project Ga0123352, IMG submission 89700) | Labiotermes labralis P1 segment gut microbial communities from Petit-Saut dam, French Guiana - Lab288 P1 | ecosystem: Host-associated > Arthropoda: Insects > Digestive system > Gut ... | reverse complement strand
GTGTGTGTGTGTGTGTGGTGTGTGTGTGTGTGTGTGGTGTGTGTGTGTGTGTGTGCACTTGTTAAAGGCAATCGCGAGTGGCCGTAGTCGTAACAGCCAGGACTGGGAACTGACTGTGGAAAGCGTTGTGTTCCGAATGTGAAAAAATTACAGTTCGAATTTGTTTGGGTACGACTTTCTGAGTTAGAACAATTGTCGATATGATGCCGAGAGTCAAATACTATTTCTAGATTCAAGAACAGGCAATATGCATTTTATGTATGTATTTTATTGATGTCAGTAGTACGATTTTGAGTGAGTGAGTGAGTGGGCGTGCGTGCGTGTGTTTGTGTGTTGCGTGTGTGTGTGCATGTATGTATATGTATGTGTGTATGTATGTATGTATGTGTGTGTGTGTGTGTGTGTAGGTACGTATGGAGGGAGTGAGTGTGTGCATGCGAGTGAGACGTCGTGTAAACTGGTGCATGAGTCTGCGTATGTGTGTGTGTGTGATTGAGTGAGTCTTCTTCTCCTTCCCTTATTACAGACACAGCCCAACTGACGGAATTTCTTTAAACTTTGTACCCCGATTTCAGCACTACAAGTTCAGAAGCTGCGTGGAGAGAATTAACCCACCATTTTTCGTTGCAGAATTTGGAGATGTATGTGTAGAAGATGTTGAACTTTGGAAATTATTAGAGCGCCAGTAAGAAATATTCCCTTTTGTAGGAAATAAATCACGAAGATCCGAGCACGATATGTGACAGTCATACTGCGACGCGCTGTAAAGGCACGCAGCTTGCGTCTCTCTGAACAGTGGCTGGAGTTAGGGTGGCTCGCACTGAGGCCGCCTCCAGATGCTAGGATTCAATGGGTTTAATTAAAAGCGACTTATGTCGAGCGCACTGCACTGACGACACCTGACTTGAGAAGCGGAAATCTCTTCATTCTTTCGTCTCACCTGCTGACGTCACCAAGAAATGAATGATTTCATGCAACATAACTTCACAATTTATACTGTTTAATGCATTCTGTTGGTACGATTAAATCGGCAGGGGCAGTTTACACAGACGTAGACAGCCATAAATGTGTGCAAAATGCATTAGAGAACGGAATAACAGCAGAAGTAGCTTAGGAGAGAATAAGAAACGTTACAATAGAAAGAAAACGAAGGAACGTGGTAGGAAAGAAGATAAGATAGAAAAAAAAAGAACAAACTCTGATGGAATTGAAAGAATAGGAAGAAGAAGAAAACAGAAAATTAAAAAAAAATTAGAACCCTCACAAAGGGAGAAGCAAAATAAGAGCTAGTAGAAATAGAAAAAGACAAGGATAGGGAAACACCGGATGTGCCAACCTGATGGCAGATCTGCTGCCTGTTAGCTGGGTGGTTCGCGTTCAAAGTAAGGAATTTGCGGTTGGCATGTTACTGCTCTACTTCAGTACATCAAATGGTGCGGCACCAACTGTAGCTACAGTGGCTTCTGCTAAGACTGAACTTAGTGCTGCAGTGTTCGTTAGTGTAATTCCTTCCTTCAGCATCTTCAGAAGAAAAATGTAGGAGTAGTACTTCAAGTGACGTTGAGATCGCTTGCTTCCAGATTCTATGCAATCCTTTGTTCTTTACCCCAACCTTCATTTGTTGCCATACAATCTGAGTCACTGAAAAGGCCCTAATTAAACTGTAAAAAGATCAATAAAATTAAATAAACAGAAGAATAAGGAAAAATGAGAAATATGCGTGGAAAAACAGAAAGAGAATGGAACAAGAGATGAAGTGTTAAATAGTTAATCCAGCAGAACCAGCCACCGGAACATGTATGTGCAGCATGCAGGTGAAGCGGTGATAACTACATTAAAATAGCACACCGGAGAGCAGAAGGGGATGAGTGGAGATAGCTGGAGACCAGGTTATGTGGAACATGGCAACAGTAGACTGCGTCCGCACGGTCTGTGGACAAAGTGCGGCAAAGTGCAACTCAGTGCAGCGTTCGTGCTTACGGTTTAATTTGGGGTTTTGATATTTTACACGATTCTTACTGCAGATAGAGGTTGGTGGTTTCGGAACTACCGACACCGCACACGGTACAGTGAGTTCCTCTTCTATAATGTAATGTGAAGTAATGCGGTTGTGAAGGAAAAATTCCGCGCTCTGTTAATCTCGACGATAGTTGTAGCTTCACGTTCCAGCCGGGGCCAGTGTGAATAAGGTGACAAGAAATACATGCGGTCAGTGCTGAGAGCCTAACTGCTGTAGTTCTTGAATAAAGATAGACCAACTTGATGTCACCTGCTTCATTATTTCATTATTTAATGCTCAACATGTTTCGAATGTTAGTACATCCATCCTCAGGAGCTTTCGACTTATTTGTTGAGTTATTTCATGGGTTGTATTGGTCTGGTTCGATGTGTGTTGGTGTTACGTTGTGAAGCAGGTATCCGGATGCAGGCTGAAGCACTGCTACAGCCTTCATACGGATACCACACCACTACAGCCATACCACAACGTAACACCAACACACATCGAACCAGAGCAATACAACCCATGAAATAACTCAACAAATAAGTCGCAAGGTTCTGAGGATGGATGTACTAACATCCGAAACATGTTGAGCATTAAATAATGAAATAATAAAGCAAGTGACAGCAAGTTGGTCTATCTTTTTTCAACTATCAAGATGATGCACGGTCCAATAAACGTAAGATGCTGTAGTTCTTCTCGCAGCCAGTAGCCTGGATGAACACGTAAACACTGTGGGAGACTCTTTAAGCTGTATAGACGTATGCATGAATATTCTAAGTTCATCTACAGACCTCTGTTACCGAATGTGCCGGTTTTGGAACGATAAACTTTTTGACAAAAAAAAAAATACGGACCAGATTTTACTAACGAAGTTTAATTTTTACGTTTTGTTGACCGTGCATCCTAATATAATGATAGTTTTTTTTACCAACTTGATGAACAAGTTCCTTATTTGAATACATTTATTACATTCCTCTACATGTTTCGAGCACTAATGTGCTCACCTTCAGTTTTTTTACCAACTTGATGAACAAGTTCCTTATTTGAATACATTTATTACATTCCTCTACATGTTTCGAGCACTAATGTGCTCATCTTCAGGAGGACAATTGTATTAACACATCATCTGGTATCGTCACTCTCTTTGGGTGAGTGTTCAGTACACAGGTTACGAGAGGTCTCTCGTAACCTGTGTACTGAACAGTCACCTAAAGACAGTGACGATACCAGATGCTGTGTTAATACAATTCTCCTCCTGAAGATAAGCACAGTAGTGCTCGAAACATGTCTTCTTCTATGGCACTACAACTCTGATAGAGTCTTGGCCTTCTCGACAATATCCTTCCACTTAAGGCAACCCTGTACTTGTTCTGCCCACTTCACAAGCTTCATCTTCTTCAAATCATTCCTGACATCATCTTCCCATTGAGACTTGGGCTTTCCAGCTGGTCTTCCTGTGAATGGTTTCCATTTGTGTATTCTTTTCACTATGCTGGTTTCGGGCATTCTGTTTGTGTGTCCAAACTAACTCAATCGTTGGGCTTTTACATAATTTATTATGTTCCGGTGTTTAATTAATTCATCCAACTCCTTATTTGTTTTAATTCTTCAAATATCATTGGTTTCCTTAGTTGGTCCAAATATTTTCCTTAATATTTTCCACTCAAACACAGAGAGTCTTTATATAATACTTTCTTTGAGGACCCACGTTTCACAGCCATAAACTGCAGTTGGTCTAATTACTGACCAATATAACTTCAATTTGGTTTTCCAGGACACCAAATTACTTTTAAAAAGCACTTTGTTTGCATAGAATGCTTTATTCCCTTTAGCAATTCTTTCTCTAATTTCTTCTTCCAGAGTGTTATTCCCATTCACAATAGTACCAAGATTGCTGAATGATCTAACCTGATCAATATGCTTGTTGTCCACAATTAGTTTTTCTAGTTGGGTTTCTTTCCTTGTACCCTTCATGTACTTCGTTTTGTTCTCATTTACTGTTAGACCAAATTGTAATGAAATGTTTTTCAGTTTTTTAAAAGTGTCTATCACTGTTTGTTCAGTTCGGGCAGTGATTGATATATCATCGGCATACGCTGAACATTGTTTTAAACGTGTTGATATGTTACCCCCTTAGTTCTAGCTGCTTTAAAATATCGTCAATAACTATACTAAATAGAGTTGCTGATAACGGGTCGCCCTGTTTCACTCCTGTCGTTATTTCAAACTTTTCTGTATAGTTTTGGTTTACTTTGACTGTAGCTTTTGTATCTTGTAATGTCCTTGCTATTACTTGGTATTTCATATTTATTTAAGCATTCTATTATTTTATCTCTAAAAACTGAGTCAAATACATGTGTGTAATCAATGAAGACACTGGGCAACTCTATGATAAATTCATGATATTTTTCGATAATTTGTCTCACTATACATATGTTGTCGATTGTGGATCGGTTCGGTCGAAATCCCATTTGGCAATCTCCTGATTTGCTCTCTACCATTTTAGTTAATCTATTGTTTATTAGGATTGATAAAATTTTATACACTACATTCAGGAGAGTAATTGGTCTGTAGTTACTGCATATCATCCTGTCCCCTTTCTTATATATGGGGCAGATTATTCCTTCCGTCCATTCTGTTGGTAGAGTCTCGTCGTCCCTTATCTTCATAATTAATTTGTGTATCCTCGTTTTTAACTCTGTCCCAACTAGTTTTATTAGCTCTGCTGGTATATTGTCCGATCCTGCAGCCTTATGTATTTTAAGCTTCTCTATTACTTGATTTACTTCATAATAGGTGGGTGTGGGCACCTCTTCAGAATTGCTTAATATTACGTTTTCGGAGATTAACTACACAGTTCCGGAACTGATGATTTGTAAGTCACAGAAGTATTGTCTCCACCTTCGTAGAATGTCCCCATGCTCTGACAGTATGTTACCACTTTTGTCTTTACAGGATATTGGTAACACCGATTTTTGCTTATTGAAAATTGAGCTTCTTTAAAAAATTTTCTTCCATAATTTTTGTTACTTACTTCTTCTACTGCCACCGAGTAACAACCCAATTGCAGTAAATAAATATTATTATTATTATTATTATTAGTCTAATTTTTTTGTTTATCCAGATTATCTTTTTTTCTCTACCAATTCTTTTAGCTTCAGTTCTTTTCGCTTCATTTATTTCTCGAGTAGCTCTAGTTTTAACTTCTAAATATTTCTTTCTGGCTTCATTCTTTTGTAACATCATTAACTTACATGACTCGTCCCACCATTCATTCCTATTAGAAGTGGCTTGTGTTTGGATAACTTCGTTAGCTGATTCTATTATTGCCTCTTTAATTTGTGCCCATTCTCCTTCGATATCCTGTTGAGCTTCTTTTCCTATTAGTCTGTTATGAAGACATGTTCTGTATTGTTTTAGCATTGCCGGATCCTGTAAATTACTTCGATTCCATTTTGTTTGCTTAATTGTTTTCATTTGCGTTCCGATCAATTTCTACTTTATTATAGTTTTCACTAAAAAAATGGTCAGAGTCGCAATTCAATCCCCGCGTTGTTCTAACATCCTCTACCACTCCTTTTTTATTTGCATATATAATTACATGGTCTATTTGATTCAGCGTGTTGCAATCCGGTGATATCCATGTTCCTTTATGCATTCTTTTATGTTGGTAGTAAATACTTATTATCTTCATGTTGTTTGCAATTGCGTACTCACAGACCCACTCACCATTCCTATTTGTGTTCTCATGGAGTGTATGTTTACCTGCAACGTTTTGGTATACATCTTCCTTTCCAATTTTGGCGTTCATGTCTCCCAAAATTATAAATGTGTCATGTTTGGGAATTTTGTTATGGATTGTTTGTAAATATTCATAGAACTTTTCTTTTTCTTCATCAGTTTTCTCTTCAGTAGGAGCATGCGCACTTATTATAGATAAGTTATTAAATCTTCCTTTCATTCGTTAATTTGCATAGTCTTTCATTATATGGTTCAAAACTTAGTTTGTTCTTCTTAATTTCGTTTCGGATCATGAATGCAGTTCCAAGCTGGCCAGTTTTTTCTAGGTTACAGCTATAGTAGAGTGTATATTTAGTTTTATTAATTTGCCCGACTCCCATCTTAGTTCTTGTAAAGCTATTATTTGCAGTTGTGTTTCTAACATTTCATCGGCTATTTCATTCATTTTTCCTGCTTTCAGCATTGTCTTTATGTTCCAAGTCCCCATATAAGTCGTGTCCTTTCTTATCCGTTTAACTCGCCTAGCTTGTCTTCATATTATCGACCTTTCATTCCTTTGTCGAGAATTTTTAGCATGTCAAATTTTCCGATTCGAGGTTGCTGGCCTTGTGCTCAACCCCCGCTACCTTGGAGGACCTAGGATTTTCTGTCGGGGTTGTCTCCCTTAGCTGGTTTGTCCCAATTATCGCGTCAGGGACTCGCGTCTCGCCCTTGCATGGCTTGGCCGTCCGAAGACGTTTCCAGGGGCCATGGCGGGGACATCCAAGCTTAGGACTTGGCAGGAGTAAGTGACATTTCTCAGGCTTTAATGGCACAGACACACCAGCCGGGTATGTGCCCTCGAGACCACATACTGACCCTTTGACCTCCGCTCGAAACATGTGGAGGAATGAAATAAACGCATTAAAATAATTTGTGCTTCAATTTGGTAAAAAAGACTATCATTATAAAGTTGAATTTATTCGACTATTTTTGTTTCCTCGGATTTGGGGACCAAATTTGGTACTCTGTGTTTAAAATCCTTGAAGCACTTTCGGAGACAGGAGATGTGATGAAGACAAGGCAGACAGGTGGACAGAAGGACAAATTTTGTGGAGGTTACGTAAGGAAAGCACAGTGAAGTGCAATTTTGAGTAATTAAACTGTCAAACTGTATTGTGCGTATGACTATAAATGTAGCTATTGCAGCGCGGGCAAGCACAGAGTTTGGAGACTTGGGTGTGGATAGGAGGATAATATTAAAATGGATATCAAACATGTCTTGTACGATTTTGAACGCCTGTGAAGTGTCTTCGGAATCAGATGCTTCGGGTAATGGCCGTCTATTCAAAAGTAATTCCTTTCTGTGGAGTCAGTAACTTACGAAGTGTTCATTTCAGTAGCGATAAATACACAGAGGATAGAGACCGAAGCAGTATTGAAGGACAACAGTGATGCAGAAATTTACACACCGACCTTGTTTCAGGCGGTAACACCTCGAACGAAAAGGGAAACGGTTCATATATATTTCAGTGTCCTATTTATACACGTAATGACATATAATTATCATTAATTGACCACGTTTGGAATGATCATGGCTGTCTGAACAAATCAATATATAATTATAAGTATGATATACATAAAGTGTATATACAGGGGGTGCCCAATAAATGTATACACATTTTAAGATGTGTTATCTATGTATTACTTTTCGAAGTGTCTAGACGCTGATGATAACCACTTTGAGCACCTCTTATAATTGCAGAAGTGAAACGTGACTTGTGTTCATCTTTTGTTATCGGTATAAATTGAGTACTTCAATTTTAATATAGTTTTTTCATTTCTTAAAATGTGTGTACTTTTTTGGCACCCTCTGTGTGTGTATATATATATATATATATATATATATATATATATATATATATATATATTTTATTATATAAATTTTTCACAAAAAAAATATTATTTGTTTTTTTTATTTCACTCTCTGTGTGTGTATATATATATATATATATATATATATATATATATATATATATATATTTGATTCTATAAAAATGTTACAGTCAGAATATGACTTGTGGATTGTATTTTTACCTTTCGCCCTGCTTGATAATTTTTCGATTTGAAATTAAGTACAAATGAAGCATATTACTTATTAGGTAAAACTTTCACCCTCGAACAGGCTACGAAGGCCCAGAGGAGAGTAACAGTATTGCTTCTTCCTTCCTTCATTTAACCTGAGCGCTAGATGCGCGTGGGTGGTCAACAGTACGCCCCGGCCGTTTTACCAGCGGCAGTGACCTGGTGAGGCTGGTTGGGCTCCATGACCGGTCTGGACGGATGTAGAAAACCTCTCTTTCACCGGGATTCGATCCCCGGACAGTCTAGCCCAAGCTTGTTATATTCAAAATATTAAAAGAGAAAATAAATGGGTGCAGACAAACAACCAATCGCATACACGTGTATTTGTACGTACATAGAGGCCTACTGTTGATATCAATATGTGTATTTAGAGGAACTGGCTATTTTGAACTTACCACTCGCAGGTTTTCTTCCCCACGTCGAACTTTTCTGTCGATCCTCTCTGAAGATGAGCGTATAAAAGCTCGAAATATTTTGAAGAGTAACTTAACTGTAGTTAATTGTACTAATTATGTGACATTGCTGGCTTCTATGATCTATTAATATACCACCAGCCTGCAGAACATTCGACGCTTGCTGTTTGTTAGCCTGATATACCTCAAATAAGAAGGTAAGTCAGTCCCATTATGGGCCCGAGGTGCCCAGAGGGTTCCAGGAAGTTAAGGTTACCAGATTACGTGACATTGGCCCTGGATGGTGGTAAGGTTGTCAGCCTTACGCACCGGCCGCTTTTGTCCCCAGGAAATACTCCTGGCACTCATTTCTTTTAGAGGTTGAGTCGACCCCAGGGCCATAGCGCGATCGGAAGGATTATGTCAATGAAAAATTCCAATGACACCATCTGGAATCGAATCAGCGACCTTCCGATTTGTAGCACAGCATAGTGCTACCGCGGTCCCTCGCTGATGTACCTCAGACAACAGTAATTCTGCAGTATGACTAATCGATGTGAAGAACAGAGTAGCGTCACAGATGTTCAGGAGGAATGTCATGACCCGGATGGTACACGACGACAAAGTGCACGAATATGACGTCTTTAAAGTAATGAAGGATAATCAAATAGAGATTAAGTATAATTATTTCATGTAGTCGCAATTAAATGGAACTTAAAACACGTGACAGTTCCCACACGGGTTGGAATGGAAGCCATTTTCGAAAGCGGAAAACCATTCGTTTGTTCGGAATTTCAAAGTTGAACCCGCTTCTTAAATATCTCACTGACTGTTAAATAATGAACACTAACATTAATGAAAAATTGTACTTGTGTGCAAGTTTGGCCTGTTAGAGGAGGGTCTGGTTTAAGGTAAACTATGGAAAAATTAATGAGAAAATGTTTGTGGCTGAGAATGAGGAAGCTGGGTGAGAGTTGAGGAAGTTAGTAACAAGGAGATTCACAAAACGTAGGTTTACTGTTTACCCAAAAAAAAGTTCAGGATATTCAAATCAAGGCAGATATGATGATGAGCGGGACATGCAGAACGTATGTGTGAAATAAAATTTCATGACGAATTATAGCCAGAATCGCTAAAGGAGGAGACAGTGGCGATGAAGTCATAGGCGGAAAGATAACACTAAAAAGGATCTTAATAAAGTATTGTTGTGGATGTGTTGACCAGAACTATGAAAAGAATTACTCAGTTCGTATGTAAGTCAACTTACTCTGCCATGAGGGTATTCAGTTATGATAGGAAAAACTTTATATCTAAGGGGCTGTTAGTTTTTCCCTAGACTCCCTCAGACATCCGAGCTGTAAACAAGCTGTACATAATTGCTGTGTCAAGTTACAGCAAGTGGCTGGCTCTGTAAATCCTTCCCGCAGCAAGAACCACTTGTTCTGTCAACATGGCTTTGTGTCACTTGTTGCGGCGGTTTCAGGAGACAAACATTTCGTTGTAGAGTCCAGTTGAAATGTGATGGCACACGGTGACGCACGAGAGGGGAAGTGACGGGGAAACTGGCGAATGGAGTACTCTTCATACTACATCGGAACATGGTATATCCAGCATTACCACTGCTGATGCGCACACCTCGGCTGCCAGCAGTCGACTGAACTGACGCCCCCGCCGGGTTAAATGGACTCGTCCGTTTCGCCGAAAGACGAAATTTGGTTTCTGCGCGTGTGCCGTCACATTTCAAACGCAGTCTACAAACCACCCCAGTTAGCGTTCGGACAGCTGAGAGAAATAAACTGCGGTAGTAATTTTTGTAAATGTGTGTACTTAAAGGAGAAAATTGATATGTAAATGGAATAAATTGTGGCCTGCCTCACTTTTTTTGTAGCTATGAAACTTAGATCATTAATTTATACCCTTCTCAAAATTGTTGTCCTTTATACTTAACATTCATGGTCACTACTTCTTTACAGTTTTGTGCACCGTGCCTTGTAATGTTCGGCGTACCTGTTGGTACTACGTTTGTTGTTATTTTGTCTGCATCTGAAATTAACCGCGATTTTTTTTCCCCCATATGCCCTTGTCGACTGAACTTTGTAATGGAGATGCAAGAGATTATCCTTCAGGTGCAGACAGACATTTTAACTATAGTATTATTTAGTGGTCTTCATGTTTTAAATGAATAAATAAAGTAGGGTGCGATGGGTAGATCATGTAGCCTGAAACGGGCAGAGGGATGATGAAGTTCTTGTAAATTCCTAGTAAATAGTAAGATGCCGTTCGAAATAGAACGTACGTGTTGTTAAAAGAAAATAGTTAAATTACAAAGAGTCATTAAACTTTAGACGCCTAATGTTAACTATAGTGGTCGTACCGCACCGCTAACCTCTAAAGTTGCATTTTATATATTTATTCAACAAATATAGGTACTGAATATTTTAAACATGGTATATACTCTCCATGACCGCCTCTGTGGTCTAGTGGTCAGAGTTTCTGGCTACAGATACAGAGGTCCCGGGTTCGATCCCCGGAGCTACCAGATTTTCTGAGTAGTAGTGGGTCTGGAACGGGGTCCACTCAG
>Ga0123352_10019429_pt1 | contig 10840 bp, 6 predicted proteins | sample TergutLab28metaG_FD_89700 | JGI IMG/M metagenome (GOLD analysis project Ga0123352, IMG submission 89700) | Labiotermes labralis P1 segment gut microbial communities from Petit-Saut dam, French Guiana - Lab288 P1 | ecosystem: Host-associated > Arthropoda: Insects > Digestive system > Gut ... | reverse complement strand
TGTGTGTGTGTGGTGTGTGGTGTGTTTTGTGTGTGTGGTGTATTGTGTGTGTGTGTGTGTGTGTGGTGTGTAGTGTATGTGTGGTGTGGTGTGTGTGTGTGTTTGTGTGTGGTGTGTAGTGTGTGTGGTGTGTGTGTGTGTGGTGTGTTGTGTGTTTGTGTGTGTAGTGTGTGTGGTGTAGTGTGTGTGTGTGTGTGTGTGTGTGGTGTAGTGTATGTGTGGTGTGTAGTGTATGTGTGGTGTGTAGTGTGTGTGGTGTGTTGTGTGTGTGGTGTGTTGTGTGTTGTGTGTTTGTGTGTGTGGTGTAGTGTGTGTGTGTGTGTGTGGTGTGTAGTGTGTGTGGTGTGTGGTGTGTTGTGTGTGTGTGTGGTGTATTGTGTGTGTAGTGTGTGTGTGGTGTGTAGTGTGTGTGTGGTGTGTGTTGTGTTTATGGTGTACTGTGTGCGTAGTGTGTGTGGTGTGTAGTGTGCCTGTGGTGTGTTTTGTGTGTGTGGTGTGTAGTATGTGTGGTGTGTTGTGTTTGTGTAGTGTGTTTTGTGTGTGTGGTTTATTGTGTTTGTGTGTAGTGTGTTTTGTGTGTGTGTGGTGTGTTGTCGCGAATGAAATATGCTATGCCAAAGCAGGCCTGTGTGAATTACAGAACCTCGTTGTAAAGAAAAAGAGCAAAATAACAGTTTCAAGAGGAATGTACATGATGACCTCACACCATTGAGCAGTGTCGATCTTGTGGAGAAAGTAATTCCTCAGAAGCCAATAGCTCCTTAAGCAGTCAAGAAATTCTCTGCAATGTACGGAACACGACAATTCAGTACCGTATTTGCAAGAGCTTGCTCATTTTCCTTATCCTGAGCCGCATCCCTCTAATCCGCCATAATATCGTCCTCCCATCCACTCCGAGGCCCTTAAAGTAATCCCTTTTCTTCCTTCCAGTTTTTCCACAAACTTCCCTCGAACGCGTGCCACATGCTCCGCCCCTCCTGCCCCCTTTCATTTAACGACCCTAATAATGTTTGGCGTGAAGCAGATATTCTGAAGCCCTCACTACGCGGTGATGCCCGCTCTACCCTCACTTGCGTATGTCTAAATAACGACTTAAGAACCCCACAATATAAATGGAGCGTATGTTAATATTGCCAGGGTCATCAAATACGTGAGATATTCATCACGTTACTTGAATTTAATGATACTGTAGAAATTCAGGCCTTCTTCATCCTATTTAGGATATAATGGTCTTTGAAAAACACAACCCACTATTAGTAAATCAGTTCGGTGTCAGGCATTGATGAACACTCAAAATCGTAGCGATTTGATGTTTTGTCCTCACATCAAATATTCATGTCATAAGACTACGTACAAAATCGTTTTGGTACATATAGGCTTTATCTTTTATTTTATAGTTCTTACTTTGAAGAATGAACTTGAACTTTGGCCTAATTGAAATTGTATAATTATTGTCCTTTAATCATATAATTTTATTCCATTTTAATTGTGATTGCTTACATTGGATTGAAACGTTATTTTAAAATTACTACCAATTATCAGTGGCGAAGGTAATGAAGTTGATTTGGCCCCTTTACCTTACGTTATCACTGACTTGAAGAGTCACGTAATATGAAATAGAATATTCAGATTCTCTTCTTAATCAGCATACATTTGAATGTTAATACAGGACACCGGCTTACTGTCTGCTCTCGCAGCTAAGACGATTGGATAAGAAGATAATTCACAGTCTTTGTTACGAAGTTTCTCCAGTGCTCATAACAAGAGAGAGGATTTCAGTACTGACTGTGGTCTTCTAACAAGGTTGTAGGCAGCACTATCCACTCAGTTCGAAGTGTTAACGGGGTTGGAACCAGATATTTCATTATGAAATAGAGATTTCGCCCGTCACTTGAAATTCTAGTTTTGTCTTTTCCATCCGTATGGGGCGTAACATGATTTCTGTAACCACAAACTGTCATGAACTAAATTTACAACTAACTGCACATATATGGGTCTGACATGTTCGGTCTGAGGGTTAAATTTTACCCGTCGGACTATCTGTGTACTTGCGTGTATGTGCCAGGAGTCGGCCGACAACAACTTTGTTCTGCATTCACTCACAGATAATAACAGTCAGGATTTGTTTGAAACTTGTGCTACATCAGTTCAATAATGCTGAGACACAAGGACAGCTTTAAAAATATGCAACAATGTGTTTGAAACAGTGAAAGGGTAAAACAATCGAACAAACGTAAGCATCTAAGAAGACAGCTTATCATATTTATTCACGTAGGAAATCGCTGGAAACGACTTTACGGTCTTGCAGCTAGATAAATATTATTTTTGAGAAAGGTGCCCACAGGTATGATTATACAACAAAAGTAATCGATGAAGCCACAGGAGAAGCAGTATGGCAGTCAAGCATGGATATTTTAAGAAAGGGAAACAGGAACATTCGAAAGAGCAAAATTAAGTTCATATTGAATTTTTAAAACATGAGTTACTGAAGGAAAGATAAAAGGGAAGGGGGTGATAGAAGTAACAAGAAGACGAGGAAGAAGGCATAGGAAACTACTGCATGACCTTAAGGAAAGGAGAGGGTACTCTCATTTGAAGGAGGAAGCTCTAGATCGCACTATATGGAGAGCTCGCTTTGGTAGAGGCGTTGAACCTGTCGTAAGACAGACTACTAAATGAGTGAGTGAATGAATGAATGAATGATTGAATGAATGAATGAATAAGGCATGATGGAAACCACAATGAATGACTACAAAACATGTAATACCTACATCATGCAAAAAAATAGCTACCAAAGCAGACACTTAATACCCAGTTTCTCGGTTGAAGGTACTTATTGAAGACGGGGAAATCATTTATACGCAGAGAATTCAAAAACAGGAACTTAGACCCAGTTCTGTGAGAGCTGTACTAGTCGTGACCGACGCGAATGATCGGTCTGCTTTACACGCGTGTTGATTCGCAAAGTTTGAAGGCCGATTTAAATTGTATCGGTCTCGCGATTTTCATCACCGAAGTGAATAAATTTACAGTGACAGCTGAGTGAGTGTTAACATCCTGATACATTTTGAACAGTTATTGCTGCTATGTCCTTCAACATGAGCATTATGAATGATTGAAAGTATTTGTGGAATTGTATGTATAAATGGAACCACGGAGGAAGTTGCCATGTGTGGAAATGCCTGTAACTTGCCTTCGCGACACCTACGAACCAGCACTGAGGTTATTAGCGATTTTATTCAGTCCATCTGGACGAAAGTCCATAAACTCACTTTGAAGAAAGGCAAGACTTGTTCTTCCCTAGCCGCTTCCAATTACGAGACTGGAATCATCATATTTTAGCATATTGTAATGTAAAATAGCGCCCAGGTTGTCGTTACATAACTTACCATCAATCAGTCAACAAGAGGAAGTAAATCTCTGATGATGAAGGCAAACAGATAGGGTACCTGTAGAGGGGATATCGACAGAAGTTGTTTCGTAATGTGTTTACGTAGTGAAGTCTCAGGAATGAAAAGTACAAGGAGAATCAGGAAGTCGGCAAATTCGACTAACCGTAGGTATATTTGATTGTGAAGGAAAATGTCACAATATAGATAAACAAACATCTGACGAACCGTAACAACCACATCAGAGACGATATCGTGGTGAAATGGAAAGGAAGTTAAGGAGACTTTATGCTCAAAGGTCAAATATTACTGAAGTAAAGTACACTCGGTGTATAACAAAGGTATAGAGAATATACTAATGGAGACAGGTTTAATACAGGTATTGTTACATGTATATATGTAAGATTTCCGGTCACAAGCCGCAAACCTTATTGTTATTTTGACGTTTTGCTGACCGTGCATCTCAGTATATTTATCTCAGTAATTAACCAACTTTATACACAACATTTTTGTTTTACATCAAGTTGGTTAATTACTGAGATAAACTTACTGTCATATTGCATGAAGTTGTAGTCGTAAGTACCTGTTAGCGTACATTCCTCTTTTAGAAGGAACTTATTCTTGTACTTTAAATTTGTTGGATATATTTGTAGTGTTGACACAGACACAATATCCCTATGTAGGCGTGTTTATGAACTATCTCTTTGGCACATTTTATATTTTATGTATCGCCATTGGTTAATTAGATATCACAATCTGAAAGAAAGACAAAGAACATATTCGCACTACCGCCATATTGTTAAAATGATTTAAAAATTGTAATAAAACACTACTATCCTTCAATCAAACATAACTCATTATTCAAAGTGATCAGCTACATGTTTCGGCCTGTAACAAAGCCGTCATGAGGCTGCAAATAAGAATAACAATGTTAAAATCAACAACTATATTATGTTTGCTATACAAATTGAAATTTTTCATTTCAGTTTTAATTATGTCACCAATTGACAGTTGATGTAGCTGTGTCTTGAAAAGTTTGTATCCACGAAATGATATATGTGAGCTTGGTTTAGGCCGAGACGAACGCAGTTGGATTGGTGAAGCTGCTGTAGACATATAAGATTGGGAGTCATAGTTGTAATTTATTTTCCACTAATTCACAACTACAGTTTTTATATGCAGCCTCATGATGGCTTTGTTACAGGCTGATACTTCTAGCTGATCACTTTGTACAGGATTTTTTGTTTGAAATATATTATGAATTTTTATTTGTATTATGTACACAACGGGATGAACCACCTCACATTCTGGCAGATTTATTGGTCAAATTTGCATATTTTGCAACGTCTCTTGCCTTGAATAATTTTAGGATTCTCGAGTGCAGTTTTGTCTCAGTGTCGCTCCTGCGCGACAAGTTAAGCCGTTCGCCGCGTTGGTTCTACTGATAGGAAATTAAAAACTGCGGCTTTTGAGCGTCCTGCTGAAGACTATTATTCATACAACATTTTGTGGCGGTCGAATGATGCGAAAGTTGAAATGGGCGAACACAGACACACATTCCTACACAAAACACACATACAATCGCGCACAGTACGACGATATACAAAACTCGCTTTTATCTTTTCGACGAAAGAACGTACTTTAAAAACTGTGACTGTCTTGTGGAACATGAAAGAAAATGTTGCAGTTTCTGCAGTAACAGGGCATCAGAGCGGAAAAGTCGAGGCGAACTGAACAGTTCCGTGTTGTTTGTGAACAGAAAAATAGAAACGGCTGCTTGCTAAGTGGAAAAGAATGATGATAGTGCATTCTTTATATAAACCATATAATGTGACAAATTTTGCGCTGATTATATGCTCCTGATGCCATTAAATGTACCGACAGTAATTTATTACAAATTATTTTCGGATATTTTATTATTGGATATCCTCGATATTTTTCTACTTTTTTTTTTGTCTCTCAGGTACAGTCTTCAACATTACTTCCTTCGATTTTGACGTTCAGGTGACCGTGCATCTTGTAAATTATTGTAATAAAACCAACTAGATGCACTAATTTTTCAAATTTATTTTTGGAATAAAACTCTACAAGTTTTCCTTCCTTTATTTGTGAATACAGGCCTGGCGATGGGTCTAATTCTAAGATTTTATAAAATAATTTTAGTATTTCATGGAATATCTGTACGGGGTAAAATAATAAAGAAACCTAACTAGTAGCAATTATATACTGCAATGCAGCCCAATATATTGTAAGTTCCAATACCGAGGTTTTATAGAATGTCTGACGTTGCTGTGGTTTTTCATATATCTCTCGTCATGGCAGAAGTTAAGTTGGATGGAGCTCTGAACGACAGGTCGATGTTTTTTTTTTTAGTCGTAATAACGTTCTGTATATCTAGTGTCAATCTACGTCATGCGAAGCCATTGTGCAGCAATTTCCACGTGCTGTCTGGTGAAATCGAATTGCAGTGTTTTAAATTTGGATTGTGTTTCACCGGACATGTTTGCGAATGCATGGACGCGTCGTAAGCCCATTAAGTATTGTCCCTGTGACAGGAAGGTGGTGTTTGTTACTGGCGTTAGGACCGGTAACACATAGGCATGTTGAAGTCTACAGTAGAAACAGGAGTTTAAAATAATACTTACAAAACTTAATGCAGCCATTTCGTATGGGAAGAACCAAATGTGTAGAAATTAGGCAACGTTTTGTATAAGCTGCTGGTGGTTTTATATGTTATACTCGTGGAAATTCGACGGCTGTTTGCTATTTCTTTATATCCTTCAGCACAGTACTATGTCAGAAAGCATGGGACGTACTGTGCTGAGCATAGAAACTCACTCACAAACGTCGGAACATGAAATTTTTTTTCAGCACGAATTGCAAATATAAATTAAATTCACAAATACACGTCAGCACAACAAATATTTATTGGAGCATATAGGCTACTTGTTTAGATCTGTTAAAAGGTCATCATCAGGCTTCCAGCAGAATACCTACTCATGTTTTAATTGTTTTAACTAGATAATGTATGTATCATTATTTATCCAATACCGGATTTTATATTTGTTTACAACTGTAAAAAATATTGGGATCCCAGTTTCTTAACAGCACCTTTGACTTATTCTGCTGGAGACCTGATGATGACCTGTTAACAGGTCGAAACATGTAGCCTATATGCTCCAATAAATATTTGTTATGCTGACGTGTATTTGTGAATTTATTGTATACTTCATTAGAGCACTTCGTGACGTCTTCACTTAAAACGAATTGCGAATGTTTTAAACATTTCAGAACAGAAGTTAGAATTAATTATGTAACTGTATGGAGAAAATGTTCCTTTATAAGCTGATAGTGTCCATAACGTTGTCAAGAAGTCTCCAACCTGTTATGCAATCGGGCGTTTCATTACCGTGTTCACAACAGTCCACCCCCTTGATACTGTTCTGATTCGGATAAATCCATCCACGCTCCCAATCACACGCTCCTCTATCAAGATAATATATACACATTACCAACAAAAAGCCGTGAAGCTAAAATATGCGCAAAATTATAGAAGCTTAAGGGAGACCGTCGGGTAGTGTAATGGATAAAATGGACAGACTGCAGGCTGGAAGACCAACGAATCGTGGTTAGATTCCCGGTGGCGGCAGGAGATTCACCTCTTCAAATCCCGTGCTTTACAATGGGTAAACAAGTTTCCTTCCCCCAGCGTGAAGTGGCCGGGGCCCGAATATGACCACTTACTTCAATCTACTGCCGTATTTAAGAATGAGTGGATCTATACCTCCTGTCCTCCATACGTCTTCATGGCGGTAACGGGGCAACTTTGCTTTTAGTTTACGTTTGAAGAGAGACCAAACCTGCTGCAACGTGAATGTACAAGACGGAAAGTGATTTTGCGCGCGCGTGAATACCTGGGACAGACCGTTTCAGAATTAGGCGTTGGGGGGAATGTTTGAGGGAGAGAAAGTGGAGGAAAGGTACAAGCGGAAGCAACGGTTTGTGAGGGAGGGGGCTGTAATATTTTAGTGGAATGACGCAAGCAAAGGGGCAGCGGAAGTAATACATTGGAGTGGGCTGTAACACAGATCCAAACACACAAGAACAACACATTATTTTAACTATATGTAATGTCACGTCTCTAAATGGTGTCACACGTGCAGTGCATATTAATGTTCTGTGACGTAGCGTGTTTAAGATCACTAATTGTTTATAAACTGAAGAAACTGGGTGAAAATTTGGAAGTAGTAATGACACGGAATTTTTCGGCAAGCATTTATCGCTAGGTCCCTTACCCCTTGAAAATCTTTTTATACCCAATTAACAATCAAACAAACTAACTGACAACTAACTAACCAACTACATGAAGCAGAGTTTTCTTGAAAAGCTAACATGTACTGAGCTAGTCAAGAAATGTCCTGCATTTTATGGAAACTGAAGTTTCATTACCGCATCTACAAGAGCCCAACAGCTGTCCCTCCTGTCCTGAGCTAGATCAATTCAGTCCATGCTCCCCATCCCACTACTTGAAGATCCGTTTAAATATTATTCTCCCACTTACGGCTGGGTCTTCCAAGTTGTATCTTTCCCTCGGGTTGTATGTACCTTCCATTTCACCCATACTTGCCACATGCCTCTCCTATCTCATTCTTCCTGTTTTGATCACCCGAATAATATGTGGCGAGGAGTAATAATCATTAAATTCTTCATTATATAGTGTTCTTCACTCCCCTGTTATTTCGTTCCTGTTAGGCTCAAATATCCTCAACACTCAATTCTCAAACACCCTCAGTCTACGTTCCTCAACGCGAAAAACTGAGTTTCACACCCGTATAAATCAACAGACAACATTATAGTTCTGTGTATCTTAATTTATATTTTAGATAGCAAACTGAAAGATACAAGATTGTACACAGAATTTTGCACATTATTTAAAAAAATTTAGGGTTATGTGTGTCGCTTTTTTTAATCTAAAGCTCTGTATTTTAACATACATTATGTTTATGATATTCACATAGTTCTGAAGATAGACAACGATTGTGTAAATTCTTAATTGCGACGCGGTGAGACTTGTGTAGGTGTGGTAGGGAGTAATCTTCAAGTACTATTTAGAAGGATTTCATAATTTGAGAGTTGATCATAGCATTAACCGGTCAACCAGTACGCGGGCCGGATAGCAAACTGACTTTCTGCTTCCATTGCAGAAGGATGAAAGCGAATACCGCTGAACTGTGATGTAGAGTTTGCAGCTAATTTATTCAAATGTTCCATTATGTTTAGGAATAAATAATTTCATTACCAACATGAAACACGTGTCATGTAATTTCCTTCATCACCAGTCCAGGCTGCCACGCGTGTAAAATGACGCACTGTACATGAAAAAACTCTTTGTTTGCCGGGCGTTCAGCGTTTTGGAAGTTAGATGGGAGGACGTTGCTTTTAGAACTACGCATTTCTTTCGACATTCGGAAGACCGTGCATCATGATATATTGTTATAATAAAACAAATGAGATGAGCTAATTTCTAAAATTTATTTTTGGAATAGAACTCTACATGTTTCGGACATGTTTTCTGTCCATCATCAGGAGTCTAGTACTGTATACACAGCAATAGGTATTTGTCATACAGGTTATGCTGACTGCTTGCTAGCGGGATCAGGACCCTGATAGCAAGCAGTCAGCATAACCTGTATGACATATACCTATTGCTGTGTATACAGTACTAGACTCCTGATGATGGACAGAAAACATGTCCGAAATATGTAGAGTTCTATACCAAAAATAAATTTGAGAAATTAGCGCATCTCATTTGTTTTATTATAAGAAAGCGGGTTTCTTTCTTTCAATGTTATTTTAATTTCAGTATGCGTTTTTCTATCAGCTGTGTTATTTTCAGGAAACGAAACTGTATAACAGTCTGATATTATCATTACATAAACCCATTACGACTTTGTAGCTGGCTTTGGATTTTTGTCACATTCATTTGGGTTGTTTGTGGATAAAATTAATATTTACAAAGAGGATCACTAATTATGATGATGACGATGATGATATTCACTATCGTCGTCACCGAAATCATCATATACAAGCACATTTTGCCAAAAGAGGGCTGCATTTTTATTCGTGGTTTATATTGTTTTTTTCATCAAGAGGTCTTGAGAGATACAACAAGAGAGGGCTGTAGATAAAGTCAGAAAATAAGTGGCTTGTAAAGCCACCGTATGCTTTCGTTCATATGGCAAGTGTGACCTGATTTAGGCAATAAAATTCCAGGACTTCGTGGTTGTCTTGAACTGCGCTGATGATATTAGTATAAAAAGGTGTTTTGCAACGTGCTGTCCGCGAACAGCGTGTAATCCACCGAAGTTATGTCTGCGGCCCGTTAGAATCTTCAAACAAATGTAACATAGGCTCCTCCATCAGAATGAAGGACAGTTCGTTGAGTGTTATGGTGAACATCTCACGATGCGTAGGAAAATTTGGTAGACAATGTTTAATTTGTAAAGGAATTTGTGAATATTGCATGGGAAAATATTGTTTGTTGGAAACTTTACAGCGGAGGAGGTTGGGGAGTGAGAAAAACAACGGAGTGGTAGGTTCCACCATCCTCTTTGCTCTTTCAGTTTTAAGTTTTAATAATTATTACTACGTGTATATTTCACAATAATTTAGGGATGGAATTTCATGTATTTCTTTACAAACATCGGTGTCTAAGAAACACAAAAATCTCCTCATTCACTATCTTCCTTCCTTAAAAAGGAGCGTAAGTTTTAAAAATAAATGATAGCTGTATTTTAGTAATAGTTAGTTACAAATAATTTTAGTCTTTTAATTGATTTTTATAAAATATTTCTTTCCTAAAACAACACTTCTCATTAAACATTTTTGTGCGGCCCGCGCAGGGTAGCTACTAATTACCCTTGTGCGATTAACGTATGCTCAACATTGCGCTAGGGCAAAGCAAGAGAGGAGTGGACTAAGTTTTCTTACTTGTATTGATTGTTAGACACTTTAATATTTTGAAGGTTCTAAATCGCGAGAGTCCTTGTTATTAAAAAAAAAGTTTACCGAAATACTTTTGTTTTACTTCATGTAATGCTGCTGGTTAGCAATCGCACTTCTGTTTCTAGTCGTAAGTATCTGTTAGTACTGTCGGCGTTGTTTTATTTTAGCACTGTCTATAAGTTATTACTTCAATAGACATTCTCTACCTATACACTATTTTTATCGGCCATAATTTCAAAGATTTTCATATTTATGACTGATGACTTACAACAAATACTTGGGGTATCGCATATCAGAATACGGAAATGATTTAGAAGATAAAGTGCAAACATACAACAAAATAAACGGAGCTATACGGAGAAATTTTGGAAAACAAATGAACAAAGAAACAAAGTTAAGAATTCACAACATTACAGCTAAAGCAGCATTGAAATTTGGAAGTGAAG
>Ga0123352_10019427_pt1 | contig 10840 bp, 7 predicted proteins | sample TergutLab28metaG_FD_89700 | JGI IMG/M metagenome (GOLD analysis project Ga0123352, IMG submission 89700) | Labiotermes labralis P1 segment gut microbial communities from Petit-Saut dam, French Guiana - Lab288 P1 | ecosystem: Host-associated > Arthropoda: Insects > Digestive system > Gut ... | reverse complement strand
GAAGTTTTTTTTTTATTAATCTTTTTTTTTGTTTGAAAAATTAACTTTTTCTTTTTTTTTTTTTGGTTTTGAAAGGTTTTTTTGATTTAGGATCAGGTAAAATTTTTTTTTTTTTTTTTTTTTTGTTAGCTGAAAGATTCTTTTAATTTCTGTTTAACGTTTGCATTATATTATGCCATAATCTGTTACTGAATGAAAGTAAGCAGAACAAATCATCTTGAGTGTAAGTCATTCTGCTAACGTGGTACATGAAACTCATTGCATACCATGCACTACTGATTTTTTTTTCAGCACATTTTCAATACGATCCTTCCAATTCATATATTTGTTTAATTCTCACCCAAGAAATTTAATGTTTTTAGCTTCTGTCAGAGTTTTATTTTAATAAGAGTTTGTTTATTATGTGACCAGCTTCAGAGTTTATTTCCATGACACTACCAAATGACTGAGTTTTCCCCGTAGTGTCTTTTATAATTTTCTGTACTGTTTTCACTGTATTAGAAGAAGTTTTTTTATCTGTATATCATAGTGTAATTTTTGTGCCTCCGTATTACCCTCCTTAAAATTGCACTTTATTTCTTGTAAGAAATACTGTGCAATTTCACTTGTAGATTATTTATGTTTCTGTATGTAATATAAAGATTTCTTTTCCTCTTACATGATATTTTAATACCTTTCATAATCCAGTCATTGTGTTCAATCCTGTAAATTTTGTAAGTAATAGGAAAACTGTTTGCAAAGTACCTCAGAAGGATACAATGAAAATTATTAAAATATTCTGTTAATATTGTCAGCATTCTAAACTGTATCCCATGTTACTTCTTTGAAAAGCATCTGAAATTATGCTATTGTTTGGTCATCTGTTATATGAATTTTATTTTTACTCTGTTTTTGCTTTCTACATTTAACCATTGCTGGTCAGATGCTTCTAGTAATATTAATATAATGCTTAAATAAAGAGATGTGTATTTTAATTGATATCATTGGTTTAGGAAAGGTTATACTTGACCAGTTATAATTAAATTTGCAAAACATGTTCTGAAAAGAACCGTATATCCATTAGTCATATGTATGTTGGCTGTGTCTGTAGGAAGAGAATGGCTCCACATTCCGAGGATTTATCCGAGTACACATGAATTTGTGTCGACCAATCAGTGTTGTGGCTGGTACACGTCCACCTTCCATTTATGATATTCTTAAAGACGATGAAACTCTGGACAAAACCCTCACATCTTTTTACCTGCCACGAGACACAGTGAAGGCTCTTCATGTCACAAGGTACTTCATTTGGCAATACGCAGGCATGAACTGCTGGATTCTTGTGAGGGTTATTTGTTGCAATCCAACATATGTTAATGTATAATGAAGTGTTTGCTCTAGATGTTCGAGGAAGACACAAGGAAGTTTAAAAGAATAAGGCAGTAAGCACTCTGATGCTGTGAACTTATTAATTAAATGTGTACATGGCACATAGTACACATAGCACATAGTACACATCAGACTTCCAAGTGGTCACCACTGACATTAAGCATTTGTCACATCATGGCTTCAAGGCTTGTACCATGGTGTAGAAGAAAATGGTGTCATTCTTGTGTGTGCAGCCAGGAGGTGATGGCTGACTTCACATTGGTGTCTGTTGCAAACTGCTGGGCAGTCAGCTGCTTCTTAGTAGTTACAAACAGATGGCCATCACCAGGTCCCATACTACCAGCTGGACTGTTTACAGCACTATGGCTGGAAGACTGTAGACCACTCCCTGCAGTCCTGACCTCATGCCCAATGATTTTCATCTCTTTGAACCTTGTAATAAGCATCTGGTTGGCAAACAGTCTGCAGTAGACACCAACATGAAGCAAGCTGTCACCTGGCTACGGGCACTTCACACTGATTCCTTCTATGCCAGGACAGGTTTTGGTGCCAAGATGGGACAGTTGCTTAAATATGGATGGTGTATGTGTGTGCATCTGGTGTGTACCATCTGTTACACATTTTCCATGTGTACACTGAAGTCAGAATAAAGTTCTTGGCAGCAATATTTTTTACCTTATTATTTTAAAACTCCTTTCTATGATAGTTGAATGGTTATGAAGTGCAGAAACTGTTGCTAATTCTAATAACTTGTATTATAATGATGATCTTCAAGCTCCCTAAAGATAGGGAACTGTAAACTTCTCAACAAATAGCCTGTAATATGTTGGTGATTAGGTAGATTCTGGGGCTTGGGTCATACTGATTGCTTAATCATTTTATTGCTGTCTAAGAACGTACTTGTTTGTCGTATCTGCTGGTAATTAAGTAATCATTGCTTTGTTTTAGTGAAACAACTACACATGAAGTGATCAAAGCACTTCTGAAGAAATTCAAAGTGGTTGACAATCCACAGAAATTTGCTTTGTATGAGCGATACTGTGAACAAGGGGAAACCACAAAGGGTGAGTAGCACTCCACTACTATCAAGACATTTATACAAGGTTTCAAAGTTTGCTTGATATACACCCACTCTGTAGTGGATAATGGTGTGTGTGTAAATGCATTACCATTTGATCCATAATAGCTGTAACACTTACTGTGTACCCATTTATGCATTTGTCTGCTCCTTGTAAGTGTTTAACAAATACATTTGTGCCTGATAGGTCAGTTCTTACTGTTGATGAATAACTGTTTCCATTACATTTCAGTCAAAATGCGTCGAATTGCAGAAAATGAAAAGCCACTCGTTCTGGCACTAAGATGGAGCAGAGAAAATAATTGCAACAAGATGTTTGTTCTTCAGGAAAATGAAACTGGTGATATTCTGGTAAGAGAATAGGGGATTTTGATGTTGTTCTTAAGAAGAAGAACAAAAACATTTAGATTAACATCCTCTGAACTATGGAAGTACCATTACCCACATTTAATTACTACACAGGTCAGTGTCTGGGTAGGTACCATAACTGTGCATTCTCATTTCAAAATTTCAAGCTTCAATGAAGATCGCCCTGACAGCTTCTTCCATCTCATTAGGGCTCTTAACAGTCATTTTGTAAGAACGCAAGTGCAACCATGCAGAAATATTCGCACTTGGTGGTTTGTGTAATCACCATACCCTAGCACCAGCACTGCCAACGGCTGTCTCTCCACCAAGGTCATTTTCCTCAAGTGTGATTGAAATTGCTAATAAGAGCTGAAGATGGGCCTTTTGGTCAGCTCTATGCCCAGCAGAAGATGATCATTGTGATGCACATTTGTATGATCTTAACCCTTTAAACGCCGAATTAAATCCCATCTGCCATCTGCTGGCATTATTAGGAGTTCACCATATTCTCCACATTAGCAGGGTAAGAGTTAACATTAGTATTTTCTGGTTTTGTAGTGCTCTTGCAGTCAGGTCATACTGGTTTTGGATGTTATAGATTCTGTTCATTTTTTAGTATTATACAGCTTCAAGAGAGTGTGATTACATCTGTTGCAGCCCTTGTCCACATTTGTGCTTTTTATGTTGAAGTAGGAATGTAATGTGTTTTATATAAAGGTGACAAACAGGTAAAGTTAAAATTGTCCCTGTGCACAATGTGCAAGCATGAAAAGGAGACCAGGGGTAAGCTGCACCTATTTTTAACCTTGGTACTAGACGAGGTTGAATAGTCAGCTTCATGCGTGGGCCATTGAACTACCAGTACCCACTGAATAGACGGCTGGGTGTGCCCCAGAGTCATTCTGAACATTTTGGAGAAGTGAAAAATCTCTTGACCCTACCAGGAATCACACAATTTTTTTTCTGTGATATTTCAGTTTCACTTAAAACTTACAGCATTCTCTTGTAATAAAACCAACCAGATGCACTAATTTCTCAAATTTATTTTTGGAATAAAACTACATGTTTCAGACAGTATCGCTATCCATCGTCAGGAGTCTAGCATTGTACACACAGCAAAAGGTATGTCATACAGGTTTTGCTGAATATAGCATAACCTATATGACATACAGCTATTGCTGTGTGTACAGTGCTAGACTCCTGATGATGAACAGAGATACTGTCCAAAACATGTAGAGTTTTATTCCAAAAATAAATTTGAGAAATTAGTGCATCTGGTTGGTTTTATTACAAGAATATATCACGATACACGGTCCTCTGTATGAAAAATTACTATATTCTCCTAGAACTATGTGAACCCATTACCTGTTACCGGTGAGTCACTGTAGTGGATCCTTTCAAATTATTGTTCTAGTGGGAAGCATTCACTCTTCCGGAACTGAACAACTTCTTGCGGATCCTGGACCGTGAAGAGGAGGAGTACAAAAATATGGTGCGAAAAAAGTATGAGTTTCTGGGAAGAAAAATTCAGGATGCAATGGATAGACTGCAGTCAGTACAGAAACAACATCAGGCATCCAAAGTTCAGGGAGGTGGAGAAGGAAATGGGGGCTCTTGAACATCATAACATGCCTGGAGAACCTGTATTAGAAATTTTCGTGTAGGCTCTTGTCTACAAAGTAGGTAAATGCACATTCATAGGTGACCAGCAACACAAAAATGATGAGCAATTGTGAGAATTTCTAGCAACTCAGTAAGCAAGGGATGCAGAGTTAGCAAATGCCAGCATTTGTAACACTCTGATATAACTAAAGTAAGGATCAAAACTTTGTTATTGCTCTGTAAATGTGAATACTGTTCACATACCTCAAAATCATCTATACATTAGGCGAAAGCTTTTGTACTATACATGCAGCTAAGAGTTTGAAGGGACTGGAAGGTGTATTGTGAGAGGCTTGAAGCTTCCATGGTACAAATATTCACTTGAATGTTCTCTGGTTATCAGCTGAACCCCCAGGTAGCTAGCCACAAGGGCAGCGTCACTAGGTGTCGATCATAGGGCCCGCACGATTCAGCCCTCGGTCCTTTGAGCCGCTGAAACTCGAATAATTGGATCTTGTGGGGAATGATTAGTTCAACAAGAACACAATACAATTTAACACAGTAATAACAATTGTATTGATAAACTTAACAAGGCATAATGGAAAACAAGTGCAACAACAGTGAAAATAGAGAACAGAAAAAAACATGCTCTTACTAACACGTTCTCGGCTGATCATGTTTTATGTAATACAGTGATCGAGCCCATCGGCTTATGTAAGTTTACCTCATACATCTACCAGTACACAACGGCCGGTTCACAGCAATCACAACACAATGATTCAAACATCGACCCCTCATGAACTTACAATATCATAACATAAAACATAGCCAATACAAAATACTTATTACAATAAGCCAAGTAGTCGGCCAAACACAACTACTGCCATGCGTAACCAGAATACAAACAGGGAATAATACAGTAACCAAACATGGGTGTTTGACTCTTGTACAAAATGATACATATTACTTACGGGAAGGTACACCCGTATCAGCCCCTATTCCAGGCGACGCTAGGCAGACGTCAGGGGACATGTTCAATGAAAACGAAAATGTCAATTCAAAAATACAAAGACCAAAACTAAACTTTTACCTTCTGGACATGCCCCGACATCTGTGTAGGTCTCTCTTGAAAACAAACAGCTGAAGAAGGAGCTCCTCACTCCTGCCCCAGGCAGAAGTAGAGTCGGAGAGTTGAACCCAAGACGAAAAGATCAAAACAGGAGTTGAAACAAGAGCGATCGAGACAAAAGCGTTTCCGCAGAGGAAACCTCAGAAAGCTACGCCCATGCCTTTCACTTCTCCACGATGGCCAATTAACAGACGATAGCCTTTTAAGGAAAGATAATGGGGAGGAAATGAAGCCTCGAACCAGGCCCTCCAGGGTGGACAGCTCACAGCTACATTATAGTTGGGTCAAGTTCCAATGCAGCAACCTGGCGTGTCTCCATCACCAGAGTCAGTCTGGCGGTTTACTGAACTTAGGCCCAGCAGTGATGTAGCTGATAGCCTGAGAACACTGAAGTGAATATATTATCGTTATTTTGTAGGAGGAAGCACAACTTCAAATTAAAAACATGCAGGTCTGAAAAAGTTTGAAGGACTTGTTAACAGTTAATGTTTTTCCAGTGTATGTAATTGTATAGGGATAATTTTTTAGTTCTTGGTCTTTGTTTCCATCACTTACATTTCTTCTAGCAGAACACAGTCTACTGTCTGTAGGTTAGCAGTAGTCGTGTACCGGTAATATAATTTCCCAGTGTTAATGTAGATAAAATTTTATTGTGTCCCTGTTCGTGAGGAGAGGCAATTAGTAATTATGTGGGTAGTTAGAAAAATGTAATTGGGCTTCAGTTTGGTAGTTTTTGTCATTTTAGTAGACAGGAACTGGATGTAGGTTAGGTGGATGACATGTTAGCAATGAAGCTATTGCAAGATTTGAGGTCCTCACGGCAGTGTTACTGGGGATTTAGGTCTTCTAGAATGTGCATCCTTCAAGATGAAGGCCATATGAACTTCTGAAACTTGAGAAACCCCTCGTAAAATGAGATTGGATCACATTCCTGAAGACCTGAATCCGTAATCAAGCTATAGTTCAATGTGTTACTTTTAAAATGTGACCACACATCACTGATATTTATATGTATTATTTTTTGCATACAAAGTCCACTTTTATCCATGTGATTTCAACTTATATTTTGTGTATTTTAAAAGTTGTGTGTGTTATTCAGCACTTGGTTGTATATAAATAATTTTTGTTAAATTTTAGCTGTAAGCCTATGAGTAAATTTTTGAGTTTATATATATATATTTTCACTGTGATGACAATTTATTGTATTTCCACAGTTGTCTCAAGATGTGTTACAATTTGTGGATGAACAATATTATTATTGTATGATTATTCAAGAGGGAGTAGGGAATGATCCCTAACAGATTATTTGGAACGTGGAAATTGCAACCATACAGATTAAATGAAGAGAGTTGATATATGATTTTTTTCTCCCCTCCCAGATTCTGCATCTGCATTTGAGTGGCTGTAAGGTGTATGTGATATGAGTGCATATTTTTCCCTCTTGTTTGTAAAGAAGTATTATTTTTTTAAGGAATATAGACATTCGTATAGGGTTATTTGATATAGTGAATCATGTTGTGTATATTTCAGATGGTGTAGTTAATGTAGGTGGGATGTTGTGAAAGCATTTTCCTCCATATTTTCGCTGTTGAACAGGTCAGTGTTGAGTTTTTCCCTGCTCATGTTTAATACCGAAAGTTCCTATTATTTGTTCTGTGTAATTTAAAATTCACGGTTTTAGAATCCAAAAATCAAATGCTGTATATGAAATTACACTGCAGTTTTACATAAACATACTGTACATTGTTAGTGTGATATTTCTATTTAAACTAGAGATCTTATAATTCTATTGTTTCAGTTAAGCATGCCTGCACCATGTGATAGATGTTTGGAAAAAACACAGAGATAGGCCAGATCTAAAGCCCCAGTATATTGTTAATGGATTGCAATATATGGCAAGTTGCCTGTATAATGTTACTACTGTGTAACATCACTGATGTGCATAATTTTATATGATTGCATGAACAAGAAACAAAAGTATGTGACACAAATATTTGTGGATTCACAAAGATATGTCACACTTGACTTTGGCCAAATGAATCAATTTAAGGACATGCGCTGTACTTCTAAAGGATTTGTTTTGTTTGGCCTGTCTGTTGTAAGAAAGTGTGGAAGTACAATATTTTTTAATTATATTGGTGATGGTGTTCTACAATTTCGTTTTTCAAAAATGGTAGCTCTTGTACCTTTTGCCACAATTAATTGAACTTCAGATCTCACATTGATATCCACTGACACTGAATGCTATCAATGAGATAATATATATATTAGGCTAGTGCCTTGAATATTGCCTAATGAAATGTTAAATTATCTTTAGAAACACATCTTGAAATAGATTGATTTCCATGTTCCCCATGGACTGTTGCAAAATGATGAGGAATTAACAAATCTATGGTAATTGTTATCAGTTTTGGAATGGTGAGGGATTTCTCAGACTCGTTGTAGTTAGATTTTAACAATTTGATATCTGTCAGACAGTGCAATAGAGCTTGACTTGTGAAGCAATAATATAATGTTAATGATGATAAATACTGAAAAACCTGAATGCTCAATAAAGTTATCCTGATAGATGTTAACAGCTGGACTAGCAATTGCAATTTTTCTATTCATCATCCAATTGTATTGATGGCAACAGTGAAGGAATTAGTGTTCAACACAACTAGAGTATGTTATATACTTTATTATGGCAACATATTTTGACCTAATTTCATAACCTTCAGGCTCGTAATACAAAAATTCATGAAAAATACCGTATAAAAGATATTAGTAATAGAGATCTCAATTTTACAATTAAACCAATACATTTTGCCCTGTCAAATTTGTTTTGATACAAGCTAAAATGAATAAAATATGACTTAAAAAGTATTCCTGTGTCATGCTTTCATATTTAATTGTGGTTGAAGAATATAAAGTATAAAATGTTCGTGGAATGGTATATTGTATGTGGCCTTGTTGTGTTTGCTTACAGTTGTAGCTGTTTATCTACATTTGTTATAATTTCCGTTTTGGTATGGCATTTAATTATGTTATGTTGGTTCTGGTACACAAATACACTATCTCCCAAACAGTGAAGAAGGATAGTCTGTTTGTGCACGGATCCAGCTCATCTCCAGTTGACAGTGTAACATAATTAACCACCATTCCAAAATAAGAAGTAACAAACATTGTTGAACAGCTACAAGCATAAACAAGAACAACAATTAATACATCAACCAACAAATGCACGAAATAAAATACAATTTGTGAGAAGTATTAAACTCTTACATGTTTCGGCACCGGTGTGCTTGTATTGTCTTTAGTGCATTTGTTGGTTGATGTATTAATTGTAAGAATATTCATGGTATGTGCAATGTAAGAACAACAAGGCCACACAAAATGTACCATTCCACAGACTTTCTACTGCATATTCTCTTACCACACTGAAATATGTGAATCCACTTTTAATCATATTAATTATTAAGAGCAATCTGACACAGCGACTTGTATTGGTTTAATTGTAGAACTGAGGACTCACAATGAATGATATATTTTAATACAACTGTGGTACTCTTCATGCATGTTATGTGATTGGCCTGAAGATGGCCAAATTAGGTCAAAACATGATGTTATAATAAAGTATATAATGCACACTAGTTGTGTGTGATGGTATTTAAGTCCTTCATTAAAGTTACCCTCTTGAAGTCCAAATTCCTTTATTTCATGATGTGAATGGTATTGGGTTGTCTGTTACCCTGCTTGTTGAAGGAATGTGCAGTTCCAGTATACGGAAGTGGCAGGTGGGCCCTGTTCTTACTTTTTCCCCCCTTTCCTATGTCTGTCTCATTTACCTCTCATATGGGTGATTTTATTGCTGATAGCCATGCAACTGTTTGCTGCTATGCTGTATTCTTTTCCCAGGAACAGCATATGCATAAAGGTGGATTAGGTAGCCAGTTGGGGTATCAAGCAAGGTACCAGGTTCAAGGGAAAAATACCAAATTAAAAAAATTACAATTTTAAATTTACATGATGATTATGAATTCCTAATAATAAAAATTTGAATTATTTTAATGCATTGTGTTTGAAATATGATCTGCCCTTGCCTGGGAAGGAGGTGGTGGAGCAGCCAGTCTAGGGTCACTCCTGGCTTTTTCTATTGCTTATATATTTGGAAGTATGAAGGAAAAGAATACAAATCAACATAATCCACTTACTTTTGACTTGGTGGTATTAATGTAGTAAGATCTTCTGGGATGTTAGGTGGCATGGATTGGTAGTTAGTTACCAACTTTAATGTTGTACATTTTCCATGCAACTATATTAGTAATAAATATTTTATTAGTTTCATAATAACCTTCCAGTTCCCTGCTTGACCATCCAGGAGTGCCATAGCAGAATCAGCATTCAAAAAGAAGACTCTTTTCACCAGCAAATTGGACTTAAATTTAAGGAAGAAACTAATAAAGTGCTACATTGGGGCATAGCTGTGTATGGTGCTGAAAATTGGACACTTTTGCAAGCAGATTAGAACTTCCTGGGAAGTTCTGAAGTGTGGAGCTTGAGAAGGATAAAGACGTTCGGTTGGACCGATCGAGTGAGAAATGAAGAACAATTACATAGAGTCAAGAAGTAAATGAATATCCTACACACAGTAAAAAGAAGGAAGGCTAACCAGATTGGTCATTTCTTGTTTAGGAACTGCCTTCTACAACATGCAAATGAAGGAAGGAGGGAAGGATAGAAGTGGTTGGAAGACAAGGAAGAAGACACAAATAGCTGCTGAATGAACTTAAGGAAACAAGCGGATATTGGAAATTGAAAGAGGAAGCACTAGATTGCACAATGTGGAGAACTGGTGTTGAGAGAGGCTATGGACCTATTGACACTATAGAATGACTAAATGAATGAATAAGATTTTCAGTATAACCTTTTTCTGACTATGTTCATATGGTTAAAAATGTACCAAATAACTGTGTAGTAAACGGTACAGTTGTCACTGTGCTTAATTAAGGACAGTTTCATGAAGGCATATGGGAAATGGACGTAAAGCGTCATGCATTCCGAGTCTTGGAGTAGATGAAGGTGGGTATGTCGGTTTCATACACCGGTCTCCTCATTCCAGGGGAAACACCCCTCACTGCCCACTGCATAGGAGGATGGATAGGCCCCCAGAACCGTTCGGACGCTTTGGAGAGGAGAAAAGTCTTTGGCTGTGAAATTTTATTTATTTATTTAAAATACATTCCATGGATCTTTCGGGAGTTATACCTCCCACAGATATCGGAACTGTCTTAAAACGTAACAATTACATAATAACATATTACATCATGTATCGT
>Ga0123352_10019426_pt1 | contig 10841 bp, 10 predicted proteins | sample TergutLab28metaG_FD_89700 | JGI IMG/M metagenome (GOLD analysis project Ga0123352, IMG submission 89700) | Labiotermes labralis P1 segment gut microbial communities from Petit-Saut dam, French Guiana - Lab288 P1 | ecosystem: Host-associated > Arthropoda: Insects > Digestive system > Gut ... | reverse complement strand
TCACCCGCAAGACGAGACATAACTCATGTAAAATGGTGAATTGGGAACATTTTGTTATTCTTGTATCCAGGTGTATCTCTGTACTGCAAACTTCAAAGCAATAAACATTTTCCAAAAAAAATATATACAACTTTAGCAAGGAACTAAGCTCCCGGATGATGATCTGACAAGATCGAAACATGTCGGAGTGTTTTATGTGAAATTATATGTGCATTCGTTGGTTGATAAATTTTAGTGAAACTGGAGATCGTTGAGTGTCATGGAGATCACCTCATAACACGACCACACGGTGTGTGGACTACGGGCTTTAATTCGACGGTGCATCGACTATTGGAACCCAGTTCGGACCTCTGCCGGGACACAGGATATCATGACTCAGGTTTTCGGCGGTTATCCTCAGGCTCGCCATGTTAATGCTGGAATATCAGCTCGATTAGCCCACTGCCGCCGTAGTACGAGGTGTGGGCTAAACAACTAATGCTGACGAGCCCTTCTTGAGAAAATGATAATTCCTTAGTTAGTCAAGAAGTTCTTCTCACTCAATAAGACCCGAGGGCTCATTACCGTACTCACAACAACCAGCCAATTGCCCTTATCCTGGTCCAGACAAGTTCAGTCCACCGCCTCTTATCCTGTTTCCGTAAGAAGCATTTTGACATTGCCGTCCGTCTAATGTCAGGGTTTCCCAAATGGTCTCTTTCTTTCATGTTTACCCATCAAAATCCTGTATCGTTTATCATATTCCCCGCACGTGTCATATGCCACATCCCCCCACCTCTTCCTGTAATATTATTCTATAATAAAGACTCTAGCGATATCTCGTATTGCATTATTGTAATGTCAATTTTCTTACCTGTAAAATAAGCTGGGTAGCGGTGAGCTCCAAGGAGAGTTACGTACTATTACAAGACAACACCTAGTGCCTGAGTGACCTCTTTACAACTAGACTGAGTCAGTCTCAAGGTCCTTGCATGACACCTTCCTTTCCTTTTTAATGATAGCATGTATGACGTTCGCAATTTTCTGGATCGAATTTTGTGATCATATTTGAAAACCAGGAAAACTGGAATTCTTTGTTTCAGGTGACACCAGTTAGAGGTCAGCTAAGGGTGGAAGAAAGATTAATATACACAAATCTGTTATTTTGCTGGACTTTAAATGCTTGTGAAACTTGCCATGCCATCCTGAGAGGACAGCAGGGTTAAGGGTATTTTAGAAGAGAATAATTGCGTTAATTATGGACATAAATATCCTCATGCTCGATAGATAATGGCGTTCTTTCTCCGAGGATAAACCGTGGAGCCGTACGTCCACTCCCCCATATTCCTTCATGGCCTTACAGGGACACATTTACCATTTTTCTCCTATTATTAGGATTAATAAATATAGAAGGCTGAGAACTGCGTAGAAATATAGTAGGAGTGGAGGAGATAACAGATATGTACGTAATTTTATTCGGAAAATCTGGAGAAAGGAGTTTTACTGGGGTACCCGTGCCCAGTTGCGAGAAAAGTGTTGAAATGGCTCTAGAAGAAATGGATGTGAGAATGTGGACTGAGTCCTTCCACCACGGGAAAGAATCCAGAATAGGGCTTTTTTGAAGACAGTGGTTGGATATCTGTGTTCATTAAATACGAGGAATTTCCAGATTATGTGATGCAATATCAGCTACTGATTGCTCTGCTACATTGAGCGGTTAAGTTGTTAGTTACTACGACAGTTACTGTATACAGACTGCCTTCATATAACTTGTATTTTAAGGTGCAGTAAGTCAATATTACATTGTGTTTCGGTAGGAAGCTGTTCGAACATATTTTATTCTCCCATATTTAAAACTTTTCTTGAAGTGATGTCGGGTTACAAATCCCGAATTATATTCCTTCTATACACTCTGATATGCATACAGCATCCGACAACTACCGTACCAATAAAAGATTCTCTGCCCCAACTACCGACCGGCGATACATGCTTTCTAATTCCGTCGAAAACACAAAGTTCAGACCTTTAAGATTAAGTCAGTATGAACCCTATAGCCTCCACACATCAAACGACAAGAGCGAATTAAAAACGCTCCAAATTTAATTCTATATTAACGCGGTAGTGCAGACAAACGATACCGATCTTTATGCGCAAAAAAGACAATAAAAGGACAGCAATTTGGTGTTCTGCTTCCATCCCCGCCTTGACCCTTGTTGGTGTTTTTACCAAAAAATTTCCTTTCTTAGTAGTCTAGTCTTTGGTACCTGACAAAAGATATCTTACTTTTATATTTCACACTTTAAATTATACAAAATCTATGTGTGTAATTAAGGCAATTACTTAAAGTCGTTTACGTGGTACAATAATGAGACCTCGTTCTTAGGACCTCAAGATGGTTCATGGAATGGACTGAAACATGTTATATGAAATGTGTAAAATTTTAGTTAATTTATGTAGAAATAAAAGTTGTGTCATACGGGACTTCTTTACTTAATGTAAAACTTATTTATTATTGTATTTTCAATAAATTTGTAATTTATGTTGAAGCATGTATTGTTGGTTATTAAATAGCACTTCAAACTAAAAACCTAAATATAGACAGTGAAGTATAAAATTCACAAGACGACACAATTGCTCGACTAGATGACCTTCAGTACTACAGTATAATTAAAATCGAAACTCCTGACAAATTGTTCTTATTTAGATACTGAAGGTCAGTAATTTTGGTCGGGATATACACGCAGTAGTTTCTGCAGGCTTGAGAGTGTCAGATTTCTTGACGGTAGGTACCACTGGCGTTATTTTGTCAAAAACATTCCATAAGACCATTTGATTTGAATATCATGTCGTTGTGGGTGGAATTAATATCTGCAATAAGCTATGAGTACCACGTTCCTTCGTTTATTTCTGTGCTTCTTTGCAAAATTTAAGTAATACAGAATGCGGTAGCAGAATGTGACATTTTTTGGTTCCTTGTTTTGATGAAATGCTTTGAGTATAAGGAACAAAGAGTTACAGACTATCAGCAGTAAAATGACATTAAATATATACTTTTTATTCTAAAAATAATTGTGTCGTATGTCGTCCTGTAATTATGATCGGAAATTAACCATAACTTCGCAGCAGACGCATATCAATGCCTCTAATTTCGACCCTGACATTCTCTTTCGTCCCTTAAATAACCACGACAGGATGCGATTATGATATTAGAAACTCAACTGCAACTCATTTACTGCAGCGTCGGGGCAAATTGTGTGCCTTTGTGCAGTTACGTTTCATTTCCCTTCACGATTGCAGGAATATGTTCCATCCCAGGGAGACCATTTAAGACACGAAAATTTAAGAAGTAAAAGGCAAATATTAAATGATATTTTACCGCTGATATTCTGTAATTCGGTAATTTATGTTGCATACATCCAACCCAATTCATCAGAACAGCGATCCGAAAATCGTCACGCTGTATTGCCGGACACTACATGAGCAAATATATATCTCAGTCCATGAGAAATGCGCTCTTAGGGATTATTTCGCAACGAGTAGTGGTTATTTCTTACCGACCTTTCGGGACAACCTATCGGTCCCATCTTCAGGCGAAAATAATCCCAGAAGTTGGGACCGATTAGTTGTCTCGAAATATCCGTCAGAAATTATAACTGCTTAATAACCCGTAAAAGCGCAGTTCTCATCTCTTTCGCGGCGGAAGCCTGAAATCACGCGTGTATCTTAGTCTACATTAACGTCAGAATGTTTCTGATTGAAAGACAAATTCGAATATCTAGTAAAACTGAGAAATAATTGATCTAAAAAATTAGTTGTATTGTAATTATGATTACGAAATATAGACTTGTGATGATATATGAAATATATATGAAATGTGAGGTGTATACAGTGTTTTGGGGGGGAAGCCTGAGGGAAATAGACCACCTGGGAGACCCATGCTTAGATAGGAGGATAATGCTAAGATGGATCTGCAGGAAGTGGGATGAAGAGGTGTGGACTGGATCGGGCTGACTCAGGACATGGACAGTTGGTGGGCACTTGTGATTGCAGTAATAAACCTTTCGGTGCCATAAAATGCGGTGAATTTCTTGACTAGCTGAGAAACGGTAAGCTTTTCAAGAAGGACTGTGCTCCATGGTGTAAATAAGTGAGTAAGTAAGTAAGTAAGTAAGTAAGTAACAACGAAATATAGGCCTAAGACACTAGTCAGTGATTTGTGTTTGTTGATTTTATGTAATTTAATTCGGTGAGGATTAATTCTGAATCGGGGACACTTAGAAAGTTAACTTGGACTAAAACGTATGGGAAATAACATAGATATTAGGGTATTTCCCTATTACTCTCATGACATTAGAAAGCGTTTCGTTTCTCAGCATGAAGATGAGATATCAAAACCTGCCGGAACCCTTCTGGCTTTTCCGATCCAAGGCTAACTTGCGGTTTTAAGATTCTGTATCCCACATCCGGGAAACTACAGTTCGAACTCTGACCTTTGATTGCGAAGTAAATTGAAAATATTAATATCGAGTCATATATGTTAATTTATTTTTTATTGTAATCAGTATCGTTTATTATGTTCTAGGAGAGCCGGAAAAGTGCCGGCAATTTTATTAATCAGTTCACGTAGTTCGGAACGTAGTAGGAAGACGTCTCGTGTCATATTGTGGACATGTACATATGTAGACACGTTCGACAGGACAGATTAATTCTGTGTAGTATTAAGTCCTTTATTTGTCCAACTAATGCACACAAATTTTTATAAAATTGTTAAAGAGTTAAAATCATTTAAAATTATAATAGTTGCTCCAGCATGTTTCGGTTTACGTAACCCATCATCAGGGAGCTCTCAGCCTGTGCTTCGCTAAAGTTACAATGTTGATATCGGTTACATATCATAATTTGAAGTTATCGGTATTGTGGCCGCATATTTTGTTCAGTCCTGTTATGCGCGTGAATCGTGCACTGTGAAGATTCAATCTGCACAGTGCACGATCCATCCATAAAGGACTTGATACTATCAACATGCACGGTGCTACTACGAAGATTATGAAGATTCTGTGTAGTATAATTTTGCATAGCCGTTTAAAGATAAGTTATAACCATGTGTAACTCCCACTGGAATGTTTCAAAACTCTGCTGTTTTCTACAACAAGCATGTTTACTTTTTTTTTATTATTTTGTCAAAATTAACATAGCATTAACCTGATGAACTTTCGAATGGAGACACACTGAGGTATATGAACTAAAATGTATATATATTTTTTAAGAACTGACTATTCTGTTCGTGATGTTTTTAACCTCATCTATGTTCCGCCAATGAAACTTTTATTGTTCCTCCAAAGGAACAGACGTGAACATCTGTGGGCCTGTAGAACATATCTATATCATTTTAAACACCAGACAAATGCTCGTGCAGAGACTGCTGCTACGTTCGGTCCGTTTGAAAACCAGACTGCTAGCCGGAATTCAATATGCATCCAGTAGGTCCTGCGACCGGAAAACTCCATCAAGTTTTTTCGTGGTCTACCTAGGTCTTACGGTAGATAATGAGTTGCTCGGCAAACTCCACACAGAACTTCGTTCTTATGACACAACACCCTCGATACTAACTTCAAGTTTCCTCAGGTCTCAGAATTCAAGATTCAAAATCGAAACCAAACTGTCGAATTATTTCCTGTGCTGCACGTTCCAATGTGGACTGTTAGCACAGTGGCTACAGCCACTCGCTATGGGGTGGGCAGTCCAGGGATCAGATCCCGGAGAGACCGAGTTTTTCTGCTTCCGTCCAGATCATCCCTGGGGCCCACTCAGCCTCCTAAACAATTGGTGTCGGACCATTCTCGGAGGTAAGAGGCCGTGGCGTTGACCACCCACCCCATCTAGTGCCAAGTTAAAGAAAGAGTAGAGCTATTCCTCTAATCCCCCTCTGGGCCTTCGCGGCCTGTTCTAGGGTGAACCTGCATATTTAAATTGCTTACTTCTTGTCACCTTGTTTTCTTCTTTTCTCAACGATCTACCTTAAGTCAAGCCTACTTTTTCAAGAAGGTCAAGTGGGTACAGCCTAAGATCATCCACAGCAGTAAATTTTCAGTTTCTCACTCCTTGTGCTGAATGTACTGCCTGTCACTACGCCTTCCTTCCTTTTCTCCCTTCTCATGGTCCTGGTTAATGTCAAGACGTTATTTTCGTACTTGAGCTCCTGATAGTTCAGTGGGCTGTTTTCCTTATCCTACACTTTAAAGCAATTCTGAAGTACATGCATCTTTCAAATATATTCTTTGCTATTTTACAAGTACCATTGGCCTTGATATGTATTTATTTATTGCAGATGTTATAATTCAAACCTTATCACACTGTAAATTGATTTCGTTGTGCGGAGTTCTTCAGACTTTCATAATCGTGTGGCTGAAGAAGAATATCTTTGCCATATGCGGAATCCGAAGTTTAATCACAATTTTTGCAGAAGCTCGCTACCAGACTTTGCCCTGAACAGACTTAACTTAGTCAATAACTGAGACAAAACTTTTATAAAACGTTGTCATACGCCCGTATCTTAATATTTTTTTCCTACACAGAATTTTCGTTTTTCCTTTCGACTTAAGCTTTGTGCTCTTTTTCATTTATCTCACGTGTCTTATGGCTTTTGCTTATTATATTCCCTTTTCATTAATCACCTTTACAGGACTAGTGAAAAATACCTCCTGTGAATTGTAAAATAATCGTTTCACCTTCATATATATATGTAACGCGTCCTTATGAACATGCATCGGGGTCAGAAATTTTTTTCCGTGCGTTTCGTTAAATATCGGTTATATAGGAACACGAACATTGCGGTCTTGTAGGATATGACGCCGTGTTAATCATGAGTTTTTGACGGAATTTTGGAAGAGAATATTGCCTCCATCTTCACAGTAGTGTAGAAAGAATACAGATAAGTTATTGTTAAATGGTTACAATATCTAGAGAAAGCATAGGTAGGAAACCGTCGTATAATGCAGTCAATTCTCCCAGGAACAATTCTTTCCACTATGTTGAAGAAGGAAGCAGTAAGTTTTTCCGAAACGTCAGCATCATAACCCATGCGACTGTAATCTTTGTAGAAAAAAGGCTGCAGAAACCTCTAATCTTACGTATTGACCGTGTTTCAGACAGTACTTATATGAGCTTCGTTGCTAAGTAAAACTGGGGCTTATGAGAAAATAGAGTAGGATCTCTTCCAAAAAAAAAGTGTAAAGTACAGACCATCCCAACACCAGTTTCGTCGGAATGTCTCTGGTAGTGTCGGAGATAAATCATGAGAAGTGGCGGAAGTAAGTTGCCAATTGTGGTTGTAATTAAAACACTTCCCCCAAAAAACTGACGCTAATCAGCATTCAATTATGAAAATAAATTTAGTCTCGGAAACCTTACGATTTCGGAAAGCTATGCTGTTAATTTCGTTGTTTCAGTGAGGCTTGTACAAGAGGTGTCGTAGTTAAAGAACCGAGTTAGAAAACCGCATCAAATGTGGCCACTGTTGGCAGAATACGTTGATTTGAATCGATTCTGTCTCACCGAAATCCTGCATATCATATCATATCATATATCTTATCATATCGTACCATACCATATCATATCATATATCGTATCATATCATATCATTTATTTTCATTCCATGGATCCTTGCAGAATTACAAGGACAGGCCAATTTGTTGTGCAGGGAAATCCTATGCATTTAGGTGTCATAGTTGTACAGTCGAGTTGAATGAAATTTTGGATCTGCCTCTGCCGCATCTCACCGAGTCAAACTCTATTCGACTCGGTTAGTGTGCCTGCGGGACAATTATTAAGTCCCGATATCCTTATTTTAAAATTAACTCTTAATTTTCAATTCAGAGACAGAACATTTTAATAGACTGTCTACTTATTTGCTTACGAGATTTGTTAACTGGATTTGAGGGAAGAAAATTTCCCTTATTTTATGACGAGGAGAATGCATTCACGTGCTTCTAAACTGAATGTAAACTCAGACACGGTGAGAGCAATTTCTGAACAGCAATTGCCTAATTAGCATTTAAGTAACATTACAGAATTGGTACATTTAAGAAAAACGTTACGTACTTTGACATGTAAGTGGGTGTATCGTGACACAAAGTTAGAGCTAGGAGTTGTGCTATAAATGTCATAAGGAGAGTAACTGAAGGAAAACTGTTCGAAATTGTACATTGGTAAACAATAGTATGGGAGCTACACACTGCAAGGAAACTTGGTGTAAGCGGGCCTAGCCGCTCTTTATTCTGTATTATGTAATTTGTGTTTTTACTTTAATAATGAATATTATATCATCTCTGAGGGAGTGTTCGTCCAAATTTCCCATGCTGCTGTGAATAACAACAATGACAATGGAAGTAAGAGATATTATCTCAAACTGTATAAATTGTGTTGTTTGGGTTGTGACAACATGTAGTATTTAAGGCGGATGAGCGCATTTTGGAGGTACGTTCTACTTCAGTGGTCAGGGTTGCAAGATTAGGCCGAAGAATAAAAGCTGTAACCATCTTTTCACCCTGAAGATGGGTGGGTTACACTTCAAACCTACAAGAAAACAGCATGTCGCACAGTACACGCAAATCCGAACAATGGACACAATGAGAGCCTGAAATCTTACATATAAATTTATATTCGTATGTGGACTGCCCGTTCAGGACAAATGGTAGCAAATATCTTAGCCACTGACGTCAAAAAAATGCTTAAAGCCTTGTACTTGCTCGACTACGAAGCAGAGTGTTTCGTCCGTGTTATTTTAAAACCAAGGATAAAACTGCTACTGTATGCTGAACACAACAGTGGGTTATATTAAAACATGGTGTGAACATATGGCACAACAGACCACCCAAAATGTATACACTTCAATTGCGAAACAAGGACTGAAGGAACTTCTGAGGTGCAAACGACAGTAACAGTGCGTCAGTTAGGATCCAGAATATTAGTCCTTTGATATATTAATAAAAATAGACAATAATTTTAAAAAAATGTATAATGTTAAACATGGCCGATCCCGTTGGCCGTGCAGTCTAAGGCATGCTCCATTGCAAGGATCGCAGGTTCGGATTCCGCTGAGTACATGGATGTTCGTCTGTTGTGTGTTGTGTAGATACTGTCCTTTGCGACTGACTGATCACTCATTCAGAGGAGTCCCACCTTATGTGTGTGTGTGTGTGTGTGTGTGTGTGTGTGTGTGTGGTGGGGGGGTTATGTGTCTAATTATGTGTGCTCTATAAACCTCAACAATGAGGCGGGCTAGGCCCGAGTTTGGCTGTAGGGCCAAAGGGAGAAAAAACATGATGGACACACGAATCCTGTGCATTATGTCCACACTGATGATCATAAGGATGAGCCGTATGACTTTATATACGACTAGACCATAAACATGATTACAAGATCTGAATAAAGCAAGTTTAAATGAGACGAAAATTAGAAATATTTAGACATGCGAAAACTCGAGTTTAGACCTACGTATGAGCATCGTAGTCCAAACCCGTAGCCACTAACAGTCATTATGTACGAGGGTCTTTCGGAAAGTAAGTTTACATGGCGTTCTATTTGTAACTGAAGAACCTGCAGTGATTGTTGTGGCATAAGGGGAATTCGTCGCCGAGCGGTTATCATCTGAAGAAGTGAATCAATATCTTGACGGATACAAATGTAAAGATAATTGCCACATGGAAACAGCTGAAACGGCTGATAATTCAGGACTCGAACTTCTGTCAAGAGAATTTTCGGTTCCTCCTCGCAATAAGACAGATGATTTAATTGTGTCGCGAAATATGTCGAGAAGCAGTGGGGAAGCAATAAAATTAAATCTTAACAATTGTCATTAGAATTCAAAATAACGGACACAATGTATATGGAGCGAAAACTTATTTTCTGACCGACCCTTGTAGTTCATGAATGGATAAATAAATTAGGAGTATATATTTATTAATTCTACTTGGAACTTAATAGATGTTGAAAGTTTATATGTGATGTAAGCCATAAATAGCAGAGAATAAGCTGCTGGCAACGGTTTCAGCACCTTTGTTCTCCAGACACGACAGTGAAATGGAACCGACCTTTCCTCATCAGCTGCTGCGAGCCGTCAATCGTATAACCGACCGCTAAGCTAGCTTATCTGCTGAAGTGTACAAAGTCTATCAGCAACATTCCTACGCAAATAACGTGGAAATGACGCTACTGTTTTAATATCACAGCCTCATATCCGGCAGGCGCTGTAACCATCCAACTTGATGGGGTTCTCCATGGCGTTTATCCGTCCATCTAGGGAAATACTGGGTTTTACTTTACAATACGACATGATCTCTCTTCCAGCAGCATTTCCAATCCTCTTGTTTGCACTCGACCTTCACTTATACTCTGCACAACCCAAACTACAGAGAAAACATTGTCATACAACGACTTTCCGAGAAGTCGTACCGTGCACGACCCTTCACATACGCCGACTTTCATGGCGATGTTTTGCTACGCATTCAGTGAACTCATGGCAGCAAAAAGACTTCGCGCTCGAGCAGTTTCGCTCCTTCTTATCCGGGAATGTCCTGGTGGAAACCTCGGAATGGAAACAGGCGATCATATATGCGTAATGTTTATCGTGGTTATCCTTAGACCCTACCGCAAAAAAGCCATCCGCTTTCTTCATGTTTGCACCGTGCATCACTGACAATTAAACACTTTATAATCCAACTAATGCACAATCTATAATTTGTAGATACAATTAAAATTATAAAATATTTAAAAGTGCTCCAACATGTTTCGGATCACAGAGGATCCAACATCAGGGAGCCTTGTACAGTGCTTGGTTAAAAATTACAAGAATGGTTCTATCG
>Ga0123352_10019425_pt1 | contig 10841 bp, 10 predicted proteins | sample TergutLab28metaG_FD_89700 | JGI IMG/M metagenome (GOLD analysis project Ga0123352, IMG submission 89700) | Labiotermes labralis P1 segment gut microbial communities from Petit-Saut dam, French Guiana - Lab288 P1 | ecosystem: Host-associated > Arthropoda: Insects > Digestive system > Gut ... | reverse complement strand
CTTTCCCTGCGACATTTTCTTTTAATCCGCAGAAATCCACCCCATACTTTAAAGCCGTTCGGAGTTCTTTAAACAAAGTCTGCTTATATGATACCATGTATTTTCTGTCGTCGTTATAAGTACACTTATTGATTTTGGATTTCCACTCTATAACCGTAGTTACTGTTATCGTGTGAATATTCATCTTCCCAAAGTACGTTAGAATATGGTTTTTTACGCGATTTTGTTTACAATACTTGGTCGAGCCTTTGATATACTCGTCAGCATACTCTAGGTACTGATGATACATTTCTTCGAAGGTGATATCCACCCTGTCATAAGTCTTTTCTCTTAAAAATTGTCGTTCGGCCTCCTGTGCTTCTTGCTTGGTCGCATAAAGGCCACTTTTCTTCCGCCCTCGCTCTCCATAGGCGGTTTGGTAACAAACGGAGAAATACCACTTTCTGCCGTCTTTTGTAGCTTGCTTGGCTTTAAATATCGCCAATTTTATGTCTCTTTCTCATTATTGATTCTCTTTTCTAACATAGCCATTTTTGCTATGTGATCTATATCCATATTTAGATAATCAATAACTCTCGACATAGGAACTTTTTTCTCTTTACCGCCTAGCAGTTTTTTACCGCTGGCTCTAATCTCTGCCTCTATTTCACCTCTGATCTGGCGGGCAATATCCCGCCCATTACCGCATAACTGCTGTATATCACGCACAGTTGCCAATTGTTTACTTACTACTCCAAACAGTTCTATATAATTTATTCTCAAAACCCCCTTCGTTGGTGTAGCAATTGTGGGTGATATTTATTTCTTAGAGATTACTAAATCTCCGCTGTCATTTTGCATCATTACCAATTCTGCATTTGCATCTGGTTCAATGATGATTTTTCCTTTAGAAAATGATATTTTTATCTCGTCTTCCTCCCTTCAAATAGTTTTAATTTTGTTCTTCGTTTACTGCTCGGCAAAGATTGTAAAAAGCGGTTTTTTTCATGCCCATTAAAGCTAAAGCAATATCTAGGCCGATTTCACGGCTTAGGTATTGCTTAATTGTTTCTATTTCCTTCTTGGTTCGAGGCTTCTTCGGCCGACCTAGTTTTTTACCGCTGGCCTTGGCAACCGCGATGCCTTGAGCTTGGCGGTATTTGGTTTTTTCCCATTCATTTTCAGCTTGAAAGGCTTGGACGTGGAGCAAAATGTTTCGCATGAATTTGTCCATCAGTTCGCCCGTTGCCCCGTCGGTATCAAGGAGTGGCGTATCTAAAACTTTGATAATCACGCCTTTTTTAATGGTCAGTTTGTGCCACTGTTCAATAATGCTGTCATAGTCACGACCGAGGCGGTCGGCGTTCTCAATGTAAAGGATATCGCCAGCTTTAAGCCGTTTAATGAGGTTCTTATACTTCACCCGGCCTGTACTTTTTCCGCTCTCCTTTTCGATGATGATATTTTCCTTTGGGATACCCAGCTCATTCATGCGGATGATCTGCCGTTTTACTTTCTGTTTGTTGGTTGAAACTCGGATCAGTGCGTATGTAGTTGCGGTCATTTTGTGCGATCTCCCTCGTTTTTGCCCCCAGTATAACGAAAATACTGTAGTCCGCAAAAGGCATACCTTTTGCGGACTACGGAAAAATCATATCATTTAAGGGTTTTCTTGTCAATGACTGTTGCAAGGAAACCCTGTAATTTCGGACATTTTTAATTTTCCACTTAAAGTATAGTTTTTGTGGAAAGATTCAAAACGGACTTCATGCCTCATTATGAGGTTTTTATTTACCAATTTGCATACATAGGAGAATTGAAAATGAATCGTAACAACAGAGGATTTTGGAAGAGGCTTATCACCCTGAGCTTACTTGTTTTTCTTCTCATAGGCTCATTATCTGCGTGTGGCAGTAATCATCCCGTTGTTGGAACTTGGGAAGGCAGGATGCTTAACGGTGAGCCCTTGGGCGAATTTGTATTTAGAGCAAATGGCACAATGATCGCACAAGAGCAGCGTCCCAGTGGGTCGGTTCCTGTAGAAGGAAGATACGAAATCCACGGAAATCGAATGAGCTGGTTTTTGTCCGATGGAGTAACGCAAACATTCACTTTCCGCATTGTAGACGATATTATGACCTTCGATGGTATGTCCGTACAGTTTACTAGAATGAGTAGTGGCTTTGGAAGTACAGTGCTTATTCTCTTGGCTATTTTTGCTGGTATAGGAATCTCTTTATATCTTTGGAAAAAGTATAAGGCAGCTACTGCAAATCGAAATTTGCAGTAAAGCCGTGATGATTGGCAACACCTTTTACCCAAACTTTTGCAAGGCACTTAAGGACGAAAGGAGCAACATAATATGTTTTGCACCAGTTGTGGGAAGGCTATTGAAGCTGAAAGTGCCTTTTGCGGGAAATGCGGAAAAGCTGTTAGTAAAGAGCCAGATATCTCTTCTCCTGAAGAGCAAGGGGAAAAATTGCCCATACCTACGAGCACTCTCGAAAATACAGAGCAGTTGCTTACGTATTTTCGAGACATTTTACATTGTGAGTCCTCGTTAATCGGATTTGAAAATACAATACAAGAGAATATCCAAGCGACGGCAGAACTATGTATCCCTCGCTCTTTTAGTCCCCCAAAGGAACCCGCACCTATAACAGAAGGAACGCACTCGTACCCGATAGATGCTATCTGGCTACTAAAAGTGATCGTTGCTATCATACTGTGCTTTACCCCGTTGGTTCTTTTCGCACTGCCTTTCCTGCTTTGGCAAATATGGTGTGGCTATAAACGTTTTAACGAAATGCAAACTAGGAAAGCGGTAATATTAAGCCAGTATAAGACCTATTGGCTTATGTACGAAGAGGAAATGGCACAATACCAAGATCGATTGAAAAAAGAAAAGCGACGTATGCGAGATGAAGCTATACATAAACAAATTTATGAGGAACAGCTAATCAGGTTAGAAGAACTCGTTACCCATGCCGAAGAAACACGATCAACATTATATGAACTAAATATTTTACATGGCAGTTATAAGAATTTCCAAGCTGTGGCATCTATATACAACTATTTATCTACTGGTCGGACAAGCTCGCTTGTTCGTTCAGGAAGTGACCCTGGTGCATATAATCTTTATGAAGAAGATGTTCGTATCGGAAAAATCATAAATATTGTGGGACTGGTTGGAACACAAATTGTTGGTGCTGTAAATGATATGAGCAAATCCATGCGTACACAAAACCAAGCCATTTGTGATGCGATTCATCGTGCCAGCGAGATACAAAGTGCCGCAACAGCACAAGTCGTTGCAGGAATCAACGCCCTTAATAAGACTGCTGAGGCAACTAAACTACATCACGAGGCCAGCAACGCACATTTAAAGCAGATATCCGAGTTTCAAAGAATCCAAACAGACGCTTTGCGAGGCTTTGATGTGATTGCAGGGCACACAGTTTTCGATAAGTCTGGACGACCAGTGTCATAGGCAAAGCATAACAAAAGCAGGCCAGCGATTTCTCAATTTATCGCTGGCCTGTTTTATTTATCTATTTGTAGAGAACTTCCTCTAGCTCCTCAATCCTAAGTGTTATATGCGGGTGGGTGCTCCGTAACTGCTCCCTCACGCTCTGTGGCTTGCTGATCGACACTCCGTATATCTCGATCAAGACCTTTGTTAGCTCTGTACCGAAGCCAGCACGGGTAGCAAACTCGTCGGCAATGTATTCGTGTTCCCTGCTAGAGTACATTAAGATTACATCACCAATAAACTCTAAGCCTCTAAAGAGCCAGTAGATAAGATCAAAGAAAATAAAAAATATCCCAGTGATTAAGGTTCTTCGGTTTTCTTGATTGTTAAAATGATTCCTGAGATCGGTTAGCCTTCGGATGATAAAGCTCATCGGCAGATTGCCCACCGCCCCAATTAAAATCGCCTCGGTGTGTTTTTTGGAAAAATGCCCGAACTCATGAGCTAGAAGCCCTTTTAAGCAATCATCATCGAGTAGCTCGATGCTTCCCCTTGTTAGAACAAGTGTGCTTTTTCCAAAGGAAAAGGCGTTGATTGTCATATCCTCTTTTATGTAGAGTTTGATTGATTTGGAAAGATCGGGATTTGCCCATAATGCTCCGTGGTACACTTCTTCAAAGAGCGGTAGTAGTCGCTCTTTTTCTGATTTGAGCCTAAGAGGTCGGATACCCGATACCATATGCCAGACCGCTTCCGCCTCCTCAGAGAGGGCAATCGGTATTGTTAAAATATAAAAGGCCAGTGCGAAGCCCCTAGTGATATACACAAAGAAAGCAAAGTATAAAGCAAACCAAACAAGATAGATTTTATTGTTTTCAAATAATGTCCATTTCTTTTTAACCTCGCCTTGAATACAAACATAGGCACGGCCTCCATGCTCTTTTAGAAAGATCACCGCTGGTTCTACTTTGGCTTTGATCCAGCAAATGATAAAATCCATGTTCATAAGCAAGCTCTCCTATTTTTTAAGAAGATTCTAAAAAGGCTTGTTTATCTCTATTCGCGTATGAAACATTTTATCTCTGGAAAGGAATATTGCTTTGCCTGTTCCAAGAAGTTTTATCTCATCGGGGTGATAAATATACTCCCGCACTTTTCGCAAGGAACCTAAGTCGGTACTTTTTACCTCGCCTGCCTCGCCCTTGATTTGGTATGTCGCTTGCATCGTCTGCCTTGTGCCGATCACATTGCTAAAGTGTTCGGCATTAACGGAGCTATTTTGCCGAAGGACAATATAGTTATTGCAGTTCTCGATTACTTGTTCCTTGAACTGCTGGGATACACTATCCAAATCGGACAGGCTTTGGGTTGCTAAAACACAAGTTATGTTTGCCGACCGCGATTTATTCACCAGATCGAGAAGTGTTGCGGAAGCATACACATTGATTTCGTCCAAGATATAAAAAATCCGCTTTTTCTTATTTTTAAAGAAATTGCTTACTGCCTTTTTACTGTCGATGATGATTAAATTCCCGATCAGGGGCGATGTTTCCGGGTACAAAAGCGGATTTAAGATAAACAAGATAATCGCGTTTTCTTCCAAGGCCGTGTAAATATCAATGCCCTCATTTTTTTCAGAAATGAAAATCTGTCCTAGATCGCTTTCCTTGATGGTGGCAAACCTTGCGGCGGCTCCTTCTGCAATCTGTCCGCTGATTTTAGATAGTTCGATATCCTCTATATGTTCTTCTTTGCTAATAAGCCCCTTCGCACTTAAATCCCGGCTTAGTTTATTAAAGTTGCTGGTTGGTAGGTATCGCGTCAAGCTCTCTAGTGATACGGTGAAACCTTCTAAAGCGAGAAGCCTCAGCAATCTCCCTATATAACGCTCGGTGTTGTATTTGTAATGTTCCTCGCTCCAATGCGTCATGTTCATCAACATATCTTTTATAACATCGGTGCTAGTATTTTTGAATGGGTTGTATTTATCGCTGGTGGTTGGCTCGTTGCAGTCAATCACATAGATTTTTCTATTTGGGCAAATGGTTTTTACAATATCAAGCAAGGAGCCTTTGTCGGTGTCGCCCTTGCCGTCAATAATGAGCATCGGATAATTATAATCCGCACCAGCTTTAATGAAGTTGGACAAAGCAATCGTTTTCCCGCTTCCTGTTGTACCGCAAACAAAAACGTGTTTAGCATCGTTTGCAATAAACACGTTTTTTCTATTTTGCGATGTACCAATAAATACCTTTTCCTCTGTCATTTTTTCTTGGAAGTCCTGTTTCTCTCGTGGCTTTGCTACTACCATTTTATAATCCCGCTCAAAGTCAAAAAGGCCGTCTGTATGTGGCCTTCCACGAATGAGCTTAAAAGCAAGCCAGAAAACTAAGATCGTTATAATGATTCCAGCTATCCCGCCTATGTCTGTTCGTGGCATATCATCCCCTCCAATTTTTCTATTGTCATATTTGCATATTCATTTGTAAGGTTTTGGAGCAAGGCGAAAACCTTGTTATCACCTGTAATCCAAATTTGATGATCGTAATTTAGATAATTCTCTCTTACATTCTTCTCTAGGGTGCTTTTGGCTTTTGCAGTTAGTTCAAGCTCCACGGCATATTTCTTCCCTTCAGAACTAAAAACAAAGTCTGGCTGATGCCTCCGCATCCCAAAGCCATTTTTAATATGAAGGTCTTTCTCACTTTCGATATCAGCAAGGGCAAGGCGATATTTCTCTTTGAAAAATATCACTGCACCCAAAACCGCGATATCATGGCTGATCTGCTCCAAGCGGATTTTGTTCTCTCGCTTATTGGCTCCGATCAATATGCGTCCTTTGTGCGTCAGCGTATAGAGGTAGGGGATACCGTACAGGTATTTTTTCCGACTTAGATAGCCAGCCTCAACTAAGGCCTTTAAACGCCGATCAGAAGCCCGAAAGCCAGTAAACTCCACCAGCAACCCGACGTGGCGACCAAGGCAGAATTTAAAGCGATAAACAAGCCTTAAAATCTCCATATCCCGATCCGTTATTACTATCACTCACCCCACCCCTTTCATTATTTCCCAACGATCAATAACCATATTTCCCACGCACCGAGCACTCTCCAGTGTAACGTCCACGTAGTAATAGAGGGGTCTCGGGTGCTAATTGCTTCTTTGATTAGTAGCCGAGACCCCTCTATTACCGTGGGAGAGTGCGTAAATACGCAGTATTGCGTTGCGGTGGGCAAGCTCAGATATAGTCTATGGCCTCTCATATGTCACTAGAACGGGTTTGCACTCAAACGAAAGACAGTTTTTGGGTTTGGGAAATAAAAAAGTAAGGGCTTGAAATAAGTCCTTACAAACAATTCTTTATGTAACTTATCCTTCGAAACTATAAATCTGAATATTTAGAGCAGTTTTGCAGTAAACCTAGGTAATAGCAATTAAAATACGTAACCAAATGCTCCTTACATAAAAGCATGTAGAAAAATGAAGAATAATATGATATATTGAATTAGCAAGGAATGATAAAGATGTTTTGGAGAAGCAAAATTTATTTTAGGGCTATGACAAAAGAAGAGATAGAAAAATATATAGAGCACTTCGTAAAAAACCATCTTCATAGCGGATGCCCTATTAGTGACGAAAAATTAGAGAGAGCTAAAAACTGGTACAGAGAGTCTTATTTGATTCAAGATTATGAACACCTGATGATTTTGGACGGGAAAAAACAACATATAGGTTATGTCAGCTATACTATCGATGGTAAATTTGAAATGATGAACCTAGAAATTGATGGGATTATTGACAATTACAGTATATACGGAAAACAGTATGTACGTGAGCGATTTATAGATTTTGTAATTAACCAAATGGCAAAAGAAAAAAAGAGGCATAAAGAACCAGATGTTTTTTGGAATTAACAAGTAAAATTATTAAAAATCAAATCATAAGCCATGAATGATTTTTTTGCACTTTTTTGAAAATTATATAGATGAGTTTTATGCAAAAGAGGATTTGATTATGAACAAGAAAGAAACTGCAAGCTTTTTTGCACCTCAGTTAATAATTTTATTAGTTAAATTATTAAACGACATATTTCACATCATAAGAACACCAATTATTGACATTATATTATATATTACTATTATTGCATCAATACTCGTATCAATAGTTTTATATAAAAAATACACATTTGAAAAGAAATTACGAAACTCTATACTAAGTGGAAATCACGCTATAAGCGTAGCACAGTACGCATTATATCGTTTAGAGAATTATTATTTTAACACATTTGAAAATAAAATGACGATTATTTATGACGTCAACAATAATGAAAGTAACCAAAATTACTTAGATATGACAATAACTTATAAATTTGATGGAACTAACAATACGGGAGAAAATATATCTAACATATGGCTGAGCACCAAAAAATCATATTATTATTTTGATAGCCATATCGAAGCTTCGGCAAGCTACCAAAAAAGAGGTCATAATGAGCAAAGTGTTAATATTAACGCAGAGGATTTCCCCACAAATAGAAATTATAAAGTTAAGCCTTGGACTTACCACTTGTAGGCGACCCTATATTTCTTAATGAATCCTTTATTTATAACCTCACTCTAAAATGGAAACGATTTTTCAGTTTAGACAGCCCATCAATCATAATCATAGACCCCAGAAACTACTCTACTAGCACAGAATCTATAGTGATCGAAGTCAATAATCACTCTGATGCTGTCTTCACCAATATAAAATTAGAGAAATACAAAGTAGAACCTTTTAATAATCAACCGATAATTTTGCCAGAGATGGATTATCAAGTAGACAAAGATGGACTCACACTTTTAAGCAAATTACAGAAAATGAGCTTTTTGTTTTGGATTTAAAAAGAGGTGCTACCAATAAGCTCTGACAAACTAGCACGATGCAGAAATATCCATTAGCTAAACACCAAGGGGCGATAGATAAACTCTATTGCCCCTTTGCTTATGCTACTTCTTCATCTTGATACCGACTTTACCGCTCCCGAACTCTCTCATATGGCTATCCAAAGGATTTCGCTCATTAAAGTGATAATCTAAATCGGTATCATACATTTCTGCATATCTGAGCGACATTGTTGGTGTCGAATGGCACAGTAGTTTTTGCAACCTTGCCAAGTCTCCGCCCGATGTTAAGTAGTTCTTGGCAAAGGTATTGCGGTATAGATGGATACTTGTTTTAGCCACCCCTCGCCTCTGGTTATACCGACCAATCGCGGTATTTAAGGAACTCTCTTGCAATCTTGCTCCATACCTATTACAAAACAAGTAATCATCACCCTCGCCCTTGCGATACTCCAAATACTCCCTTAATATCTTTTCTAATGTGACCGACAAGGGCATATTGTATGCCTTTCTGGTCTTTACTTTTCGCAAGTGAATCATGCTATTTTGAAAATCAATATCTTTTACCCGCAGATCGCACACCGTGCCGAGGCGGTTCCCTGTTGCCAGCAAATAGCAAGTCATTACCCAGTTTCGATATTCTGAAAAATTGGTCTTTTTGAGATTCGGTTTTTCAATCAGCCTGCTAATTTCATCTGGTGTATAGACTTCTTTTACTATCCGATCTTCCCGCAGGCGTTTGATTTTGAACGGTTTTAGATAGCCCCGATCCATACAGTAATACAGAAATGTTCTGAGGTCTTTTAAGTATGAGTTAATGCTTGTTGCTCTGATCTTCGGGTTTCGCTCCTTTAGGAACTCGATAAATTCTTCTACGGTATCGGTGGTAATCTCGCTACAATAGACCTTGCTCACATCCTCATAAAAGCTCTCAAGCACTTTCATAATGGTGTCAAAGTGGATGATGGTTTTTTCCGAGATATTATTATTGACCTTTACTCTCCTAAAAATTTGAAATGCTTCCGTTAGTAGTTTGCCTTGGCTTCGCTCTTGCAGGGATAGTGCTGTCCTTTTCATCAAGATCACCTCGTATAGAAAATATGAGGCTTATACAGTTCGGTAGCACAAAAAAATCGAAGCAACCATTTAGCTAATGAACTGCTAAAAAGGCGATTGCTCCGATTGTCCACTTTTAAGACGTTCGTGTCGGTTCTTGTAAAAAACGGAAAATGGACAAACTTTTAAGAAAACGCACAGTTTGTCCACTCTAGGTAACAAATTTGCTGTACCACTTGGAGTGCAAACGCTCCTTACAGTCCTTAGGAGGCGAGTGCTCTATCCACTGAGCTACGGGCGTATGGGGTGGACGGGGTTGGTTTTTTGCCGTCCGTGTTTCAAGGGCCGGGCGACCGGGGCGGTCGCCCTTACAGCCTAGATTTGAAGTCTTCGTAGGTGAATTGGCGGAGGATTTGGCAGGTGCCGTCCGCGTTTTCTAGGGCGATGGAGGGGAGGGGCATGCCGTTGAAGGTGTTGTTTTTGACCATGGTGTAGATTGCCATGTCTTCGAAGCTGAGGCGGTCGCCTACCTGGAGCGGGGCGGCGAAGGAATAGTCGCCGATGATGTCGCCGGCGAGGCAGGTGGGGCCGGCGAGGCGGTAGGTGTGGGGCAGTTCGCCGGGGAGGCCGCTGTTTGCTAGGGGGGGGCGGTAAGGCATTTCCAGCACGTCTGGCATATGGCAGGCGGCGGAGCTGTCTAGGATGGCGACGTTTGGTGTGGCGGTGACGATGTCTAGCACCGTGGTTTCGAGCCAACCGGCGCGGAGGGCGATGGCTTCGCCGGGTTCTAGGTAGACTTCGACGCCGTAGGTGCCTTGGACGCGGCGGATGACGGTTTCTAGGGCTTCGATGTCGTAGCCGGGGCGGGTGATGTGGTGTCCGCCGCCGAAGTTGAGCCATTTCAGGCCGTGGAGCCACTTGCCGAATTTGGATTCGAAGGCGGCGACGGTTTCGACGAGGGGTTCCGCGTCTTGTTCGCAGAGGGTGTGAAAGTGGAGGCCGTCTAGGAGAGAAAGGCAGGCGGGGTCGAATTGGTCTAGACGGACGCCGAGGCGGGAGCCGGGGGCGCAGGGGTCGTAGATGGCGCCGTCTTGTGTGGAGTGTTCGGGGTTGATGCGCAGGCCGACGCTGATGCCGCGTGCTCTTGCGTCCGGGCCGTAGCGGTGGAGTTCGGCGAGGGAGATGAAGATGAGTTTGTCGTCGTAGTTGTAGAACTCGGGGAAATCGTCCGGGCGGAAGGCGGCGGAGAAGACGTGGCTTTCGCCGGGGAAGTGTTCTCTTGCGAGCCGGGCTTCATAGAGGCCGGACGAGGCCGCGCCGCTGAGGTATTGCCCGATCAGCGGATAGAGGGCGTAGAGGGAGAAGGCTTTTTGGGCGAGGAGGATTTTGCAGCCCGTGCGGTCCATCACGCCGCGCAGAATGCGGCAGTTTTCTTCGATTTTTGCCTCGCT
>Ga0123352_10019424_pt1 | contig 10841 bp, 6 predicted proteins | sample TergutLab28metaG_FD_89700 | JGI IMG/M metagenome (GOLD analysis project Ga0123352, IMG submission 89700) | Labiotermes labralis P1 segment gut microbial communities from Petit-Saut dam, French Guiana - Lab288 P1 | ecosystem: Host-associated > Arthropoda: Insects > Digestive system > Gut ... | reverse complement strand
TCGTGGAAATTTTCGTAGTATTTATGTGTTGTTTAACGTGAAGATAGTTCTGACTTTTGTACTAAAGAAGACTTTAAATTATGTGTAAGGGACGCAGGCTTCTGTAAATATACAGGGTAAGCTCTGTTGAACGTATTAGAAAACCTTTGAGTGAACTGACGCGAGTTGAGCAATTTCGGTAAACGACTATTTAGGAAAATTTATTTAGAAATTTAATCCTAAATTACCGGTATAATTTGGACTATATACAGGAAGGTGAAACGAGTATTTGGACAGTTACTAAATTTAAACTTTTTATTTGTTATATGGCGACAGTGTAAATTATGGTTGTTTGTGTATTTTTATTTTTTTATATTGAACAAATTTTTGGGTTAGTTACTAAATTTGGCTGACATAATTGACGTACTGTTAACTACTAACTGATGTCCCTGGAAGACTAGATAAGCTAAGTGATATATATAGACGAGTGCAATTTGTATTTTACTTCGTTCTGTGGCGGAGTAGTTCGCCAGATTTTCGACAGCTTGAATATGGTCTTAAGTATGGCTGGTGGCAGCACAGAAGTTAGAGACCTCGGCGCCGACGGCAATAACCGCACCCTTTTAGTAATAGTGTCTCCACGAGACGGGTCCAGTCAGGCCAGGGTACCAACTGGGGAGACACTACAGTTTTATACAGATGAACGTATAAATATTAATATTCAGAAGACCACGCTCTTAATGTGCCCCCTTCTTTGGTAACTGGCAAAGTGGTTCTGCACAAATCCGAAAGAAGATTCTTTGGCACATACCGCACATCTTTTAGCATTTCAATGCGCAAAGACACAATAATACATGATTCTGAAAGTACTGGGCTAGCTATAAATTTGTTCCTCATTGTTTGAGTACTAACTTTTAATCACTGTCATTTTCTGTGTTTAATGTGGTAAATTCCGTAAGTTTTGTCCTTTTTCTACTGACGACAGAGACAAATCAGCATATGAAACATCTTTTTATGAGAATGTTTTCTTTTAGCAGCACATCGGATGGAAACCTACAGGAGTGCAACAGTAACAGAATTTTGAATTTTGTTATGTAACATAAGTTTACTTGCAAAACTAGAAATTTAGTATTTAATGACATTTAAACATGGAATACATACCCTACTTCAGAGATTACAAATAGAATTTAAATTTTTATCGAAAGCTTTTGAGATGACAAGGCAGTTTGTTGTGGGGGTTTGGATAAATATAATTGAAGATAATGGACAGATTCTTTAAAAGCTACTATGTGTTTGATTTTTTATATTATTGCGAAATGTACATAAAATTACTGGCACTTAATACAAATTTCATATTTCAACAAAATATGTTTCAGTGTTTCAGTTATCCTTTCAAGGTCAAGAGAGCTGTGGAATCATAAGGTATTACGAAAATCTAAGGTATTATGTTTAAGGAACTCTAAATAAAAAGGCCATATTTTATTTACAACATTTTCATTTAGACAAGAAACTGAATTACAGAAAAATGAAGACAGTTTGTTAGAATATGACTTCAAGAAAGTACGTGGTGGTATTGTTTTCAGAACAGAACCAGGTGATCCCCCCCAGAAGTTTCAAGTTAAAATAGATATATCTGTAGAGTACAAATTTCATATTACTTTTGTGGAAATATTCTTGAAGGAAAATTTTGTATACTTACAAAGGCCTTCATGTTGGCTGAGTGGAGATTTTGCGGCTCTGACTGTAGCTGCTAACAAGCTTCTGATACACCAACAAGGACCCACACTGATATTTATATCACCCCGAAAATCCTGGGTGGGGTTAACCTTGACAACTTCTGGAGCAATTTGCTTGTGTGTTTCTAAGCATTCCTTTTGCGTGGCTTAAATCCCCTCCTCTGTCATTTAGGCCCTGTTTGCTGTAGGAAGAAGCACCCACCTTGGGGTGTGGTCCTAACTTTGCCGTCCTGTCTAACAGTTCTGACGTTTGTACAGCCAAAGCTACTAACAGTAGGATCATAACATTCAACACGTTAGGGATCCACCCTGTGGCACAAGAATGCGTAGCTTTACTCTAATTATGTTTCGACATAGACAACACATAACAAAAAACACCGCAGTTTCGCAATGGCTTTGTACGTAGCACGGAACACATTATCAAGGCCCAGTCAGTAAAGTTCAAGGCGGTTCTACCTCCACAGTACACATTTAATTTTTTTCTGACGGAGCTCTCCTTTTTCTTTTTTTTTTTTTGCATACTAAGGGCTGAAGAAAGAAGAACAAAGTCATTTAGCGCAACACATAAAACTATCCAACAATATGTTGTAGTACAGACATTTCCTACATTACAGGTTCTCAGATTATGGCACCGTCACCGTGCATTACATCAGTGTATTGAAATCTGCCTGGTCGGTTACATTAAGTACCGTTCATACTAATGTTAAAATGAGGGGAAAATATCAGACTAAGAGGAAGCCACAAAACAATGTGTAACAAATTAAACTTAAAAGTGTTCGTTTGACAAAACACTAATGTTTACATAATAGTTTTATGCGCGCGTTGTTATTGTCAAGAGTAAGTTGTACGGCCTGTAAACAGCTAAAAAAGGTTATGAGCTGAAAACATACCAGAATTAATCTTACATTTCTGCAACAGTGCAGACAAACAAAGGTTGTAGATCAGTGTGAAGAAAAAACGCAGGGCAGCAGGTTTGTTTTGAACAACCGATCAGACTGTTTCTATCATCATCTTGCTTTTGTTAAGAAATATGAACATATAAGAAAAATTTATGTATATGCTACCTGAAACAGGATTTTGTTTATACTATCATACAAAACCCACTGTGCAGAATTGTGTAAAAGGCGTGGAGATATTTGAATCGTAAGATCGACATTTCAATCGCAGACAACAAAGAAGCAATAAATATAAATTGGATGACAACCCTGAAGATTGTTCGTGCAAGAGACACAAACCTCATAGTGTTTTGCGTGTATAAAACTTTTATACGTTACATAGAAATAAAAGGTGCGTCGGGATAGCTCAGTCGGTATAGCGAAGAGCTACGAACTGGACGGTTCGGAGATCTAATCCTGGTGGGAGCGAAATTTTCTGCACCCATTCAAACCGGCCCTGGAGCCCACCGAGACTCCGTTACAATGAATACCGTGTCATTCCCGGGGTTAATGCGGTCGGGGCATGGGGTTAACAACCCACCCCCATCCAGCGCCGAGGTTAAAGAAAAGTAGAGCTATACTTGTACTTTCTCTCTGTGCCTTCATGGCAGGTTGTAGGTTGAAATTTACCTTTATATGTACATAAATATTGTGTCAAATGGAGCATTGTTAGCTTAAGGTATTATCAACACACAACACCATTGAACTGATTAGCTGGGCTTCTATATTTTTCTGGTTATTTAGTGTATATTATAGTTTTGCTTTTAATTATAATTTGTTTTCTTGTATTGCTATGTAATTGCATTATATATTAGAGATCAGTTTACAAGGAATCCCGAGCAGAACATAAGGAGCATAGTTTCCTATGCAAAATGCTCTAGTTCCACACACACACACACACATACACATATTAGTTTATGCTGTTATTGGTGTTTTATTTTACTTTTGCGAAGAGCTAATTGCTTAATTACATACTTCGTCTGCATTAAATTTCCCTGTTATAACCTCAAATTTTTGCGTCGCACCATATTTTATTTGGCGATTTTCCATGAAATTTGTATAATATGTAAAGATATTTCATAGTATGTCCTTATCTCAGATTTCAAATATCAAGCTCCAGTGTTTCATTAGTTATTGCCATAAAAGTTAAGCGAAATAATGTATTCTTCCGGTCATCATGTAGCTTTTTACAGTTTATAAAATTTTTACCTTCAAAGAACTTGTGTATTTATCCAAGTGCCACTGACATATATCACTTTGGACCTCCGAGTAGAAATGAGGGGCGCTAGTGTCGCTTCTTTCTCACAGATCCGCATATCTGTTATAATCGCTGAATGTAGGAAATTGAAACTATCGTATTAGGGTGTTTTCTAATTTCTTAATTGTTATAGTAAATTTCGGGAACATCGATTAAGCGTTTTTAAGTTGAAATGGCGGAAATATAAAGATATTGCCCTGTTGTTTCGGCTTTAGTAGGAAGTAACAATATGGGGACTGTACGTATAACGTAACATTGACGCGTGTTCGTGCAACCATTGTTGCAGTGGAAAACCACCAAGTGTTACACATTATGAGTTTGTTTTATAACCGTGGGTATTCAATATGCAATGAGCATGCGCCATATTGTCGCCTGTGGCCTGCGTTGATCTACAATATTTACCCACGTTTTCACATAAACGGCACGATTAAAAATAACTTTATTGAACATAAAAAATATGTTTTGATTTTCGATAAAACTTTTATCTGAAACATTTCTCATTCTAAGAAGAACTGAGCGAGATGTGATAAAAATGTATATTGGTCTTCATGTAATGTACGCGCTTTTTTCAGATTTTAGTAGAAATTAAATATTCCCTATAGAATTTTGAAAAATATTCAAATATCAATATTTATGAAGATCCTGACGGACGGACAGAGAGACATACGTACAGACATGACTAAACTAATAGTCGCTCTTCGTAATTTTTCGGACGCGCCTAAAACGGGTTTTTGAAGCGTTCTTGTGAGTGTTTTGGTGGAAAGGACGTGCAGGAAGTGTATTAATAGTATGTCTTGTGATCAACCTTAAAACGTAAGTTAATAATTAATAAACTAATCTTTAAATTTAAAATGTCTTTGTATAAGTTTAAACTAATTTCCTAAACTAATAATTATTTTTACAGATTTGTTTTAATGCTATTATTAAAACGTGAACAGCAGTCATTATTTCAATTTGTTTTTGTGATAATAACCCGACTCAGTGTACAGAGCATTTTGATTGTAGTGAATGTTGAAACGAAGACAAACCTGTATGACACATATATGAACTTCTGATGGGTCTTTCTCGTAGCCGTTGATTTTCGTGTTGAAGTTACCTTGAACAAAGCAATGTACTGACGCGCAGTTCCAACATAGATTTTTATTGAAATTTCTTACTGTTGTGTGTATGTGTACAGGTCTCCTTGGATGTGACACCGTTTACTACGGTAGTTGTGCACAAATAATTCTGAAAATTTTGCTCTTTCTTTCTTTTAGGTTATTTTTTGTAGTCTTAAGATATAAGCAATAGCTTCGTCAGAAACGTCGGTATGTGTGTACTGTACCAGATTACATGACGCCAAATCTGTAAGGCAGTACTGTACGGTACTACTCAGACTCGCATTGTCTCAGAGCGTGTTTCTTCGCGTTATTGTAAGCTGTCACATACTGTGTTATTTTGCGTTACGATCGTTCATTGTTCTCCCAAATTCGCCACAGCGTAGAGTTTAATTCTCTTGTAACTGGTTTTGGGCTGAGTCCCTGGATGTTTTCCAATCCGTGAAAGGTAAGGAAAAGCATACTGCTGCCTTATCTCTTATCTGAACTTACGGAAACCACACGAAATAACCCTATTTTAATTTTAAATCTCGTGTTCTGGATTGGTTATTCGTTAATTTGCTGTACCAGAACATTTGTTCCCCTTTGAATTACCAACAACGATTTAACTCGAGCATGACGCTTGGATACACATTTCTTTGTTTGGTCCACCCACCCAGACTCCCAAGGTTAATGTCTTTTATGTAGACCAGAATTTATTTGGGTGGGGCATTTTAATAATTAATTTAAGGTCAATAGTCCTGATCTTTAGAGGCCTAACTAAACGCAGTGACACTGGAGCAACCACTGTTTCTTGATTGGTGCTGTTAGAGTAGTTTTCTTTTAATAACGAAAAGCTTACATATATGTAGTTAAGTAGTGCTTCTGCATCCCTCAAGGTATCACGATAATTCGATAAGTCATTAACTCCGTCTGTAGGCGAAGTCGAAATTTCAGCCTATACTGAATATACATTCCAGCATTAGTATTTATCTGAGTTATTTAAAGAAGCAGCATCAATCCAGAAAGAGTGCTGGAAGTTTTGCGTGAGAACTTCCATAAGCGTTGGTTCGGCCGGTTGCTTTGTTCTATCTCATCTGCATCCCACATGTTAATTTAATATCCGTGCTCGGAAGGCAAAAAGAAAATCTTTACAATGACCTACGAATATCTCTTCGTTCAATAATTTGACACGGCTGATGCAATGGAATAGAATTTATTGAATCCTGTTATTACGTCGAGAGGTCATTTCTTCTAATAATGGCACAGAAATCTCATTCTGTCCCAAGTATTCCTCTGCCTGTCCAAATAAATGCTTGGATAGTACCTTAAATTGAGAAAGGCATGTTTATTCCACGTTCCTTTCAATGTGTCATTTATAGATATCCTGTCATTTGACTACATGCAACTCATGCAGTTAATTAAACGTCATTAAGCAACATAGGTATTATCCTAACCTATTTATATCTTGTAAATTCCCTGTCATTCAACTTCATACAAACCATGCAGTTGATAAAGTATCACTCAACACCCCAAGAAATAGTAGCCGTTTGCAATTCTAATTTATAACCACTCTGTCTTCATTTTTTTGTATTAGCTGTTAATAAAGTGATGTGAGAAATGAATGATATTAAATGCGCTGTTATGGTTATTTGCTTGTAGCATAAAAATCGCTTGACCGAGTTGCAGCGAAACAATAATTTATTTATAACCAACATGCTGCACAAAGTGGCATTTGGGAGCAATAAAAATTGTTCAAATTATTGTCCGCAAAATTGAATGCACATTTTGCATCTCCTAAGCACTGACTCCCAAATTGCTGCACAGAATTCTTTCTTTGCATTTAATTTATTAAATTCAACACAGATTTATTTCTTCATTTTCAAAACCTGACTACAGTGCTTGCATTACTTATCCCTTGTCTTCTATTGTACCCCACATGAAAAAATCGCAAGAGTAAGTTTAGGAGACCCTGAGGGCCACTGAGATGATCAACGACGACCAATACACATCGGGAATTGTTTATCGGGAAAAGTAAAAATGTTGTTCTTAAACTGAGGATCGACCCTACCTGCTGCAACATTACACCGCTAAGGTCATAGTACTGTCCGGTCTCCGACGTCACTGTCTTTGCAGTAGTGCCAGGTAACTGTGTGCCTTCCATGATAAATGTTTCAGTCGCACTTCTGCTCAAATTTCTGGCAAACCGCCACTCGTGTGGATTTTTATTGTTCCAAAATGTACAGCTGTGCGATTTAGTTTTACGTTGTCTTGAAAGCTGCAATTGTCTCGTGAGTCTCGTTAGTTTTATTCTATCAGGTTTTCTACAAAAAAAAACTGATTTCATCTTAGCTTTCTCTTTACAGTTGACATTTCAAATTGTCTAGGCCTACACCCAGGAACACAAGAGCTGGTACAAACGACAGCCAGAATAACCACACTGGTGCCAAAAGTTGCAAATGAAAAAATTCACGCAAATCAAAACGAGTGAAATACTACTTTACCTAAGAAAAGCCATTCTTCAAATGCCTGGCATTGCCTTAACTAAATTAACTAATATATCGGAGTAGATTTCATAAAGACTGTTTCCCTTTTCCTTAGATTTATAGTTGTAGGAATCATGTGAATTGGTTCGTTTATCTTTTTAATTCAATTTTGGGAAGAATTTATTTCACTTGTTTATGCTACATTTTTTTCACAAAACTTCAAATTTCCCCATTGTAGCCATGTTTGCAATTGTTGATGTACAAGCAATAATATGTAGACAGTCCTATTTTTGATCTACCGCTTTTTACACGCCTATCGTTATTGATTTAGTAGTCACCGGTACCGAACAATCAACCCGAGAACTACAAAAAAATTCACATTGTCTTGTTGTTAATTTATATTCAGCAATTATGCCTTTAAAATTTCATAACCTTCCATGCTGCATTGTCCCACGTCATAGAAGAATCTTGAGGCTAGCGGCGCTAGTGCCTCTGCAAGCTCACAAGTTCGCCGTGTTGTTGTTACTCTTTGAAAGAAACTTCAAATTACGTTGTTGGGGTGTCCTCCGATATCATAATATCCCAGTGAATTTCGTAAATATCGATCGATTCTTTTAGAAGTTGAGACTGGGTGGCAGACAGCGTGATTTTAATACTTGTTAGGAAGAGAAACAGCTTATACCGAAGTCTTGCTAGACGAGGGACGAAGATAGGTTATGGTTTTATGTTTTGTTGACCGTGGATCACGATATAATCGTGTCAAGAAAACCCAACTTGATGCACAACTAATTCTTAGTATATATCGTCAACCTGTACATGTTTCGGGCGTATCTAGACCCATCATCAGGAGGTAAAACCGTATTTATACAAAATTTGGTACTTATTATTCTTTTTTAGATGAGTGTGTTGTCCTCGTTTGGAATCCAACCAGGACAACAGACAGTCATCTAAAAAGAATAATAAGTACCAATTGTTGTATACATACGGTTGTACCGCCTGATGGTGGATTTGGATACGCCCGAAACATGTACAGGTTGATGAAGTATACTAAGAATAAGTTGTGCATCAAGTTGGTTTTTCTTTACACAATGGGTTATGGTTATTCGTAACTCCGATCTATTTTGTCGCTTATATTTGTTTAGAATATTTTTATTGTCACCATATTACACCGCACAACGTTTCGGCTATCCATTTCCTTTTTCAAGTAAATAAAAATTAAATTAAAAGCGATTCGCCTGAAGAAAGTAACAGTTTTCGGAACACTGTGTGGTGTTGTTATATAGTGACAATGTAAAAGCCCAAATAAATATTAACGTTAAAACCAACTTTAAACCAGTGTAAATTATGCATATGATACAGTTAGAAAACCGGCATGTTTATTCTTGCGTTTGTTGTCATTATATCGAGACATTTGACGTGCAGCAGTGATTTCGCCACCTGACCAGATCAGATTCGAGACGGTGATCAGCCATAGGGCCTGTTAGAACAACCAGCCTTGAAACTGAAATAACCGGTAAAAGTACGCGGACATGCTGTAGCAGAGGATCATTAATATATATTTATCATGTATTAGCACTAACATGGCAGATTTAGTCATAACGGATCTACCGAACAGGTTAGTGTGGCGGCGATATTTAGAATTCAGTTCCCATTTCATCGGTTTGAACTTCGCCGTGGTTACCGCCCATCTTATCTAGGGATTTTTTTAATGCTTTTTCTCTACAAATGTCGGGATGAGTTTAATTAGGGAGTAGTTAATCCTTCCAAACCCCTACTTATTCATCGTAACTTATGAAGAGCTGAGATTGCTCAGTCTGCATAGGGCTGAGGTTTCGGTCTGGACGACCGTGTAATCTGGGTTCGATTCCCGGCAGGGTCTAGACTTGTCTGTTCGCCGTACCGTTCAGACCGGCAGTGGGGTTGATACACACTCCTTTCCCATGTGACCTGAGGACTTACTTCTAGAAAATAAAGTGGTCGGAGCCTGAAGAAGATCACTCATCTTCAGGTAATGCTGCGATTAAAAGAGGGTGAGGCTGTAACTCCTTTCCCCAAAGGTGTTCATGGCGTGGTTTATATCTCAGACTAAACTGTGTGCCTCTTGTGGTCTTGATCGAAGTTATGAACAGAGATAAAACTGATTTCATCAAGATATTCATTTAACACTTCGTCAGAAGTGTTAAATGAATGTCTTCACTAGAACAGGCCATGAAAGCCCAGTGAGGGAGTAGAGGTATTGTTCTACTCTTTCTTTAACCTCAGCGCTAGATTGGGTAGTTGATAAAAGCCACGATTCGGCCGCTTTATCCCTGGGAAAGAGAGCCGGTGCCCATTGTATAGGGGGCTGGGGGGGCCCCAGGGCCAGTCTGAACGGGTGTGAAAAATCTCAACCCCACCGATATTCGATTCCCGGGCGATCTAGTCTGTAGCAAGTCACTACACCGACTGCGCTATCCCGGCCCTTCTTCATTAGAAGTATACTATAAACTAATTTTTACACTCATATCTATGAAAACTTAATTAAGAGGGCTACAAATTAAATCACATCTAACCTTGACTTATCACGAAGTACTTAAGCAACACCCTGTGTGTGTTTGTGTGTGTATTACAGCATTAAGAGTTATACTTTTCTTGAGGAATTGGCTCTAGCAATATTGTTTCTGGATTGTAAGTATTTGGGAGGTACACGTTTCGAATATCAGTCTGAACACCGGTCGTCCTGGCGGAGCTTTCTCGTAATGTTCCACAGTATATCTAGGCGAAAGCTGGAATCTTACCTCGGAGTGAGTCACGACTAATTTATTCCAGTTACTTTTCATTTCGTAATTAGTATCGTCCTACTACCCGAAGATATGTTATCAGTCACGGGAATGTCTCTAATAAACTACACACACACACACACACACACACACACACATACACACACACACATATATATATATATATATATATATATATATATGGGCGATAATCTTAATGAAGCAATCTTCTTGCTACTTATTTTTACTTCATATCAAGCTTTTTTGGAACAAGCCTTGTAACGCTAAGCTTTGTACGTTTCTCGACGTTAGTTTTAAGCACCCATCTTATTATTATTTTATTTATTTACTCATTTTCACATTATAACCAAGGTTTTATGGAACATGCTGTTTAACACTAAGAAAGATAACTTTGCCAGTCACCGGAATGTCTCTAGTAAACTACAAATATAAAGTTAAAGGTAAAATGATCCCGTTACTGGCCCTGTGTGGCCCACAGGGTGGGTAGAGGTACAGCTCTATTCTTCGGTGACCGCGGCACTAGAAGGGGGTGAGTGGTCAGCAGCACGCCCCGGCCGCACTTTACCCCCAGGAAAGACCCGGTACCCATTT